>UMHP01031529.1_pt1 | contig 54248 bp, 49 predicted proteins | sample 1965571 | NCBI WGS metagenome assembly UMHP01 (sample SAMEA4836103, study PRJEB28245) | human gut metagenome | biome: gut microbiome; material: fecal sample | place: Denmark | collected 2008
TGATGAAGATTATCCTAGAAGAGAAGCTTTTGAAAATGTATTATTATCAATGAACAATCAGGCATTTAATTTTGTGTATATTTTAACTGGAACAAAAGAAGGTATAGAACTGTGTATTGGAGTGGTTCAAAATCAAAATGAAAACCTTCCAGTTCTTGGGAAAAAATTATCGGCAGTTAATTATGGTGAAATTATTGCAAATGTTTTTGAAGGTAATTTTAACGGAAGCATTCTTGAAAAGATGAATGCATCTGAACTAGATAAACTTGTTGGTTCAGGATTGCAAACATATAAAAATGCAGGAGCAATCATCGGAATACCATCTGTAAACGAAAAAGAAAATGGTGAAAAATATGATTTCCAAGGGATAGACAGACTTGTAAATAGTATGCTTGGATTAGAATGGAGATTAGTGATTGTATGTGAGCCCGTTTCCAAAAGAGAAATATTGGAAGTAAGAGAAGATGTCTACGAATTGTATAATCGATTGTCAATATACGCCAAGAGAACGGTTCAGCATTCAGAAAATGATGGGAAAACATTATCGTTTGGTACTAGTCAGTCAGATTCAAAAGGGAAAAACTGGGGATACAGTAAATCAAAGGGAAAATCAGGAGATAAACATAATGAAATATCATCATCCGGCTGGAATAATAGTGAACAAAATTCAGAAGGAGAGAGTCGAGATCATCAAGAAGGAAAAAATCAGGGATTCAGTATGAATAGAGGATCTTCTAATTCAGTGACAATAGAAATAGCAAATAAGCATGCTGAAGAGTTAATGAAGTATATTGATGAAGATTTATTGGAACGACTTAAGATAGGATACAGCAAAGGTCTATTTAAATCATCAGTATATTATATGGCTAAAGAACCAACGCATGCAAACAGACTTAAAGTGGGAATAATGTCATTATTTCAAGGAGACAATTCGTCATATAGCCCACTATATTCTCAAAGTATTGACATGGATGATTTTGAAAATAGAAATATATTGAGGACATATCAGAATCAGTATATTGACAGAATGGCAGCTTCTGATGATGTGTTACTTTTGTTGGGAAGACCATATTATGGAAAGTATGTGGGATTAAATTCTTATTTAACTACAAGTGAGATAAGTTTAATTGCAGGACTTCCTCAAAAGGAGGTTCCGGGACTCACTCTTAAAGAAGGTGTAGGATTTGGATTAAACGAGAAAAAAATAGAAAAAGAATCAGCAATTAATCTTGGTGTAATGGTTCAAAAAGGACGAGATTTGGAAAATGTTCCTTTTTATCTTTCAAAAAATAGCATGGCAAAACATACATTTATTGCTGGAGTAACAGGTAGTGGAAAGACAACTACCTGCCATAGATTACTTTCTGAAGCTGATATGCCATTTTTGGTTATTGAGCCAGCAAAAACAGAATATAGAACTTTAATAAATAAAGACAATGATTTAATAGTATTTACATTGGGAAATGAAATGGTATCACCATTTAGAATTAATCCCTTTGAACTTATTCGAGGTGAAGTTATTTCGGCTCATGTTGATATGATTAAAGCAACATTTACTTCTGCATTTCCGATGGAAGCATCAATGCCACAGATTTTGGAAGAAGCTATTTACAACACATATCAAAAAAAGGGGTGGAATATTGACACAAATGAAAATGAGTTATATGGAGATGAGGCTTTTAATCCAGAGGTAAACAGCTTCCCTATTTTATCTGATTTGCTTAATGAAATGAAAACAGTAGTAGAAAGTAAACATTTTAGTGCTCAAATGCAGGCAGATTATATAGGTTCTCTTGTCAGCCGTCTTTCTAATCTTACTGTAGGATCAAAAGGAAGTATGCTTAATTGTGAACATTCCATTGATTTTAGATTTATTGCACATAATAATGTTATTTTAGAGATGGAAGAATTAAAATCACCAGAGGATAAAGCATTATTTATGGGATTTGTTCTTAGTAGGTTGTCAGCGGTAATTAAGGAAGAACATAGAAACAATCCAAATTATAAGCATCTTACACTTATAGAAGAAGCACATAGACTGCTTTCCAAGGTAGAATATGGAGATAGCGGTTCAAAAAAAGCTGCAGTTGAAACATTTACAGATTTGCTTGCAGAGGTAAGAAAATATGGAGAAGGATTAATAATTGTTGATCAAATTCCAAACAAGTTAGCACCAGAGGTCTTGAAGAATACAAATACTAAGATTATCCACAAAATATTAGCCAAAGATGATAAAGAAGCTGTCGGCGATACTATGCTTATGGATGACAAACAGAAAGAGTATTTATCAGCACTAGAGGTTGGAAATGCAATAGTATTTTCTGAACATACAGAGAAACCAATACATGTACATATCAAACAGGTAAGTAATACGAATGAAGAACAAATTGAAAATGATGTTGTAAGAAAAAGGTTTTTGGAGAAGAAAGAAAAGCTGGGTGGCTGCTATGAATTTCTTGAGGTGGCTGGGTTACTAAAATTGTTTGGAGAAGTTGCAACAGAAATAAGAAAGATGGATGTTAATGTAGTACAAAATAAAAAACTTATAAAAAAAATAAAGGAGGTTTCAAAACATTACAATATGACGGAAGAACAGGTATGGTACAAGTTAATATTAAGATATGATAATGTATCAGGTAAAGCAATAGCTGGTGTCGGAAGTCAGGAAGAACGCGTAAATGCACTGGTAAAGTTTTTTTCACAAATATTTGTTAAAGAAGATTTTAGCGATGATGATATTTTTGAAAACTGTGCGATATGTTGTATTAATTTAGCTTAAAGGAGGAAATGATTATGAGTATTATTTTAGGAACAATTGCAGCAATTGCAGCTGCAGCAACAACAGTAACAAAGGCACTTGCAGTAGTTGGATTAGCGGTACAGGGATTAAGGGTAATAGGTAATGTATTAACAAGTTTAGGAAAGGCATTAGGGTTAATAAAGCCAGAAACTAAGGTTGAAGATTTAGGGGATAAAGCTATTCAGAGTGAGTATAATCCTGAGAATTTTGATAGTTATGCAGACTATGTTAAAGCAGTAGAAGCTTACGATTTAGATCCTGAAAAATCTAAATTAACTACTGAAGAAGAAAAAATTAAGAAAGGAATGGAATTAGCGGCAGGTGTAACAATTGAAAAATATCAGGATTTTCCAATTGAAGAGTTCTGCGTTGCAGTTGGACAGAATCCTGAATTTTTTACTGAAGCAAAAATGGGAGAAATAGCAAAGCTGATGGAGGCAGATGGACAATATATTCCAAGTATTTTGAATTATGTCAATGGTTCAGAAAAGGATAGCAAAAAGATTCAGGCTGCTGTAGATACTCTCTTAGGTGTTGAAAAAAGTGTAAATCCTGGAATTAGTGATAAGGAAGCCTATAGAAATGTTATGAGAGCAAGAAAGTAAAAGAAAAATCCATAATTAATTTGGGAATACATAGGTTTATAAATAAAATTATATGGTTCTAAAGATGGGAGAGTTAAAAGTGCAGACTTTTTATGTAATTATAAAGAAAAATTATTTATCTATTTATGAGAAAAATCAAAAATCATATGAAAGGGTGTATTTGAGAGCAAATTCTGAATTTGCTTATAGTGTAAATAGTGCAAAAGATTATATTGAAAAAATTTTAAATATGATTGTTGAAGAGTATAATCTGGATACAATAGGTGAAATTGATTTAATAGTAATAGATAATGAAGATGATATTGTTTCTGATGCTATTTTAAATGCGCTAGGAGAAAATGTTAAGGAACGAATTGATATAGAAAAGTTAATGTTAAAGGTTTCATCAAGCTTGGAAAGAGACAAAAATCTTCATATTTTTGAATATGGTATTAATTATGATGACAAGCAATATCTTGTTAAGAACGAGAATGTTGTAAAAAACGAATTTAGCTTATTATCATATACGTTGACTGATGATATGCTTATGAAATTTGTTGGGTAGGTGATAATGATGAATTACAATCTTTTGATATGTATATCCAGTAAAGAGTGGGTAGCAATAGATGTTGATTCAACTGGAAAGTGTGACAGAATCAGTTTTGACGGTAATGAGTCTTTAACAGTTGAATCAAATGAAATGTTGTTACATTTTTGCACACAAATATGTAATTATTATAATATTGACAGTTTTAAAGATATTGACTTGAATATCAAGATTGTTTTGATTTCAGAATACTCTAATCTTATAGCGGACATGTTTTCAAAAATGAAAGATGTAAATAGAATAAATGTTATTAGTGCAGAGAATATTATTCCTATTTATATTTTGAAAAATTGTAATTTAAAGCCGGGAAGCAAGATGGACATAAAATGTCTTGGAGATATTTTGTCGATAAAAGTGGATAACAACCTTATGATTTCATTTGTAAATGATAGCATGGGAAATGAGATTATTATAGAACCGGAAAGCTTTTCATATTTATTTAGATTTGACTGTAAAAATTTGATATCTAATGAATTTGAAATAAAAAATTTAGAAGATAAGTGGAAGAAAAAAACGAAAGAAAAACAAACAGAGATTGATGAACTAAAGAAAAATTATTTAGATTTAAAGAAACAATATGACAATTTGGAGCAAATGTATCAAGAACTACAAAATGAAGTGAACAAACAGAAAATTGATGAAATGCGAACTATTGTGAGATTTTCTGATGATTACTTAAAAAAGTCAAATTCCGAATCGTCGAAAGTATTTTTTTATAATAGATATTATGAGCAAAAGAAATTTAGTTGCAAATTGTTAAAATCAGATGGAGATATAGTAAGAAAGGGTACTTCATTGATTGAGATAGATGAAATGGTTAGGTCTAGTTTATCTTTAGGTGAATGGCGAGAAAATGGTAATAAGTGTTTTATTAAGGCAATTACGGATGGAAGAATTTTCTATTTAATAAAAAATGGTGATGTTGTCAAAGACAATGATGCTGTGGCTATATTAACAGATTCTACAGATAATAGAATTGGTGTTATGAATTGGTATAAAAAAATGAAATAGGGAGATATGTAATGGATAAAATAGTAACATGCCCAAATTGTGGTAAAGAAAATACTGCTAAAAGATATTTTTGCATGGAATGTGGAACGTTATTAAATGGTTCATTATTTCCAGATAAAAGTGTATATGAAGATGCAGAACTTAAAGTAATGCGTATTATTGAAAATTTAAAATTAACTCCACATAGCAGTATCATTTGGAATGATACTGTGGATTTGTGTACAAGAAGAGTTGAAAAATATCGTGCAATTATGAGGCTTCCAGAAATCAAGTCAGATGATGGAGTTGTTGAAAAGATGAATGACTTTTTGGAATTATGTACAAAGCCAGAGTTTCAGATTGCATTTGTTGGAACTATTAAGACTGGAAAATCGACATTAATAAATGCATTATTAGGACATAATTATGCATCAATGGCTGTTACGCCTGAGACGGCTGCGTTAACTAAATTTAGAAGTAGTCCAAGAGATTATGTTAAAGTGTCATTCTATACAAAGAATGAGTGGGAAGATTTATGGGCTTCAAGAACTTCGGGAGCAGATGCATTTATGAATGAATATAATGAATTGAACGCAGATTCAGTAAAAGACAGATGGATTGGACATGAGACTATATATAAAGAAATTGCAAACAGCGATATAAAAAAGGAATTAGCAACATGGTCTTCTTCAAAACATGCAGAACATTATTTTGTTAAAGAAATTGAGGTTGGTATATCTTCATTGCCAGAAGATTTTCCTAAACAGGTTGTTTTTGTTGATACACCAGGATTATCTGATCCTGTTTCTTATCGTTCTGAGATTACAAAGCAGTATATAAGAAAGGCAAATGCAGTTTTTGTATGTGTTGATGCACAAAAGGTTCAAAAGGATGAGATAGAGACGATTTCATCAGTATTTTCATTTTCATCGCATAATAAGAATAAGGTACATATTATTGCGACTCATTGGGATAAATTGAATAAACCAGAAGAAGATTGGCGCGTACAGAAGAATTGGTTGAAAAAGAGATTGGTTGGTAAAGGTTTCTTTGATACTGCTGAAATGGCAGAAAATAATATTACGTATTCAGCAGCATATATCTATAATCTGTGCCGAGATTATAATGCAATTGATGTTAATGATAAGATTCCGTTAATGCAGTTTGCATTAATTATGGGAATGGGAATGGATTTCAATAGTCTTGAAAACAATATTCCATATATGAAAGATAAAACAAATATACAAAGTATTCAAAGAATAATAACAGATAAACTTGCAAGTAATTATAAGAAACTGTTATATCAGGATATAGAAAAGAAATATCTTGATATTGTGTACACTTTAAAGCGGATTGCAAAAGAACAACAAAAAGAAACAGCAGAAATTATTGAGATAACATCTGCAGATATTGAAAAGATGAAAGATAAGGTAGAAGAAAAAAAGAAAAATTATGATGAAATTATGGAAAATAAGCAACAGTTAACAGCATTATTAAAAACTGTAGAAACAGCCACGCAAAAACATCTTGATGAAATAATTAAATATATATCAAAGAGCGGAAGTTTAAAATGAAAATAAGTGAAATTGCCGAAAGATGTGGCTATGAATTTTGTGGTGAAAATATTGATGTTAATAATATACGATATGCAGGATGCGCTGATGAAAATAGTATTGCAATTTTAAAGTCGATTGATGATATGAACAGACTGAAGGCTAAATGTATATTGTCAACGCCAAGGCTGATAAAGACAGATAAGAGTATTATTTATACGGGGGATTCAATAGAGTTTGCTTCAGTTATGATTGCTCGTATATTGAATGAAGATAATAATAAACAATATTCAAAATTGGTGAAATATACCAGAAAAGATGATTATTATCTGGGAGAAAATGTTGTTATTGGGAACAATACATATATCTGTCCTAATGTATGTATAGATAATAATGTTATTATTGGAAGCAATTGCTATATATCTGCAAATGCTCATATTAAATCAAATGTAATAATAAAAAATGGAGTAAGCATTGGTGATGGAACTATAATTGGTGCAGAAAGTTTTTATCATTATTTTGATAATGGATTGCAAGAATTTGAGGGATTAGGAACAGTTATTATCAATGATAATGTTTCTATTGGAAGTAATACTATTATACAAAGAGGAACTTTCTCAGATACATTAATAGGAGCACGCAGCAGAATTGGAAACCTGATAGATATTGGTCATGATGTTTTTATTGGTCATGATTGTAAAATTGTTTCGCAAACAGGAATAGCGTCTAATGTTAGAATAAAAAATTATGTGACCATATATGGTCAAGTTGGTGTAGCTAATGGCATAAATATTGGAAATCAAGCTGTTGTGTATGCTAAATCTCTTGTAACAAAAAACATTGATGATAATCAACATGTATCAGGTATGTATGCACGAGATCATATTGATGAATTGAGAATACAAGCTAAGCTTAGAAAACTATAGGAGGATAAAAATGGGTGGCTGTTGTGTAGGTAACTGCTGCGTCATGAATAATGCAGTTGGAGATTTTTTTAGAGATATATTTGGAGGAGGATGTGGATATCATCCAGGACCTTCAGAAACAGAAGAACATGCAAAAAAGATAGCTGATGAATTAGCAGTTGAGAAAGAATCTATACGTGAATCATCACAGAAGAAAGAACAAGAATTTATTGATAAAATTAATAAATCGATGAATGAATTAATAAAGATTTTGGAAGCTGAAAATAAAAAAACTTATGGAGGAAAATCATTAAATATTAATATTAATGGAATTAAGGCAAATAATGAAAATTTGAAAAAAGAAGTTGTTGGTTACATTGGAAATTTTATGGATGAAAGGCTGGTTCTTACAGATAAAGAACTATCAGTTATTTTAGAAGAAAGAGATGATGAGAAGAGAAATAAAAACTTTGATTCTTTTTGTAACAGATTAAAAAAGCAAGCTTTAGATGGATTGAGTAAGAAAATAGAAACAACAGTGCGTAAACAGGAAAAAATGATTAGGCAAGAGATAGAAACAAGACTTAATGAAGTAGATAAAAATATGAAAAATGCAATAAAAGCATATGCGGATATTGTTGATGTAAAAGAAAAAGATGAGTCAAAAATGGCAGAAAAGAAGATCAAATACATATATCAATATGAATTATCAGAAATCCTGTTAGATCAATTGGAGGAACAAAATAGTGTTATTTCTAAAAAAGAAGAAACTGTCAGAAATAGACAGTAAATTAGATACTGTTTTAGATAAGTTAATAGAAAATAATAAAAAATATGAAGAAATAATATGTACTTTATCACAAATTGAAAATAGGATAAGTGGACTGGAGGAGCAAATAGAAAATAATTTAGAACATAAAGAAACGATTAATAGAATGTATGAACAACTTACAGAATTGATTAATAATGATGTAAGTGTAAATCAGGAATATGTTAAATCTATTAGAAACGAAATAAATGATAATTGGAATATGGTAGACTCATCATTACGCCTTTTACTTTTGAATAATGTTATGAGTCAAATAAAGGAGTGAATGAATTTAAATGGATATTATTATTTCTGCAAATGATGAGATAAAGAGAATGATAAAAGAAATTCCATTAGAAGATAACAAAAAGATAAGTCCAGTAAAATTTCAGAATATGATTATTTCTATAATTAAGGATACAAAAGAAAATGCGGTATAAAAAATCAATATACAATTATGTTCAACAAAATGGAGAATATTATCTTATTTATAATACATTATATAATTCTTTAGTCAGATTAAGCGAAGAAGAGTATATAAAATTCTCAAATATTGAAGATTTTGAAGATGAGTTGAGTTCTGCGTTTGTTGAAAATGGTTTGTGGGTGGAAAAAAATATTAATGAAAAAGATAAATATTTAGCATGTGCTGAAGCCTATACATTGTATGTACCACGCCCATTAAGTATTACAATTACCACCACTTTAAAGTGCAATGCCAGATGCTCATATTGCTATGAAAAAGGTGTCAAACAATGTGATATTGAGGAGAGTTCAATAGATAAAATTGTTGATTTTATTAATAAACATAATAATTTAAATGAGATTCATTTAATATGGTTTGGAGGAGAACCATTGATGAATATGCCATTTATGGATTTATTATGTGATCGTCTGATAGAAGAAGAAATTCAGTATTCTTCTTATATTATTACAAATGGAAGTTTATTGAGTAAAGAGATAATACAAAATAAATTTAAACATTGGAATATTAAGGATATGCAAATTACACTCGATGGAACTAAAGAGGTATATGAAACCATTAAAAATTATAGAAATCCTGTAGAGGGAGAGTTTTATTCTATAATTAATAATATAAGACTGGCAGCAGATGAAGGTATTTTTGTTAATATTCGTTTAAATATAGGAAAAGAGAATAAAAAAAGTATTTTAGATTTATTACAAGAACTGGATACGATATTTTTTACATGTAATAATGTGGTTTTTTATCCCGCATTTATTACAGGAGAAAAGGAAAAATTATCGGAAGAAGAACGAGTAGAATTTGTAAAGAAAATGCTTCTTAGTATGAAAAATATAAAAAAATTGACTACGAGTACAAAGTTTTATTCGTTACCAAGAATGCATGCTTGCATGAATGAAGATCCGCAGTCGTTTTCAATCGATGTAAATGGGAATGTATATACTTGTGAACACTATGTTGGGAAAAAAGGTAACAGAATTGGTAACATAGAAGATGATTTACAAGAGAAAGATGTTCGTGGAAAAAATATCTCGTTTAGAGAAGAATGTTGGGATTGTGTATTTCTTCCAAAGTGTTTTGGAGGTTGCAAAGCTAATTGGATTGAGGGCGATGTTCCTTGTATGATAGAAAAATATCTTATAAAGGCTTATCTAGAAATACTTTAGTAGAGTGATTAATGTAGTATGAGAAATAAGGAGCAAGCAACATGACAATAAAACCAATCTATAAAACCTGCCCTATATGTCTGAAACAGTATTCATGGAATCCTGATGTAGGGCAGATGTGGTGTCCTAATTGCGGGAAAAAGGGGATACCTGGTATTAATGAGTTACCTATAAACATTTTTAAAAAATCAAGCCGAAAAAAGAAAAAATAATATCTGAACTTTATTTTACTCTGCCACATCCTGTCACCCTCCTGCGGTACACTTTAGACATCAAATAAAGTGAACAGCCAAAGGAGGATATGACTATGGGATTTATGGACAAGTTAAAGGAAACAGCAGGAAAGGCTGCAGAGAAAGCTGGTGCGATGAAGGATTCAGCAATGGATACTTATGGCAAGATGAAAGAGGCTAATGAGCAGAAGAAAGCTGAGAAGCAGGCTTATACAGCAGCTATGGAACAGGAAGTGAATGAATATTCAGCAAAGCTGATTGAGAGCATTACTGCAGAGTATTCTGACGGCGGTGCAAAGTTCTGGGGCAAAGGCAACAGGGTTGCGATTGACAAGTTTACTAAGGATTATTATGAAATGCTTGTGCTTCCTGGCAGCAGACCTAACATTTCATGCCTTACAATGTCACCATACATTGATGAAAAAGCAATGAAGAAGTTTGCTGATAAGGGAGGTGTCGATTTGCAGGGCGCAGTTCCACACATTTTTATTAAAGATGGCAATGACGCCGGTATAGTTATCACCGAGGATTTCATTGCATTTAAGTTCAGATATGAGAAGGACAGCAGTTTCTGGGTTAAGGGCAAGATTCCGACAGCCAGTATCAATACATTTTTAATGGAGATTAATGATTCTGCTGCAAATGTGATGGTTAACGGAGTTAAGCTGACTACAATCAGCATTAAAGGTTCTTACAGACAGGATTTTATGTCACTTAATTATTATTTTGAGTGCCTTGGAAAGCAGGATTTCACGATTGACAGGCAGGAGGTCAACGACCAGATAAGAGCCAAGATTGGTGATAAGATATATGCGCAGGTTAAGAAGTACTTTATTGATGATGACGAGCAGCTTCTTTTCTATGCAGGCGGCGTAGACTCGCTTACAGCGGTGGATTATGTAGCGTGTACTGATAATCAGCTGATATTTGTGAACAGGGAAATGCTTGGAGCAACGGCTAATGTTAAGCAGTTTTATTTTGAAGATGTGACAAGCATGTCAACAATTCAGAATTCTACATCAAGTGATTTCCTGACAGCAGTTATTGATACTGCACTTACAGCTGCATTTAAGCTATGCGACTTGGAGGTTTCAGTTGCCGGCTCGAAAGAAGTTATCAACACCCTGTATCTTGCCGAGGCAACACGAATTATTGCAATCTATCACGAGATGAGAAAAAATGCTAAGAAAGCCGCAGCACAGCCTATTCAGGTTCAGGCAGCTCCAGCACAGCCTGACGCATTGGAGCAGTTGCAGAAGCTTGCACAGTTAAAGGATGCAGGTATTATTTCGGAAGAGGAATTCGCTGCAAAGAAGGCAGATTTGTTAAGTAAGATTTGATGTGAATAATAACTGAATATTAATAATAATCTCCCCATAAGCGTTGACTGCTTATGGGGAGTTGTTGTTTAAATATTTTGTTAATAAAGCAACTGCATTTTTTCTATCTCATATTTCATTTCTTTAACAAATTCATCAGGGGCAATTACTTTTACCCATGAGCCCTGACTTAACAGGAACATTTTGATTCCGTTGCCGTAGACTTCCGCCTCGATGAGATATTTGTTGTCGTAGCGGTCAATTACTTTAGCGGTTGGCAGACGGTCAAGAATAGCCTGGAGTGATGGTCCAGTGAATTCAAATCTGATTTTTCTGAGTGGTCCCGGCCACATGAACTGGCTTCGTTTACGTAGCAGTCCCTCATCAAATTCAACATTTTTAGGAAGTTCCAGCTTTTCCCTGTGGACAGTCATTTCACAGATTCTGTCGATTCTGAAATATGTAGGTGTATCAGATAATGTGTCTTCACATTTGTATGCAATCAGATAGAAGTAGTATTCACTAAACATTATTGATACTGGTATGATTCTGTGCTTGACCCTGTCACGGTTCATTTTGTAATAGCTGATTGTGATTGCACGCTGTTCCTGAATGTAGTTGGAAAGCTTCCATACATTATCAATCACGCTGTCGCAGTCTGAGCCGACTTCCTCATAGTTAAACATTTCTTTGGCAATAAGCTGTTCAAGGCGTTTTTTGTCTGAATAGCTTGTATGTGTTTTCAGTTTTCCGATTATTGTGAGCAGTTCATCGTGGCTGAACGCCCGGCTTCCGATAAGCACTTTAGCTATGGCAAAAAGCTCTTTGTTAGAAAACAGATTGTCCATCTCTAATGTGTAGCAGTGGTCTGAAGCAGAGTATTTTAACTCAGCATTGCCAAGAATATCGCGATAGTCGGCAAGGAATGCTTTCAAATCGTTAATATCTCTTGTTATGCTTCTTGTTGACACATTACTTTCGTCGGCGAGTGCAGCTACCGAGAGAGACTCACCCTTTAAAGCCCGAAACAGCAGTTTAAGGACTCTGTCAGCTTTGTAATTCTTAGATTCATTATCCATATCCGATGCCTCCTGATATTGATTATACTATATTTTATAGACAATATGTTATATCAGATTAGCGACAAAGCCTGTCACAGTAAATTTATTCATAAATATTTTGCTGTGACACAGCATGTCAGTCCGGATTAATACAATGATTTTATAAAAATTAAGGAGGAATGATGGATACGGAGCGAAAAATGGGTTATATCAATGAACGTAATAGGCGGCAGCGCAGGGAATATAAGTTAAGAAAATTTACCACCTTATTTCTAATATACTGGGTTGGGTTTAGCCTGACTATTATGATCTTTTTTAAATACAAGATTAATGAATTGTACAAGCTTAACAGGAAGACACAATTACAGATTGAGCTGCTTAAGGAGCAGCGAAATAATTACAATGAGGAGGACATAAGGAAAAGTAACGATGGAAAGTATAATACCTGGACAGATGAGGTATGTGATAATAAATAGAATATATCCTATGGAATTTTCCATCACATAGTAATATAATATGTAAGCCATCAGTCCTGGGAGGGGTGCTGCGAAAGCGGTACTATCGGAGTCTAGGTCCAATCACTTTATTTTTCCCGTAGAACTCGCGATAGCTGGTGGCTTTTTTATTATGATGGAGTACGGATTTAACATGGAATTACTTGATATCGTTGATGAGAATGGAAAACCAACAGGCGAGACTGTTGAGCGTAAGACTGCACATAGTGAGGGAATCAGGCATAGAACGGCGCATGTGTGGATTGTAAGAAAGTCTGATGAGGGAGCAGAGGTACTGCTGCAGAAAAGGGCTATGAATAAGGACTCATTTCCTGGAAGATATGATACTTCTTCGGCGGGACATATTCAGGCCGGTGACGAACCGGAGGAATCTGCTATAAGAGAACTACATGAGGAACTTGGAATTAAGGCTTCTGTTGATGATTTACAGTTTGTTGATACATTTGTAATCCAATATGAAAAAGAATTTTATGGCAAGATGTTTAAGGACAGTGAGATTGCATTTGTCTATGTATACAAGAAGCCAGTCAATATAGATGAACTTACATTGCAGAAGGAAGAGTTAGACGGAGTTGAGTGGTTTAATCTTGAATATGTCTATGAAGAGTGCAGAAAGCATAATCAGAAGTTCTGCGCACCGGTTGGCGGATTAGAGATTGTAAGAAGGTTTGTCAGAGGTACCGGATTATGATTTCAAGAAATATGTACAAGGCGGTTTCTGTGTTAATGGCACTGGTGACAGCATTTACAGTGACAGGATTGTCGGGGTGCAAGAGCAGAGCCGTATCTAGTGAAGTGGCAGCAGAGTATGACACACCAGATGATTATAATGATGAAAGACCAGGGGTAACATATGGAAATGTTGATGAGATAAGCTATTATTCACCGACAACCGGAAGTGAACGCAAGGCTTGTGTATATCTTCCGAGAGATTATGATGAGTCACAGCGTTATCCGGTTGTGTATCTTTTGCATGGAATGAGCGGAAGTTATTCTGAATATAACAGAATTGGGGCTTTGTATGTTGCACAGAATGCAGTTGATGATTATAACAGGAATCCTGTGATTATGGTGAGCTTTACTGTATTCACAGATGCTGATGGTGGTCAGGAGTCAGACTATGATTTCTCTGAACTTACAGCAAAATATGATGCGTGTGAGTATGATGTTATTAATGCATTGATTCCATATATTAACGAGCATTATTCTACCAGAACGGGAAGAGAGAATACTGCAATAGCAGGATATTCACTTGGCGGAAGAGAATCGCTTTTCCTGTGTTTTGCACATCCTGATGTGTTTGGATATGTAGGTGCATTTGCCCCGGTAGGAGGAGTGGTTGATACAGGAAGTGGAGAAAGAGTTTATGGAAACAGAGGATTTCTTCTGCCTGAACTTGTTAAGGATGGAGAGAAGCAGCCTTTGGTTACTCTTATTGTAACGGGCGACAGTGATCCTTACTGCAAGGAATCTGCTATTAACTATTCAGATTATATGTCAAGTCATGGAATTAACCACATTTTCTATATAAGACCGGGAGCGCATGAGGTCAGTGTATGGAATAATGGATTGTATAATTTTATCAGAAGAATATTCTGATGCTTGAAGTTATGATTCATATGTGAGATAATGTCTCGGGTTAGTCGGACAGAACATGCGGCTGACCACACATAAAGACAGATTATGGAGGATTGTTTTATGTCAGATATACATAGCGTAGATGTTGAAGATGATCAGTTTGCATACCGTTATGATACACAGCTTCTTATTGACAGAAGAGATGAAGATTTAGATGAGGACGTTATTGCAGATTATATTACAGAGCATTTTGAAGGAAACTGCCTGATTGCAGCAGGCGATGAGGATCTTATCAAGATTCATTTCCATACTAATGAGCCTTGGAAGGTGCTTGAGTACTGCAGTACTATCGGTGAAATATACGATATTGTTGTTGAGGATATGATTCGTCAGTCAGCTGGACTTCATGGCTGATAAGCCGCTTGTCATCTATAAACTGCCTGCCGGAGATAAAACGCTGGTCATCAATAAGCTGCCTGTTTGAGATAAACCATCCGTCATCGATAAACTGTTTGTATAAGGCAGGATTTGACGTGATACCTATAGGTAGTCGTATTGATGATAGATTTATAGGTCGAATTTCAGTGATTTTTGATATTTTAAGTGGATTTTATTATGAAATACCCATAAGATAGCATGTAAATGTTGTTTTATGGGTATTTTTGAGTTGCTTTTATTAGTTTAGATGATTTTTTTAAGAAATGTGCCTATAAGACAAGCAAAAAAATAAAATTTATAGGAACGATGAGCAGCTAAACGATGAGCAACTGAATGCCAAACAGCCAAACGACAGGCCGTCGAGCCAAACGACAAGCAGCCAAACCCAGATATTCAAAATATTTGTGAAATTTTACAACAAATTTGTTGACATATTTTCCTGAAGAAGATACTCTATATATAGAAAATATATGGAGGTGATAAATGTGGCAATAGCAACTAATATTTTACAATGTCTGATTCCAATTTCTCAATTTAATAAAGGTCAGGCTTCAAAGATATTTGACAGACTTCATGATGAAAAGGAGCTGATTGTTTTGAAGAATAATCAGCCATCAGCAGTTATTCTGTCACCAGAGGAATATACAAGACTAACGGAGATTGAAGAGGATTATTATCTTCTGATTGAAGCTACTAAGCGTATTGAAGATAATGGCAATAAAGAAACGGTTTCTATGGATTATGTTATGAGAAATCTTGGGATAGATGAAAAAGAGCTTGAAAATGCGGAGGATATTGATATCGAATGATATGGGGGATTGAGTTTTTACAGGAAGCAGAGAAGGATATGAAAAGGCTCGACCATTCCGTTCAGATTCAGGTTCTTAAGGGGATAAAAAAGGTGAGTAAGAATCCATTGCCTGTAAGTCAAGGCGGTTATGGAAAGCCATTAGGGAATAAAGAAAATACTAATCTTACTAACTTGATGAAGATTAAGTTTAGGGATATAGGAATAAGAGTGGTATACAAGATAGAGTATGTCGATGAGGTTATGAAAATAATTGTTATTTCAGCGCGTACTGATGAGCAGGTTTATAAAGAAGCGTCAAAAAGAAGAAAAGAACATAATATTTAACACAAATGCACCGTAAGTATGTTAGAGATATACTTACGGTGCATTTATTTATGCATAATTAATTTAAAATACCTTTAGCGTACAAAAAGATAAGCTGTATATCCCACATACATAAGAATACATGCAGCACCTTCCCATCTGCTCATTGTCTTCTTGGTAAATGCAAAGAGAAATAATACAATTCCACTGGCAAGAAGTATAATACAGTCAATAAGTGATTCGGAAAGAACGTGAAGAGGCTGTATCGCAGCAGACATACCTAAGATAAATAATATATTAAATATGTTAGAGCCTATTGCATTGCCAAGTGCGAGTCCGCTGTCACCTTTCCTTGTGGCAACTATAGAAGTTACAAGCTCAGGCAGGGATGTTCCGATTGCGACTATTGTAAGACCTATGAAATTCTGGCTTACACCAAAGTTGGCAGCTATGATACAGGCTTTATCTACAACAAGATTACCACCGAATATTACTGCTATAAGACCACCGGCAATATAAAGAAGACTCTTAGGCAGAGGCATTATTTTACAATCCTCAGCTTCTTCCCTGTTTTTAAGTGCTGATATTATCATGCATGTGATGTAAGCTGCCATTCCGGCAAGGAGAATAATGCCTTCAATTCTTGAAAGTCTGCCATCAATAAACATAAAGCAAAGAATAGCAGTTATTATGATATTAACAGGCATATCACGCTTGAGAATGTCACGGTTAGTAGAAAATCCTGCTATAAATGCACAGATACCTACAACGACAAGACCATTAAATATGTTAGAACCAACAACATTGCTGATTGCAATGTCATTACTGCCAGAAAGGGCAGCGTTAATACTAACAGATGCTTCAGGGGCACTGGTCCCCATTGCAACAATGGTAAGTCCGATGATAACGCTTGGTACTTTAAGGATTTTGGCAAGGGAAGAACTTCCCTCCACGAAGAAATCCGCGCCTTTTATTAATAGCACGAAACCGATGAGTAGTAACAAATATTCCATAATAAGCTCCTTTCTTGCGATAAAGGAATGGAATGATATAAAAAGAGACCTTTATCGCATCAAAAATGAATTGATAAAAGTCTCGTTAATTGTAATAATAACCGGCTGTCCAGCGTGATGACGATTACTATTGCACCGGATACGATGCTAACTACTCCCTCTTATTAATATTATACTAATATATATATGTAAATGTGTCAATTAATTATTGTAATTTGGATTATGAACAGATGAAAACTGACCATAAAAATTTGTCGAATTATGTCGTACGAAAACTGTCAATCAGGTTAGTAATCAGCAGCTTTTTGTATTATAATAGAACATATTTTATAAATATGTAGGAGATGGAAAGTAAGTGCGTAGGATTAAAAGCTTTTTGATTATAATATGTATGCTAAGCATATATGCAGCTTCTTTTTATGGCTGTGGGAAAAAAGAATGGTCAGACAGCCACAATAATGAGGCTGGATTGCCGGAAATAGTCATAGGAAGTGACAACTATCCGCCATATAATTATGTTGATACAGATGGCAATGCTACTGGAATAGATGTTGAGCTTGCTACGGAAGCATTTAAAAGAATGGGTTACAAGGCCAGATTTATATATATTGACTGGGAAGATAAGAAGAATCTTCTTGCTGACAGAACAATTGATTGTGCATGGGGAAGCTTTAGCATGGATGGCAGGGAGAATGAATACAGATGGGCAGGACCTTATATGGTCAGCCGTCAGGTTGTTGCTGTGGATATGGAAAGTGATATATATTCTCTTGGAGATCTAGAAGGAAAGACAATTGCAGTACAGACTACTACGAGACCTGAGAAGATATTTCTTAACAAGACTGATGAGCGTATCCCGGCTATAAGGTCATTAATAGCTTTGCAGAAGAGAGAACTTATATATCCTTTTTTAAGCAAAGGCTATGCAGATGCTCTGGCAGCTCATGAAACTGCAATATGCCAGTACATGGAAGATTATAATATTAAGTTCAGGATTCTTGATGAACCATTAGAGACAGTAGGACTGGGAGTAGCATTTGACAAAAATGATGACCGTGGTATTGAGAAGCAGCTTACAGAAATTCTTAACCAGATGAGGAATGATGGTACAGAGAAGAAGATAATCAGCAGATATATTTCTGATGCGGATAAATATCTGGAGGTGGACAGTTATGGAAAATAATACCATTGACAGAAAGAAAAGAAAAAGAATATGGCCGATTGAGATTATATCAGGCCTGTTTATAATGGTGATTGTGTTTTTTATTGCTGTAAATGTTGATATAAAAACTACACAGGAAACACTTTCAGATACTGCGCATTATATTGATGAACAGTGCAACAGCTTTACAAGACTTAATCTTGCATCAGAAACCAAGAGCCTGATTAGGGTAATTGAAAGCGCACAGCAGATAAAACATAATATCACATATGAACGCAGACTTTCAGATAAAGATATATTTACAGAAGAATTTATCAAAAAGAATATGCAGGAATGTTATCTGACGGCAGTTATAATCATGGATTCAAAAGGTAATCTTATAGCACAGGAATATACAGATGAATATGGGGCAGATGAGCTTAACGAATATCTTGACAGTGCTTCACTTATTGATGTTGTTGATAATACTGAAAAAACATACGCAACAAGAATTGACTGTGAAGATGGTTCATATGTTGACCTTGCAGCATGTGGTATGCCGGATTCAAGTGGGATAGTTGTTGTTTATTACCACACACCGGCAGAATATGTTGATAATTACAATCTATCATTTACACATATATTATCAGGTTATGATGACAGGGAAGATGGAAAGATTGTTGTTGCAAAGGGAAATCAGATAATAGCGTCTAATGATGACAGTATGGTTGGTGAAGATGTTGACAAATATAATGTATTAAAAAAGATAAAGAAGACCGGTTTAAGTGGCAAAATAGTACATGCTGACAGTAACAGAAGGTTGGGCTCGCATAATTATGGTCTTATGGAACGTGGAAGAGATTATTATGTGTATGTTTATATGCCGGAAAGAAATGTTTTTAAGACAACACCAAGAAACATGCAGTATACATTTGCCGCCTACATGTTTGCTGTACTTGTACTTAATATGATGCGCTGGAAAACGGTTCAGGGATATGAGCGTGAACAGTATGAAATGCAGCAGCAGTATGCAAAGACACTGCAGGAAAAAAATGAACAGCTACAGGAGGCAGTACGCCGAGAGGAAAAGGCTAATGCTGCCAAGACTGATTTCTTATCAAGAATGACACATGATATAAGGACGCCGCTTAATGGCATAATTGGTCTGTTAAGAATTGATGAGAGTCATAAAGAAGATACAGATATGATTAATACTAACAGAAAGAAAATGTCAATAGCTGCTAATCATCTTTTATCACTTATTAATGACATTCTCCAGATGAGTAAGTTAGAGGATGGTCAGATTGAGCTTTCAAGAGAGATTGTGAATCTTAACAAGCTTGCAAAGGATATTATTACTATAGTTGAACAGCGTGCCTCAGATGCAGGTGTCAATTTTAAGTATGACAAGGTGGCAGGAAAAGTTATGTATCCATATGTATACGGAAGTCCTCTGCATTTACGCCAGTTATTTCTGAATATATACGCTAACTGCATCAAATATAATAAAGCTGGAGGAATGGTTTCAACATATTTTAAATGTATTGGAACACAGGATGGAATTGTTACATATGAATGGACTGTAACTGATACGGGAATTGGAATGAGTGAAGAATTTCTTGAACATATATTTGAACCATTTGTACAGGAAAAGACTGATGCCAGAAGTGTTTATCAGGGAACAGGACTTGGTATGGCTATTGTTAAGAGTCTGGTTGACAAAATGAATGGAACAATTAATGTCACAAGCAAGGAAGGGGAAGGCTCAACATTTGTAATCAGAATTCCTTTCGAGATTGCCAGTGAAACTGATGATATTCACAATAATAAAGAAGAACAGAAGGCTGATATTACAGGTGTTAATATTCTGCTTGCTGAAGATAATGAACTTAATGCCGAGATTGCACAGACACTTCTGGTGGATGAAGGCGCTAATGTTACTGTTGTCAGTGATGGTGAGCAGGCTGTCAGGGAATTTGCAAGGTGTGCACCACATACATATGATGTGATTCTTATGGATATTATGATGCCTAAGATGGACGGAATGTCTGCAACGAAGAAAATAAGGACAATGAACAGACCGGATGCAGCACAGATTCCTATAATTGCAATGACAGCCAATGCATTTGAGGAGGATGCCAGAAAATGTGTTGAAGCCGGAATGAATGCTCATCTGTCAAAACCTTTACAGATGGATGTTGTAGTTGGTACAATTGCAGAGTATTATAAAAGATAATTATGCAGATTAAAGGAGTATCTGCATAATACAATAACTGATAAAAGGGGATAGAGCTATGATATGCAGTAATTGTGGGGCAGATATAGGAGATAACGAGACTGCATGCCCATATTGTGGTGCGATGCAGTATGAGAATTCAGAACAGAAGTACATGAAAGATCTGTATAACCTGAATGAAGGAATGGAGTCTCTTGATAAGAATGCCAGAAAATACATCATTAAGAGTACTTTAAAAAGTGCAGGCATAGTATGTGCTGCAATTGCAGCAGCAGTTTTTGCCGGAAGTCTGTTTGGATATGGCTCATATACAAGCATGTATGATTCTTCACGAAACAGAAAAGAGATACACAAGTCATTAGAATGGTATAATGATAATATTAATGAACTCAATTCTTTATATGATAAGGGTGATTATGGACAGGTATCGGCACTTTTAAAGAACTATAAAGGTGATTTGAATTTGATTAGAAAATGGAGCCATTATTATTTGATTAATATCTATGACAGGTATTATAGTAGTGCTTCGGATACATACGATAAGACGCGCAGTCAAGAGAAGCTTACAGAATATGAATTTTCAAGAGGGCTTAGAGAGTCATTAGATATCATACATTTCTATAATAAAAAAGATTATGATTATAATTATTACATTCAGTGTTCATCAGATGAAAAGAAGCTTGTAGATGGATGGGTTGAAGAGGCAAAAGATTATCTGAGTAACACAGCAAAAGCCACTGACAAAGAGATAGAGACAATGCTTAATGAGCTATATCAGGACGGCTATTACGATTATAAGCTTGGAGAAAATTATGAGCAGTCGCTGTATCAGAGATATAATGAGGGAGGGAAATAAGCCATGAAATGTTATAATTGTGGTGCACCTATACAGATGACCCAGAAATTCTGCCCTAATTGCGGTTCGCCTAATGTTGAATTTAAGAAGCATATTGATGATATGGAGCAATATGATAAAAAGTTTAACAGAACACGTTCCAAAGTAATTGGCAACAGCAAATGGTTTGTCAAATACATTGCTCCGGTAACGGCACTTGTTATATCAATTATTGCTCTTGCACTGGCTGTTATAGGAAGCAATACTATGCTTGGTTATGATATGGCACAGAGAAAACAGCAGAAGTATTATGACTCGCATAGTGAGGAAATACAGACAAGATTAAGAAAGCTGCTGGAGGATGGAGAATATACAACTGTATATAGTATGTATTCTAATGGAGACTGTTCATTAAAAGATAATGGTGACAGATATGCATGGAATGATTTCTACAATGTTGCAAGTAATTATACATATCTCAGAAAAGGTATAATTAATATGATGGAGGAAGAAAATAATTCATACTATAGCAGTGAGTATATGAACACTATAGCAAGAGCAGTTTCTGAAATGGAAGATGATGTGGACAGATGTTTTAATTCATCTTATCACAATGTTTCAGAGGAAAGTGCAAAGTATATTAAGGATATGCATGAGAAGTCACATGAATTATTAAAGGCGTATTTTAATCTGACAGATGAAGATATATCAGGACTTGCTGATATGTCACAGACGGATATACTAACACTCATTACAAGGAGGGGAGTTGAATGAGAAGAATAATAAAGAAAAAGTTTAATATATCAGTTCTTTTCTATGTGATATGTGCGATTATGATTGTTATTATAATTCCATGCGCAGCTGATATATTTGAAGATATGTACAGAATTAATGGAAGAATGTCGGGGTATGAGGAAGACAGTCTTTATCAGGATTTTATTGATGGAAGTTATGACAGACTTCTTGAAAAGACAGAATACAACATTGGAATGGGTAAAGATATTTCTAATGATACACAGGATTATTATACATTTGCAGACGCTTACAAGAAAGCAATTGATTATAATGTGTATGTCAACAAAGGCGAATATGCCAAAGCAGAACAGATCGTAAAAGATATAGATAACACACAGTTTAATAATGTGTTATTTAAGGAAGTTCTTGAGAAAGTTAAGAATACATATATATTTGAGTTTTAATTGACTTTATAAAATAGACGTATTCTCAGAAAGAGTTTCACATATAGGAATAGAGGCTGAAGAAGATGAGTAACACAGAAAAGAATAATATCATGACCGACAGGGTGTCATATTATTTTAAATCCCAGTGGAATATACTTCTGATAATAACGATATCTGGTCTTGTATACAATCTCGGACTTCTTGCAGGTCCGTGGTTTGAAGGACGAATGACTGGCTGTCTTGTTAATATACTTGGTGGAAAATCAACATTTACAGATATGCTTATTCTTGTAATATTTTATGTGATTGCAATTGCAGTAGTGCAGATATCAAGGTATATCAAGAGATTCTATGTAAGAAGATTCGCTAATAATGTTAATAAGAACATGAAAGAGGTTCTATATAACAGCCTTGTACATAAGAGCAGACCGCAGCTGCAGGAAGAAGGAGCTGGAGACATTCTTACCAAAGCTATCCTGGATGTTGATGATTGTGCTGAAGGGATGAGAAAGTTCACAACTGAGATATTTGATACGGGTGTTGCATTGGCAGCATATGCTGGAATGCTTCTTTTCTATGACTGGAGACTTGGGCTTATATGTATGATATTCCCACCAATATCTTATATTATTGCAGAGAAGATGAAGGCTGTTGTACAGAAGACAGGTGCAGAATATAAGGTACAGTCCGGAAGACTTAGTGCGGCAACGCTTGACAGAGCAGAAAATGCAGTTACATACCGCGTATATGGCTGTGAGCAGGAAAGAAAACAGGCTTATGAAGATAATCTAACTGCCTATGAAAAATCAGCAGTCAGGGCTAATATATGGGGAACAGCATTTCCTCCGATATACAAGGTTATAGCACTTGCCGGAGTTATATTTATATTATATTTTGGAAGCAGGAATGTTCTGGGAACAGGCTGGAAGAGCTGGGACATTGCTATTTTAGCCACATTTGTATCATGCTTTGCAAAACTTTCTGAGAAGTCCTCACATGCAGCAAAGCTGTTTAATGCAGTACATAAGGCACAGGTGTCATGGAATAGAATTAAACCGCTTATGAAGCATGAGAATTATAAATATGCGGATAACAGTGTAAAGTGTGACACATTTGAAGTAAAAGAACTTACATTTGCTTATCCGGGAGGTCCTGATATATTCGAAAATGTAACATTTGAAGCAGAAAAAGGAGACATAATCGGAGTAACGGGTTCTGTTGCATGTGGCAAGTCAACTCTTGGAAAGGTGTTTTTATGCGAATATCCATATAAGGGAAGCATCAAGATTGCAGGCAATGAACTTTCAGAACTTGATGATGCGAAAAAGGCAGGACTTGTAGCATATCTGGGCCATGACCCGGAATTGTTTAACGATACAGTTAAGAATAATATTCTGATGGGTGATGATAAGGATGTGGCTAAGCTTCTTAAGGCAGTGTGCTTTGACGAAGAAGTAAATGATATGGAAAACGGACAGGACACTTATGTTGGGAATACAGGCGTGAGACTGTCAGGAGGACAGGCACAGAGACTTGCACTTGCCAGAACACTCTGTCATAAGAAGCCGTTAATTATATTAGATGATCCATTTTCAGCACTTGATAAGTACACTGAAAGAGAGGTATTTGCTAATCTTAAAGAATACACAAAGGATTGTATTGTGATTCTTATTTCACACAGATTATATCTGTTCCCACAGATGGATAAGGTTATATGGTTGGAGAACGGAAAAACCATAGCCGGTACACATGATGAGATTATGAATAAATGCCCACAGTATGCGGTTCTTTATAATGAACAGAAGGGAGGCGCATCTGATGAAGAATAAAAGTGTTGGCAGAGTTATATTGAACACAATAAAAGAAAAGTGGCTGCTTACAGCAGGGATTGTAATTAATGTTGTTGGTGCAATTGTAACGGCACTGTTTCCACCACTTATTCTTGCAAAGATTATTGATACAATTACATCAGGTACAATGCCGGCATTTTATATGATTATTATGTATTTCGGATTTCTTCTTATAACAGGTCTTATGGAGAGTGCAAGAGAAACTTTTCTTACAGTATTCGGACAAAAGATTACACACTCATTAAGAAGTGCGTTGATGTATAAGTACAGCTGTCTTACAACAAGTTGTCTTACAAGTCAGGAACCTGGAACTGTTGTTTCAAGATTTGTTGGTGATGCTGATACAGTTGAGAATCTGTTTACATCAGGAATTGTCAGTATGTTTGCTGATGCCTGTAAGATAATAAGTATAGTTGCTGTTATATGGTTTAAGAATAAGGGACTTGCCATTGTGCTTCTTGTTCTTCTTCCTTTCCTGTTCATATTCACAAGAACTATTCAGAAAAATATGCTGGAAGCGCAGATTGAGAACAGAAGAGCTGTCGGAAGGGCATCAGGACATGTGCCAGAAACTCTTCATAATATAAGAACAATACATACTCTTGGCAAAGAGAATTATATGGCACAAAGATATGATGAGTATATATGCGAAAGTTACGCAGCAGTTGAGAAAACTAATTTCTATGATGCTGTATATTCACCTGTAATTCTTACTCTCAATGCAATTGTTGTTGCTGTGGTATTGCTTTTTTCAGCCTCAGGTAACCAGACAGTGCTTACACTTTTTGGTATGTCAGCAGGTACTGCAGTTGCGGTAATTAATTATATTTCCCAGATATTCACACCTGTTGAGAGCCTTGGTATGGAGATTCAGACTATCCAGTCAGCAATCGCTGGTGTACATAGAATTAATGAATTTTTTGAGATGGATGAATTATCAGTTAAGAAGGATTCATGCATCATAGGAAATACTGCCATGGAAGCTGATAGTGATGTGATTGTCGATTTCAATAATGTAACATTTGCATATGATGATAAAAATGTTTTGAAGAACTTAAGTTTTTCTGTTAAGGAGGGCGAGCAGGTTACTCTGTCAGGAAGAACAGGAGCGGGAAAAAGTACAATATTCAAGCTTCTTCTTGGGCTTTACGAGCCAGGTAAAGGAAGCGTATCAATTGCAGGACAGAAGGCTACGGCTATTCCGGATTGTGAAAAGAGAAAGATATATGGATATGTTGAGCAGACATTTCATATGGTTCCGGGAACTGTCAAAGACCAGATAACCTTGTATGATAGCGAGGTTACTGATGAAGATGTAATTGAAGCAGCTAAGACAGCAGGTCTTCATGATGCAATCATGGAGCTTGAGAAGGGCTATGATACTATATGTAAGCCGGAAGATTTCTCGCAGGGACAGTGGCAGTTATTGTCAATTGCAAGGGCTGCAGCAGCAAAGCCAAGATTGCTTCTGCTTGATGAGATAACAGCCAATCTTGATGCTGATACTGAGAAAAATGTACTTGAAGCATTGAACAGGGTAAGTGAGAACAGAACAGTTATATCAATTTCCCACAGATCCAATGCGAGAACCGGAAGAATTATCGAAATAGCTTGATTTTCTTAATGATTTTACTGGCTTATTATGCATTAAAGAAGTATAATACCCATACAATGTTATGTTCAAATGAGAAAGCTGGTAATTGATATGAAGAAAAGATGGGCAAAAGGTCTGATTACAGGTCTGGTTATGATTTTTATTATACTGACTATAGTTTTTATAGTGAAATCAGTGAGGGATAGTAAGATTGAGATACGATGCCCCGATACTATAGTTGTTGAATATGGAAGTGATTTTGATGAATCAGTTATTAAGACAGCAACTAAGAAACATTTATTTGATGAGAAGGACAAAACAGATATTGAAATCGAAGGAGATGTAGATGTTACAAAGCTTGGAAAGTATGAGATAAAGGTTGTCGCTTCAAGAAAGAAGAAACTTGTTTCTAAAAATGTGGTTGTAGATGTTGTGGATACACAGGCGCCAGTTATCAGTCTTGCATGTGACAGTGACGTTACTATCGAAGCTGGTGAATCTTATGAAGATGCTGGCTTTAGTGCTAATGATAACTATGATGGAGATATAACTGATAAGGTTGAGGCTGATATACAGATAGATACAAGAATAGTCGGTGATACTACGATTGTATATTCAGTAAAGGACTCGTCAGGTAATGAAGCATTTGCAGAAAGAATAGTACATGTGGTAGATACGACAGCACCAGGTATATTTCTTGATGGTGGAGATGTTTACTATGTAAAGAAAGGATCTGAATATAAAGAACCTGGATATTCTGCGGTTGATATATGTGATGGGGATGTTACGGATAAGGTGTGTGTATCTGGAGATGTTGATACTGAGAATACAGGCAGATATACTATAACATACACAGTGTCTGACAGTTCAGGTAATGAAGCGAGAGCAGAAAGAACGATTAAGGTATATATGCCTATGCCGGATAATGCTGTTAATCCGGGTGATAAGGTTGTTTATCTGACATTCGATGATGGTCCGGGACCATATACAGATAAGCTTCTGGATATTCTTGACAGATATAATGTGAAAGTAACATTCTTTGTAACTAATGGAAAACCGGATTATCAGAATCTTATTGCAAAGGAAGCACAGAGAGGGCATACTGTAGCCATACATTCAGCATCACATGATTATGCGAGAATATATCAAAGTATTGATGCGTATTTTGATGACCTGAATGAGATGAATGATATAATAATTGCACAGACAGGAAAGAGTGCTGATATTGTGAGATTTCCGGGTGGTTCATCTAATACTATAAGTAGAAGATATTGCAGAGGAATAATGAGTCAGCTTGTATGCGCTGTGCAGGAGCACGGATTCAGATACTGTGACTGGAATGTCTCAAGTGGAGATGCCGGAGCAACAACAAGCACTTCACAGGTAGTAAACAATGTTATTGATGGAATTAAGAGCAATAATGTATCAATAGTTTTACAGCATGATATTAAGAATTTCAGTGTTGACGCTGTTGAACAGATAATTGAATGGGGATTATCGGAAGGATATACATTTTTACCGATAACATCAACAACCCCGATGTCTCATCATGGCGTTAATAATTGACATTAAGCAGGAGAATGTACATGGGATATAATACGGAGATTAGTGATGCAGAGCAATTGCAGTACATTTTTAACGATTATAAGAATGGTATAGAGCATGGTGTTCTTGTGGCTAATTTGACATATCAGCTTGCTAAGCGCATGGGGCTTAGTGAAGAGGAATGTTATGAGCTTAAAATTGCCGGAATGATGCATGATATTGGAAAACTTAAATTATCAGAATACTTATATGGCAGAAATTCAGTGGAATTATCGGTTGAAGAGATGAAATATATGAGAATGCACTCTAAAATCAGCTTTGATGTATTGAAAAATTATGAGTATTCGGATAATATAATGAAAGTTGTTCTTTGGCACCATGAATGTTATGATGGAAGTGGTTATCCTGATAATCTTAAAGGAACAGGTATTCCATTGGGAGCAAGGATTCTTAAGGTGGCAGACGAATTTGCAGCGCTGATATCAGACAGACCGTATAGAAAGGCTTTTGATGTTGATACGGCTGTGAACATTCTTATTGAAGAGATTAAGAATCTTGATATGAAGGTGTTTATTGAGTTTCAGCGAATGATTCACGAGGAAGAAACATTTGAGATAATAAGAAATAGTAAGATAGATTTAGATAGTCTTACTCTCGAAGATATTCTATCCTTCGCAGATTAGTAATTAATTACAGGAAAGAGGTAAAGTAAGATGGCAGAGTCAATGGTTGGCTTAAAGAGATCGCACAGATGTACAGAGGTTTCATCGGCTGATATTGGTAAGAAGGTTACTGTTATGGGTTGGGTTGCCAAGAGAAGAAATCTTGGTGCACTTATTTTCGTTGATTTAAGAGACAGAAGCGGTATTCTTCAGATTCTTTTTGACGAGAATATAATTGGTAAGGAAGGTTTTGATAAGGCATATACACTTCGTAATGAATTCGTAATCGCTGTTGAGGGTGAAGTTGTTAAGAGAAGTGGTGCTATTAATGAGAATTTAAAGACAGGTGATATTGAGATTGCTGCTAAGACTTTAAGAATTCTTTCTGAGTCAGAGACACCTCCATTCCCAATTGAGGAGAATATCCAGACAAAGGAAGATATCAGACTTAAGTACAGATGTCTTGATCTTAGAAGACCTGATATCCAGTCTAATATTATTATGAGAAGTAAGGTTGCAACTCTTACAAGAGCATTCCTTGCAAAGGAAGGGTTCTTGGAGATTGAAACACCTATGCTTACTAAGTCTACACCAGAGGGAGCAAGAGATTACCTTGTACCAAGCCGTATTCATCCAGGCAAGTTCTATGCACTTCCACAGTCACCACAGCTTTTTAAGCAGATGCTTATGTGCTCTGGTTATGACAGATATATGCAGATTGCAAGATGCTTCAGAGATGAAGATTTAAGAGCAGACAGACAGCCTGAATTCACACAGATTGATATGGAGTTATCATTCGTTGATGTTGATGATGTAATTGATGTTAATGAAAGACTTCTTGCATACCTCTTCAAGGAAGTCCTTGATGTAGATGTAAAACTTCCAATCCAGAGAATGACATGGCAGGAAGCTATGGACAGATTCGGTTCAGATAAGCCAGATTTAAGATTCGGTATGGAATTACAGAATGTATCAGATATCGTTAAGGACTGCGGATTTGGCGTATTTACGGGAGCACTTGAAAATGGTGGTTCTGTAAGAGGTATCAATGCAAAGGGACAGGGAAGCATGCCTCGTAAGAAGATTGATGCACTTGTTGATTTTGCTAAGGGATATGGTGCTAAGGGCCTTGCTTATATTGCAATTCATGAAGATGGTTCATATAAGTCATCATTTGCAAAGTTTATGACAGAGGAGCAGATGGATGCTCTTGTTAAGGCTATGGATGGTGAAGCAGGAGATCTTCTTTTATTCGCTGCTGACAGAAATAAGATTGTATGGAATGTACTTGGTGCATTAAGAGTAGAACTTGCAGACCAGATGGGACTTCTTAATAAGTCTGATTATAAGTTCTTATGGGTAACAGAGTTCCCACAGTTTGAATGGTCAGATGAAGAAGAAAGATTTGTTGCAATGCATCACCCATTCACAATGCCTATGGATGAGGATCTTGATATGCTTGAAACTAATCCTGGGGCAGTTCGTGCCAAGGCTTATGATATTGTTCTTAACGGAACAGAAATCGGTGGTGGTTCAGTAAGAATCCATCAGGCTGATGTTCAGAGCAGAATGTTCAAGGCACTTGGACTTACAGATGAGGTCGCTAATGAAAAGTTCGGATTCCTTCTTGATGCATTTAAGTATGGTGTACCACCACACGCAGGACTTGCATATGGTCTTGACAGACTTGTAATGCTTATGGCTAAGAGGGATTCAATCAGAGATGTCATTGCTTTCCCTAAGGTAAAGGATGCATCTTGTCTTCTTACTAATGCACCTGATGTTGTAGATGCTAAGCAGCTTGATGAACTTTCGATTAAGATTGAAGAAGAGAAAACTGAAGAGTAAGATATATTTATTCCCGCACGATTGTGCGGGAATTTTTGTGCATATCGGAATCAGATTTATTGCATATCATTAAAAATGTGATACAATGAAAGCAATACATCGCTTTAAAGAGGAGAAGTATATGTTAGATCTGAATGAGATACGAAATAATATTGACAAAATCGACAGCCAGCTTGTTGAGTTGTTTGAAGAGAGAATGAAACTGACAACTGAGGTTGCAGAATATAAGATTGAGACAGGTAAGAAGGTTCTTGATCCGGCAAGAGAGAAAGCTAAGTTGGAATCAGTTAAGAAACTTGTTAAGAATCCGGATAATGTTCATGCTATTGATGATCTGTTTGCACAGATTATGGCTAACTCAAGAAAGAATCAGTATATGCTTCTTGAAAAGATGGGACAGACATTAAGAGAGCCATATGAGGCTATTGATGAGATTAATAAGAAAGATTGCAAGGTAGTATATCAGGGGGTTCCGGGTGCATATTCATACGCTGCCATGATTAATTTCTTTGGCAAGGATGTTGATAATTTCAATGTTCCTACATGGAGAGAGTGCATGGAAGCAGTTAAGCAGGGGAAAGCTGATTATGCAGTTCTTCCTATTGAGAATTCCAACGCAGGAATTGTTGCGGATGTGTATGATCTGTTACAGGAATATGATAATTACATAATTGCAGAGACTTATGTTAAGATTGAACATTTGTTATTAGGGCTTCCGGGAACTGACCTTGAAAATGTAACTGCTGTATATTCTCATCCACAGGGACTTATGCAGTGTGACAGATTCTTAGATACTCACAAGGACTGGCAGAGAATCAGTCAGGCTAATACAGCACTTGCAGCAAAGATGATTTTTCAGGAGCATAATAAGACTCATGTTGCTATTGCAAGTAAGGAAGCTGCAGAGCTTTATGGTCTTGATATCTTAAAAACTGGAATTACAGATCAGGAAGGCAATACGACAAGATTTGTTATTGTTACTAATACAAGAAAGTTTGTTAAGAATGCACAGAAGATGAGTATTGTATTTGAGACAGCTAATGAAGCCGGAACTCTTTATAACCTGTTAAGCCATATTATATATAATGGTCTTAATATGAATAAGATTGAATCAAGACCAATTGAGGGCAATGTAGAGGGAAAGAGATGGAATTTCCGTTTCTTTGTTGATTTTACCGGTAATATTGATGATCCAAGAGTTATGAATGCGTTAAGAGGTATTGAAGAGGAAGCTGAGTCAATTAAGTTGCTTGGAAACTATTAATGTGTTAGAATTATAAAGATGTTATCAGACAATAAGCTATTAAATAAGTGAGGAAATTAAAGTGAATTTAGAAGAAGCAAAGCTGAAGCTTTCAAAGTACGGTCAGGAACAGATATTAAGATATTATGATGAATTATCAGATGATGAGAAGAATGCACTTCTTGAGCAGGTTGATAAGACTGATATGGAAGTTTTATCAGCAATTGAACATAAGTCTGAACTTGTTAAGAAAGGTGAGATTACACCTCTTGATGCAATGGAACTTGATGAGATAAAAGCTAACTATGATACATTTAAGAATACAGGTGTAGAGGCAATTAAGGCCGGTAAGGTTGGAGCAATTCTTCTTGCAGGTGGAATGGGAACAAGACTTGGTTCTGATAATCCTAAGGGAATGTATAATGTAGGTATTAACAAGGAACTTTATATATTTGAGTGTCTTATTAACAATCTTATGGATGTCGTTAAAGAGACAGAAACATATATACATTTATTTGTTATGACAAGTGAGAAGAATAATGATGTTACAGTCTCTTTCTTTAAAGAAAATAACTTCTTTGGATATAAGAGCGAGTATGTACATTTCTTCAAACAGGAGATGGCAGCAGCTACTGATTATGACGGTAAGATATATCTTGAAGAGAAGGGAAGAATGGCTACATCACCTAATGGTAATGGTGGCTGGTATATCTCTTTAAAGAAGGCTGGATTAACACAGGTTCTTGAGAACAATGGAATTGAGTGGTTGAATGTATTCGCTGTTGATAATGTTCTTCAGAGAATTGCAGACCCTGTATTTATCGGTGCAACAATTGAAAAACACTGTGCAGTTGGTTCTAAGGTTGTAAGAAAGGCAGCTCCCGATGAGAAGGTTGGCGTTATGTGTCTTGAAGATGGCAAGCCTTCTATTGTTGAGTATTATGAACTTACTAAAGAGATGATGGATGCCAAGAATTCAAAGGGTGACCCTGCATATAATTTCGGAGTTATTCTTAACTATCTGTTCAGGGTTTCTGATCTTGAAACAATTGTTGGGAAGAATCTGCCATTACATATTGTTGAGAAGAAGATTCCATATATTAATTCTGATGGTAATTTAATTAAGCCAGAAAAGCCTAACGGATATAAGTTCGAAGGTCTTGTTCTTGATATGATTCATGAGCTTGACAGCTGCCTTCCATTTGAAGTAGTAAGAGAAAAGGAATTTGCTCCAATTAAGAATGCAACAGGTGTTGATTCAGTTGAAACAGCAAGAGAACTTCTTAAGAAGAATGGTGTTGCAATTTAATACATTTTGTTGTATGTTATTAATAAGCGCTGTACAACTGGCGGAAGATGCTTAAAAAGCATTGTGGGATAACCCACAGGGAGTACAGTTTATATTAAGAAAAAGCCGACCGCCTGGGCAACGTTAAGCTATAAGCTGCGTTCCCAGGCGGTCGGCTTTTTGCATTTGCCGCATGCGGCAAATTAGTAGTGATGAGGATTGGAGTGAAAATTCACAATCATGCTTGCATGGATTGGGGATTTTTTACGGATATTCCCATCGCTACTCGCACAAAAGAACCATGAATAGCGAACGCAGTCATCACATTTAACAGGAGGTCAGTTATGACAATTAAGAACCTTTCAGAGGAATTATCAGGATGTGCTTATCCAGGCAGAGGAATTGTTGCCGGTATGTCAGAGGATGGTAAGAAGGCAGTTTCAGCTTACTTTATTATGGGAAGAAGCGAGAGCAGCCGTAACCGTGTATTCATACAGGACGGAGAGGGTATCAGAACAGAGGCTTTTGATCCATCAACACTTTTAGTTGCACCAGAGCTTATTATCTATGCTCCTGTAAGAGTACTTGGCAATAATACTATTGTTACTAATGGAGACCAGACTGATACGGTTTATGACGGTCTTTCAGAAGGTAAGACATTTGAAGAATCTTTAAGAGTAAGAAAATATGAGCATGATGCTCCTAACTATACTCCAAGAATTTCAAGTGTGCTTCATATTGAGAATAATGAATATTCATATGCAATGTCAATATTAAAGAGCCATAATGGTAATCCTGACATCTGTGAAAGACACACATATACATATGATGCAGCATTTGCAGGAGAAGGACATTATATCCATACATATATGGGTGATGGCAATCCACTTCCAAGCTATGAGGGAGAACCTACATGGGTTAAGATATCTGGTGATATTGAAGAATTCACACAGATGATCTGGAATAATCTTAATGCAGATAACAAAGTTTCACTTTTTGTGAGATATATTGATATTGCTACAGGTGAATACGAAACAAGAATAATTAACAAGAATGTAAAGTAATTAAGGAGAAAGAATATGAATGAATTTCAGTTAAAGTATGGATGCAACCCTAATCAGAAGCCTTCAAGAATATTTATGGCAGACGGAAGTGACCTTCCTGTAGAGATTCTTAACGGCAGACCAGGATATATTAATTTCCTAGATGCATTTAACGGATATCAGCTTGTTAAGGAGTTAAAGAAGGCTACAGGACTTCCAGCAGCTACATCTTTCAAGCATGTATCTCCAGCAGGTGCTGCAGTAGGACTACCTCTTACAGATGTTGAGAAGAAGATTTACTGGGTTGATGAAGCAATCGGAGAATTAAGCCCAATCGCATGTGCATATGCAAGAGCAAGAGGTGCGGACAGAATGTCATCTTTCGGTGATTTCATATCATTATCAGATGTATGTGATGTTGCTACAGCAAAGCTTATCCAGCATGAGGTTTCAGATGGTATTGTTGCTCCTGGATATGAGCCGGAGGCACTTGAGATATTAAAGGCTAAGAAGAAGGGTAACTATAATATCATTAAGATTGACCCTGAGTATAAGCCTGAACCAATTGAGAGAAAGCAGGTATTTGGAGTAACATTTGAGCAGGGAAGAAATGAGTTCGTTATTGATAAGGAGCTTTTATCAAATGTTGTAACAGAGAACAAGGAAATCCCTGAATCAGCTAAGATTGATATGATTATTGCTCTTATCACACTTAAGTATACACAGTCTAATTCTGTATGCTATGTTAAGAATGGACAGGCAATCGGTATCGGAGCAGGACAGCAGTCAAGAATCCATTGTACAAGGCTTGCAGGTCAGAAGGCTGATAACTGGTATCTGCGTCAGAATCCAAAGGTTCTCAATCTTCCATTTAAGGAAGGTGTGGGCCGTGCTGACAGAGATAATGCAATTGACCTCTATATTGGTGATGAATATGAAGATATTCTCAATGACTGGGAGAGAGTATTCACAGAGAAACCATCTGTATTCACTGTTGAAGAAAAGAAAGAATGGCTTGCAGGTAATACTGATGTAACAATCGGTTCGGATGCATTCTTCCCATTCGGAGATAATATTGAGAGAGCATACAAGTCAGGTGTTAAGTATGTAGCACAGCCTGGTGGTTCTGTAAGAGATGATCAGGTTATTGAAACAGCCAATAAGCGTGGAATGGCTATGTGCTTTACTGGAATGAGACTGTTCCATCATTAATAATGATTTTTGGCGAATGTCAACATATGAGAATAACAAAGTTGACATTCGCCTTTTTCAGTTCTATAATCTAATAAATATTTTTCAAAAGAGGTATGTATATATGACACCATTAGAACTGGCAGAAGAGATTATTAACGGAAGAAGAATTAAAAGACAGGATGATTTGACATTTTTCCTTAACTGTGACTTAGATGAGCTTTGCGAGGGTGCGGACAGAATAAGAAAGCATTTTGTTGGAGATAAGGTTGACTTATGTTCTATAATTAATGGGAGAAGCGGCAAATGTCCAGAAGACTGTAAGTATTGCGCCCAGTCTGCACACAATCATACTGACTGCGAAGTATATGATTTTCTTCCAGAAGAGGATATTGTAAAGGCATGTAAGCTGAATGAGTCAGAAGGTGTTGACCGTTTCTCAATTGTTACGGCTGGAAAAGCTCTTACTGGTGAAGAATTTGAAAAGGCTGTTCATGCTTATGAGACTATGAATAAAGAATGTGATATTGAGCTGTGTGCATCTATGGGATTTCTTAATGCTGAGCAGCTTCACAGACTTCATGAAGCAGGTGTTACAAGTTATCATCATAATATTGAGACTTCAAGAAGAAATTTTCCTAATATATGCACTACACATACATATGACATGAAGATTGAGACTTTGAAGCTTGTAAAAGCGGAAGGCATGTGGGCATGTTCAGGTGGTATAATAGGAATGGGCGAAGACTGGGAAGACAGACTTGATATGGCAATAAGTCTTGCAGAAGTCGGAGTTGACTCTATTCCTCTTAATACACTTATGCCAATTAAGGGTACACCTCTTGAGAATGAGAGAAGACTTACTGAGCCTGAGATATTAAGAACAATAGCATTCTTTAGATATATTAACCCAGAGGCTGATATAAGACTTGGTGCAGGAAGAGCACTTCTTACAGGAGACGGAATCAAGGCATTTCAGTCTGGTGCGTCTGCTACTATTACAGGTAATATGCTTACTACTGTTGCATGTGCTACAATTAGAAGCGATAAGAATATGTTAAAGGACATTGGAAGAGAGACAAAATAATGAAATTAACAAAATATTTGAAAAAAGGAATGGCTGTGTTACTTACAGCGACATTTTGCATGGGATTATCAGCAGGGCTGACAGGCTGTGGAAAAGATACAACTAAAGAAGATTCTAAGGATATTGATACATTCAGAATAATGATTGCACCGTATCAGGATGCTGATACGCTGCTTACAGGACTTGAGCCTCTTGGCGGCATGATTAAAGATGAACTTGCTGCACAGGGCTATAATGTAGGCAATGTTGAGATTACAGTAGGAACATCTTACAGTGCAGTAGGAGAAGCTTTAAGTGCCGGAACAGCGGATGCAGGCTTTATCTCTGGTGGAACTTATGTTACATATGATGATGACTGTGATGTTCTGCTTACTGCACAGAGAAAAGCTATTAACAAGGATTCTCTTAATGCCAAGGACTGGAATGATGGAACGGAGGAGACATTTACAGATAATCTTACAACATATTACCGTTCAATAATTCTTGCAGGACCAAGTACTAAGGGACAGGAGCTTGCTGCCAAGGTCAATGCAGGACAGAAGCTTACATGGGATGATTTGAATGGTGCAACATGGGCTGTAATGGGTGCTTCATCAGCATCAGGTTATATATACCCAAGTCTGTGGCTTTACAATAATTATGGGAAGCAGATAAGTGACCTTGCCAATGTCGTACAGTCTGATTCATATACAACATCTATGTCAAGACTTGCAGCAGGACAGGTTGATGTTATTGTCGGATTTGCACATATGAGAGCAAAATATGCAGCTAACTGGATGAGCAAATTCGGTGGTACAGATGATTGTTATAAACAGACTGCAGTTTTGGCAGTGACAGATCAGATAATGGATGATACAATATGTGTTAGTAAGAATTCAGATATTATGTCAGAAGGCTTTAAGAAAGCATTTGCAGATGCTTGTATTAATATAGGAAAAAGTGAAGACGGACTTAAAGTTTTGAATGTATTAAGCCATATTGGATATCAGTATGCCCAAAGTTCTGATTATGATGCAGAACGTGCAGCGCAGAATATGTTAAAGAAATAATTCACCTTTAAGCTGTCTGGGAGGACAATATACATGTTACAGATAGACAGTGTGAGTAAATTATATAAAGGTGGAGATAAAGCCCTTGATAACATTAGTTTTTCAGTAGAACAGGGCGAATTCATATCGGTAATTGGAAAGAGTGGTGCTGGAAAGACCACTCTTTTTCGCTTGCTTAATGGAATGATTAAGCCGACTGCAGGCAGTATTATTATTGATAACCAGGATTTTACAAAGCTTAAGGGAAGAAAGAAAAGAGATATTCAGAAAACAATAGGCACTATATATCAGGATTTCTGCCTTGTTGATACAATGACCTGCTTAGATAATGTGCTTAATGGGGCATTGGCAGATAGAAATGTTTTTCAGGCACTTTTTGGTATATTTACTAAGGAACAGAAGGAATATGCAAGGAAGCAGCTTGAAGCAGTGGGATTATCTGAAAAAATGTATTCATATGCGGCAAAGCTTTCAGGAGGACAGAAACAGAGAGTTGCAATTGCAAGGGCACTAATGCAGAAGCCTGATATCATTCTTGCGGATGAACCGGTTGCCTCTTTAGACCCATATAGTGCAGAACAAATTACTGATATTCTTGTACAGCTTAACAGGCAGTACAATATAACAGTTATTATGAACAGTCATTCGGTAGAGCTTGCATTGAAGAAATCAGACAGAATTATAGGAATTGCTGATGGCAGACTTGTACTTGATAAAAAGTCGTCAGAGGTAACAAATGAGGATATTGAATTCATATATGGTGGTGCGTATGAAAAGTATGAATAGAATGAAGGCTATCAGAAGAATTACTACACTGGTAATGCTTTTTATAATAATATTCTGTTTTGCTGTAACAGGCTTTGATATGAATGTGATTATAAATAGAGGCAGTCAGGCTGTATTATTCATAAAAAGAATGTTCCCACCTGATACAGGATATTGTGGTAAGATTATTGAACCACTTATTAAGACCGTGCAGATGTCGATTGCGGGTACATTTATAGGTGCTGTGTTTGGACTTTTTACTGCATTTTTATATGCAGGCAATCTTATAAAGAAACCATATATAAGGATTGTAGTGAGAGTTATTGTACAGTGTGTAAGAACAATTCCTGTGCTTATACTCGCACTTGTAGCAACATTTATATGGGGGCTTGGTGCGGCAGCTGGTACGGTTGCAATAGCTGTATCAACATGGGCTGTAATGGCAAGAATTGGTGGTGAGGATATTGAAGGCCTGACACTGAAGTCATACGAAGCAGTTACAGCTATAGGAGCAGGAAGATTTAAAGCATTTTCACGGACGGTTATTATTGAACTGCTGCCAGGATATCTTAGCAATTCACTTTATGTGCTGGAAGCCAATATAAGACATGCGGCAATACTTGGCTATGTAGGTGCAGGTGGAATAGGACTTCTGCTTAATGAAAAGATAAGCTGGCGTGAATACGGCAGGGTTGGAATGATTCTTGTTATGCTTTTTGCCGCAGTGTTTGTGATTGAGGGAATAAGTACATTCCTGAAAGCATATCTTGATGGACGGATTAAGAGAAATACAACTGCAAATGTAATTATAAGTGTATGTATCATGGCACTTTTTTTATACAGTCTCAGTGCAGTTAAAGATGTATCAACATCAAAGCTTGGTATTAAGGTTGTTGGTGCAATTATGTACGGAATTACGCATCCGGACTGGGGATACATGTTTATGACCGGAAAGAGTGGTGTTATGTATCTGATGCTTGAAACTATTGCTATTGCAGTTGCGGGAACATGTGCCGGAGCAGTTTTTGCAGCAATACTTACGCTTATTAATTCGAGAAAATTTGTTCCGGCACCTGTGGCTTTTATTGGCAGACTTATTGTTATGGCAATAAGAACTGTACCTGTGTATGTGTATGGACTTATATTCATAAGGGTTACGGGACCTGGCAGCTTTGCCGGAGTACTTACAATGATGATGTGCAGTATAGGGCTTCTGACAAAGAGATTTACAGTTGCAGTTGATAACTGGAATATGGCGGCATGGAATGCGTGCAAATGTGCAGGAACAGGATTCATAGCAAGACTACGGTATGTGGCAGTGCCTGAGCTTAAGTTCCAGTTTAAGGATGCTGTGATGTACAGGCTGGATGTGAATGTGAGGTCGGCAAGTACATTGGGGCTTGTTGGAGCAGGCGGAATCGGCGCCCCACTGATTGTCTACATGAACAATTACAGATGGGACGCCGTTGGCTCAATTCTTATTGTTTTGTTTGTTGTAGTTCTTCTTATAGAACTTCTTTCAAAATGTTTAAAGAGAATCAACTAAGCTTTTTTAAAACGGCTGTAGTCAACAACATATATAAGAATATAAAGAACGATATAAAGAATAATTGCTCCGATTACATCGACTACAGAATGCTGCTTTAAAAATACGGTTGCAAGGCATATAAGGATGCAAAGAATGGAAGATAATGTCTTTGTTATTATATGTCCTTTTAAAGACTTGCAACGCAGCAATGCAAAATTAACTGCCAGTGAGTTGTACACATGTATACTTGGAAATACATTTGTTGAAGTATCTATTGTATATAGTGCATTGATTATCTTTCCACAGAAGTTATCAGGAATGTAATCAGGTCTTAATGCAAGACCATTAGGATATATCATGCATATAGTAAGAGAGAGTGACATACCAATTATGAGTGATAACGCAAATTGTATGAATTCTTTATTATCTGCCTTAAAATACATATATATGCACGCCGCAACTACATATAAAAACCATAATACATATGGAATTATAAAGTATTCACAGAAAGGTATCATATTATCAAAAGGAATATTGATGATATGAAGCCCGGGATAATCACTGTTAATCACTTTTTCAAGAGTCGAAAACCATGGAAGGTATATAAATATATATGCAGCAAAGCATATTCTCCAGCCTTTTCTTTTAAAAAAATCTTTCAATACTGTACACCTCTACATTTTTTAATATTATTAGCAAAATATTTCAAGATTATATCATTGTTGCTGAATAAATGCAATATAATAAGGTTTTGAAGGTTTACAAACCAAATAAATATGTAATATAATGATATGACACATTGGATGCAGGAGATTTATAAATGTTACATTTGAATCATTTGAAGAAAAGCTTTGGTAGGAATGAGATTCTTACTGATGTTGAATATACATTTGAAGAAGGAAATATATATCCGGTTCTTGGCGGTGCAGGAGCAGGAAGAACAACTCTGTTTGAGTGTATTGCAGGAGATATTCCGGTAGACTCAGGCACTGTTGAGACTAAGGAGAAGTGCACACTATTTTTTGCTGCAAAGCAGAGTGTTCTGCCTATGCTTATTACAGGATATCAGTTTATCAGTATGCTCTGTGATATGAATAAGAACAGCGAGAAGCCTGAATATTATCTTGATAAGGTGAAGCTTACAGGGCTGATAAGAGACAGACATATTGGAGATTACAGCTTTGAAGAGAAAAAGAGACTCCAGCTTGCAGCATTTCTTATACAGAAGCCATATGTCATGATGTTTGATGAGGCACTTGATTATTGTACTGATGAATATGTTGATGATATGCTTAGTGTTCTTAATGAGGTTAAGAATGAGCATATAATCCTTATATCTACGGGGCTGCTTGATGTTGCACACAGAATATCTCAGGATGTAGTTGTGCTTAATAACGGTGAGCTTAATCAGATATCATACGAAACTATGCAGATTCCAGAGATTAAAGGTGCTGTATTAGATATACTTGGGGAGGCAGACAATGAAATTATTTAGAAAGCTGTTTGCTGAGAAAATTTTAAGATATTACGAAGGAACTGAGGCAGGAATTAAGATTATTAAGAAACTTCCTATACTTAAGAAACTAGTGAAAGAAGATTCTTTTGGTGAGAAATCAAAGAGCAGGGCAGTTATTGGAGTATTAGCACAGGAATTTATGCTTGCATGGGAATTTATAAGAAAATTCTTATATGTTGTGCTTCTTATATATGTTCCATATATTATACTGGCTCATTTCTTCCCTTTAATAAGAATTCATCAGGATATATCAATAATATATCTGTTTATAATGCTTTCAACAATATGTGGAAGCCTTGCCAATACTACTATTTTTGCAATGGGTGACAGGGATTATCTTATGATTCGTGTAATGCTTGTAAGTCCATATATGAACTTTTTAGGAAAGTTTATATATAAATTAATCACGGAATTTATATTTTATTTCATTATACTTACAATACTTGGAGAACCAGTGGTTAATGCACTTATGTTGTGTATAATTACAGCATGTGCAAGACCGATAGGAGAAATGCTTGCAATTATAACATTTGACCATTTCAGAGGTGCGTATGAGAATAGAAACGTCCTTAACGGCACTATAATGGCTATATGCGTTATACTTGCATATGGATTACCTGTACTTAATGGAAGAGTCGCAGCAAGCTGGATATATGCAATTCATCCATTTGTAGTATGTGTTATGTTCTTTCTTGGAGCAGGGGCAATGTATTTCTTATGGTGGTATAAGTACTACCGTGTAATTATAAGAGAGGCTATGCATAATAAGAGAGAATTCTAATTAAATCAGGAGGTGGACTATGTACCAGATGAGCAAGAAATTTCATACCAGGATTCTTACATATGTGGCACTGGTTATATTCTGCCTTATGGTTATTGGAATGTTTGTATACAGCTATGTAAGTAAATATAAGTCTGATAAGCTTGATATTAAGTCAAGATATACATTTTCAATAAGAGTTGATGATGACTGGAATGTTATCAGAGATGATGCTGTAAGTGATTGTGATACAGATAATGTATTTAATTTTGCCAATCCTGATATGGTAGGACTTGGAACTAAATGGATAGAAAATTATATTGCACAGTACAGACAGAAATATGTATCATATGCAAAATATATTACCAAATCAGGTATTGATTCTGTAAGTTTGCTGGATTTATCTAATAATACGGTGTTAATTTCTTTCTGGATTATACCGCAGGATCTTAATTCGGATTATTTCTCGTCATGGGAAGGAATCCAGGATGATGGAAAAATCAAATGCGAATGGGTGGTTTCATTTTATCTTGATAATAATTACGATAATACAGCAAGATTGTATGTTACATCAGTTATGAGTTCGGAAGATTATGGGCTTAAGCAATATTATGCAAAACAGGGTGTAGATTCAGGCGGTGATACAGAAGTTACAAGCAACTCTAATAAAGATCAGCTTGCCAATTATTCAATTAAGGATAATTCACTTCTTGTTACTTATGATGGAGAGAAATATGTTTTGGTTCCGGTGTCATACTCATATCTTATGTATGAAGATAACAGCACAGCAACGCTTAAAGAAGGCAGTTATATGATAACAACAGAAAAGACTGCTTTCGTATATGGTGGTAAGACAGCAAATAATACCAGGATACCTGTGACTGTTGTATATTCGGATGATAAGGGCGAAAACTGGACAACATGTGAGCTTGATAATATATATACAGCTGATTATTATTATGTAAGATTCTTTGATACTGATCATGGTGTTATTGTCTGTGGATATGGAAAGAGCAATGATACAAATGAATCATCAAGAATATACAGTACTAGTAACGGCGGAGAAAGCTGGGAGACTGTTGGAAGCGGACCAGCTACTAATATAATTAAAGGTGTCGTTTATCTTTCAACCGATATAGGATTCTTCTGTTATAATTATGTTGATGGTATGGACAGTAATCTTTATAAAACAGATGATGGTGGCAAAACATTTTCAAAAGTGATACTTGAGGAGCAGGAACTTGACAGTTCGGCAGCTAATCCTCAGGGACAGGAGACAGAAACCAAGACGGATTCTGGTAAGACAGGTACAGATTCATATGAACAGCTCAAATGGAGTGATGTATATAAGGAAGCTCTTACACCAGTTGTTGATTCAACAGGAATTGTAACTATATATCTTACGCAGGGTAAGAATGCAGTGTACAATGATGGTAAGACAGCAGCTAAGTATCAGTCTTCTGATAAGGGAAGTTCCTGGAAATATATTGGTCAGGTTGAGATAAAGGATTAAAATATTATTAAAAAACTAAAAAATATTTGAACAATATAAACATGCGTGGTATTATAAATTTGCAAAAGGGATTTTAATACTGTGCATGTTTTTTGTATATTTCAGAGATTTTCTTATGGAGTTTATGGACGTGATGAATTTATACATAAGGAGATTGTTTATGAAATGTAGAATAATAAAAAACAAGCGAATTCTGGCTGGCATTGTGATATTAGGAATACTGCTTATTGGCGGTGTTGTTATATCACAGGCAGCAGAAGATGAATACAGGGTTCATCACAATATAACAATAGATTTGGACGGAGGAGTGTGCGATGGAATATATTATCAGTCACAGATAGACCACGGACCGAATCAGGGTCAATGGAGAGATGATCTGGGAACTGGTCTGTATCTGTCAGACCGTAATGGAGTATATCATACGATATTGGATTACCATGCATCCATACCGAAAGAGAATGCTACAACTTCTAATTATTATGATTGTGTTGGTATCACTCCATATGTAAGAGTGGGCACAGTAAGTAAGGATGGATATATACTTACTGGCTGGGAAGTTACAGGCGGAGATGGCGATTATGATGATTATGGTGTGGATGGAGTAAGGGTCAATATAGGAGCATTTGCAGACGAGAATATTGTTATTAAGGCAATATGGGAAAGATATTCATTTGTTGTGCATTATGATGCCGGTGTGGCCAAAGACAGAGGGATAAGTACAATATATATTCCAGAAGATGAAAAGGCATATTACGACAGAGGAGATGAATTGAAAGGACTTAATGAACAGGCAGAGGCTTCTAATGGGCTTATGTTCGCAGGATGGTCTTTTGACAGATATGGAGACTCCGGCATAATTAAGCCTGAAGATATCAGGGAATATAATGAAGATGTCACTATATATGCCATATGGAATTATGTCATTACATTTGATAATAACACGGTTACAGAGGTTAATGGCCACATGGATGATATAACAGCAAGGCTTGGAAGCCGATTAAGGCTTACAGGTAGTAATCTTTCGAGAATAGGTTATTATCTTTCGGGATGGAATACGAAAAGTGATGACAGTGGGCAGTTTTATACAACTATGTCTGTTGTTGACCTGACGCCTGATGATAGCGGAAAGGCTGTTCTGTATGCTATATGGCAGCCGATATTTTATGAGGTTCATCTGTATAATAACAGACCAGATGAAGCCAGTGAAGATATTCATGTTGTTGATAATGGTGAATGGGACTGGTATGAAGACGAAGGATTCTATAGCAGATTCTATACATATGATGAGATTGACCATCTGCCAGTGGTTAAAGATGTATATACACTTACCGGATGGACAGGTTATGTATGGGAGATGGAAGATGGTACATATATTGAAGGTGGTGTTGACGGAAAACTTAATCTTGCTGACAAGTTAGGAAAGATAGTTGATGTGTATGCTGTATGGAAAGAGAATATATACAATATTAATATTGATTCTAATGGCGGATATGAATCTGATACGACAATTATAACTGGATATGAAAAAGAAAATGAGCTTCCGGAAGCTCCAGAAAGACCAGGGTATGATTTTGATTCGTGGAATACAGCGGAAGACGGAAGCGGGAAGAACTATAAAGACAAAGATACTGTTTCAAAGCTTGTAGAGGAAGATGGTGGCAATGTGACAATATATGCACAATGGAAGAAAAAAAAGAAATTGTGTCTTAAAGTGTCATCAAATGTTTATCAGAAATCTTTCGTTAATCCGCTTGCAGCTACATTTGCAAAAAGCTGGTTCGGTAATAATCAGGATAAAAGTGTAGGGCAAATGATGGCTATTCAGAATAAAGACTGTGTTCAGGTATGGAATGTGAACAGGACAGGAATTACAAGGACAAGATAACGAATAATAGGATACTGACAGCCCTCTGTTTTGGAGGGCTGTTTTTTGGTATGTATTTTTATGCGATATATAGATAAATATTTGCTTGAAAAATGCATTTAACTATGGTAACATATTGTAAAGTTTGAGAGAAAAAAGGCATTTTTGTGTCTTTTTTTTTGCGCAAAAGTTATTTTAGCGTCTCTTGGCATATGATTAAATTAAATAAACGAAAGGAATTAAGGTGGCATTCATGAAAGCATTTTTGATACTTGAAGATGGAACGGTTTTTGAAGGAACCAGCATAGGTTCGACCCGCGAAGTTATTAGTGAGATTGTCTTTAACACATCTATGACAGGATATCTGGAGGTGCTGACTGATCCTTCATACGCAGGACAGGCAGTAACAATGACATATCCTCTTATTGGTAATTACGGAGTATGCTATAAGGATATGGAATCCCAGAAAGCATGGCCAGATGGATATATTGTACGTGAGCTTTCCAGAATGGCAAGCAACTTCAGAAATGAAGATCCTATCCAGAAATTCCTTCTTGATAATGATATCCCAGGTATTTGTGGGATTGACACAAGAGCCCTTACTAAGATATTAAGAGAAAAGGGTACTATGAATGGTATGATTACAACTAATGAGAATTACAATCTTGATGAGGTACTTCCTAAGATTAAGGAGTACAGTGTTAAGGGTGTTGTAAGAAAGGTTACATGTTCAGAAAAGTATGTTCTTCCAGGAAAAGGACCTAAGGTTGCTCTTATGGACTTTGGCGCAAAGAAGAATATTGCGAGATCACTTAATAACAGAGGCTGTGAAGTTACAGTATATCCTGCATATACTAAGGCAGAAGAGATTCTTGCAACTAATCCTGATGGAATTATGTTATCTAATGGTCCTGGAGATCCTAAGGAATGTGTAGAGATAATTGAAGAGATTAAGAAGCTGTATAACAGCAATGTACCAATATTTGCAATCTGTCTTGGACATCAGCTTATGGCACTTGCTACTGGAGCTGATACTCACAGACTTAAGTACGGACACAGAGGTGCTAATCACCCTGTTAAGGATTTAAAGACTGGCAAATGTTATATATCATCACAGAACCATGGTTATGTTGTAGATGAAAGCACATTAGACAGTAAGGTTGCAGTACCAGCATTTGAGAATGTTAATGACAAGACTAATGAGGGACTTGAATATGTTGGTAAGAATATATTCACAGTACAGTTCCATCCAGAAGCCTGCGCAGGTCCACAGGATACAGCGTACCTGTTTGACAGATTTATGGATATGATGAAGAAGGAGGACTAAGAACATGCCAAAGATTGAGAGTATTAAGAAAGTATTAGTTATAGGTTCTGGTCCAATTGTTATTGGTCAGGCAGCAGAATTTGACTATGCCGGAACACAGGCATGCCGTTCTCTTAAAGAGGAAGGAATTGAGGTAGTACTGGTTAACTCTAACCCTGCTACTATCATGACAGATAAAGATATTGCTGATGAGGTATATATTGAGCCTCTTACAGTTGAAGCATTAAAGCAGATTATCTTAAAGGAAAAGCCAGACAGCATTTTACCTACACTTGGTGGACAGGCTGGACTTAACCTTGCAATGGAAATCGCAGAGACTGGATTCCTTGAGGAACATAATGTAAAGCTTATTGGTACAACTGCACTTACAATCAAGAAGGCAGAAGACCGTCTTATGTTCAAGGAAACTATGGAAAAGATTGGTGAGCCATGTGCACCATCACTTGTTGTTAACAACGTTGAGGATGGCGAAGCATTTGCCGCTAAGATTGGTTATCCGGTAGTTCTGCGTCCAGCTTACACACTTGGTGGAAGCGGCGGTGGTATCGCTAACAATGTGCAGGAATTAAGAGAAATTCTTGAGAATGGATTAAGACTTTCAAGAGTTGGCGAAGTTTTAGTTGAGCGTTGTATCGCCGGCTGGAAAGAAATTGAATACGAAGTAATGCGTGACAGCAACGGAACATGTATTACTATCTGTAACATGGAGAATATCGACCCAGTTGGTGTTCATACAGGTGACAGTATTGTAGTAGCTCCTTCACAGACACTTTCTGATAAGGAATACCAGATGTTAAGAACATCTGCATTAAGAATTATTGATGAATTAGGCATTACAGGTGGATGTAATGTACAGTATGCACTTCATCCAGACAGCTTTGAGTACTGCGTAATTGAGGTTAACCCTCGTGTAAGCCGTTCATCAGCATTAGCTTCTAAGGCTACAGGTTATCCTATTGCTAAGGTTGCAGCTAAGATTGCACTTGGTTATACACTTGATGAGATTAAGAATGCAGTTACAGGAAAGACATATGCAAGTTTCGAGCCAGCACTAGATTACTGCGTAGTTAAGATTCCTAGACTTCCATTTGATAAGTTTATCTCAGCTAAGAGAACACTTACAACACAGATGAAGGCTACAGGTGAGGTTATGAGTATTTCTGATAACTTCGAGGGTGGTCTTATGAAGGCTATACGTTCTCTTGAACAGCATGTTGACAGCCTTATGTCATATGACTTTACAGGACTTACAGATGAAGAGCTTCTTGAAGAGCTTGCAATTGTAGATGATAGAAGAATCTGGAAGATAGCTGAAGGTTTAAGAAGACACATTTCTGCAGCCAAGATGCATGATATTACTAAGATAGACTTATGGTTTATTGATAAGCTCCAGATTATTGTTGATATGGAGAATGCTCTTAAGAGAGGACCTCTTACAGAGAGCCTTTTAAGAGAAGCTAAGAGAATTGAATTCCCTGACAATGTTATCGGCGATTTAACAGGTCACACAGAAAGAGAAATCAAGGAATTAAGAGACAAGTATAATATACATGCAGCATTTAAGATGGTTGATACATGTGCTGCAGAGTTCGCAGCTACAACACCATACTATTATTCAGTATATGGCAGTGAGAACGAAGCTGTAGAGACTAAGGATAAGAAGAAGGTTCTTGTACTTGGTTCTGGTCCAATCAGAATCGGACAGGGTATCGAGTTCGACTTCTGTTCAGTTCATTGTACATGGGCATTCAAAAAAGAAGGTTTCGAGACAGTTATTATAAATAATAACCCAGAGACAGTTTCTACTGACTTTGATATTGCTGATAAGCTTTACTTTGAACCACTTACAGCAGAAGATGTTGAATCAATTGTAGATTTTGAGAAGCCGGACGGTGCAGTTGTACAGTTTGGTGGACAGACAGCTATCAAGCTTACAGAAGCACTTATGAAGATGGGAGTTCCTATTCTTGGAACTAAGGCAGAAGATGTAGATGCTGCTGAGGATAGAGAGCTTTTTGATGAGATTCTTGAGCAGACACAGATTCCAAGAGCTAAGGGACAGACTGTATTTACAGTTGATGAAGCTCTTAAGGCTGCCAATGAGCTTGGATATCCTGTGCTTGTAAGACCTTCATATGTACTTGGTGGACAGGGTATGCAGATTGCTGTATCTGATGAAGATGTAGTTGAATTCATGAACATCATCAACAGAATTAAGCAGGATCACCCAATCCTTGTTGATAAGTACCTTATGGGTAAGGAAATCGAAGTTGATGCTGTATGCGATGGTCAGGATATTCTTATTCCTGGTATCATGGAGCATATTGAGAGAGCCGGTATCCACTCAGGAGACAGTATTTCAGTATATCCAGCTAAGTCTATATCACCTAAGATTGTAGACATGATTGAAGATTATACAGGAAGACTTGCAAGAGCTCTTCATGTAAAGGGCATGATTAACATTCAGTTTATCGTATATAATGACCAGGTATATGTAATAGAGGTTAACCCTCGTTCAAGCCGTACAGTACCATACATCAGTAAGGTTACAGGTATTCCTATTGTTAAGCTTGCAACACAGGTTATTATCGGTAAGACAATTAAGGAATTAGGATATGAGCCGGGACTTCAGAAGGCAGCAGATTACTATGCAATTAAGATGCCTGTATTTTCATTTGAGAAGATCAGAGGAGCCGATATCAGTCTTGGACCAGAGATGAAGTCTACTGGTGAGTGTCTTGGTATATCTAAGAGCTTTGATGAGGCACTTTATAAGGCATTCGAGGGAGCTGGAATCAGACTTCCAAAGCATAAACAGATTATCATGACTCTGGCAGATAAGGATAAGCAGGATGGTATTGATATCGCACAAAGATTCGAAGCATTAGGTTATAAGATATATGCTTCAAGAGGAACAGCCAAGGTTCTTAAGGAAAATGGCGTACATGCAATTCAGGTTAATAAGATTGGACAGGAAGCACCTACACTTCTTGACCTTATCTTAGAGCATAAGATTGACCTTGTAATTGATACACCAGAGAATGGAATTGAGAGAGCCAAGGACGGATTCCTTATCAGAAGATATGCTATCGAGACAGGCGTTCACTGCCTTACAAGTCTTGATACAGCTCATGCACTTATATCAAGTCTTGAGCATGCATTCAATAATCAGGAATTATCTATAGTTGATATTGCCAAGATTGATAATCGTGGTAATAACTAATCTGATAATAATTAAATAATGTAATGAAAATAAGGGGTATCATATCATTTTGATATGATATCTCTTATTTTTTATGGGAATAATATAGCATGTTATTTGCATTAGTTGCAGAGTTATCTGTTATCATGCTCTTACTTTACAAAGATATTTCAACAACAGGATAAGTGAATCAAACAGGTGTATTTTAATAAAAACGTAGGAAAAAGGTATGGTGTTTTTATTGACAGATAAAAAGAGGATGATATAATTCTATCTGCGAAGTTAGCAGATGCTAACCTATTGACACATTAAACAGGAGATTTTTGATTATGCCACTAAATCTTGCAGATAAAAACAAAATATATATAATTCAGAGAATTGTTGGAAACAAAGATATGGTACACAGGCTTCAAAGTCTTGGATTTGTTGTGGGTAGTAAGATAAGTGTACTATCTGAAATCAATGGAAATTATGTAGTAGTTATTAAGGATATTAAAATAGGGCTTGCTAAAGAGTATGTTAAGCGTATTATAGTTGCCTGATGTAAAGGAGAGAATTATGTCTAATAGGAAATATATTAAAAGCTTACTCCTTGGAATGAGTGTCATGATGACTATATTGATAGCTATACAGATATATATTACTGTTTATGTGCTAAAACATAACGAAATGCTTCCGAGGATTCTTTCGTGTACAGCACTGATTCTTGATATAATCATACTTGCTGTATTCTTTGTCAGTTCAAGGATAAACGCAGATGTTGACAGTATGGCTTATACAGATGTAACAGGGATTAATAACAAGCTGGCATACCAGAATCATATAAACAGACTTAATAATGCAGATGATACTTTTTTAGTGGGAGTTATAATGCTTGATCTTAATAATCTGAAAAGAGTTAATGATACTCTTGGACACGAGATGGGGGACAGATATATTGAGAGCTTTTCAGCTATACTTGCAGGCATGCAGAATGAACGTATTAGTGCGTACCGTATAGGTGGTGATGAATTCTGCGTTATTCTGGAGAAGACAAATGCAGTAGAGATACACCAGATTCTGGATAGTCTTGAAAGAAAAATAAATGTTTACAATGAAAAAAACAATATTAAGATTTCATATGCCAAGGGATGTGAAATAAGCACAAGAGAGCATTATTATCTTATGGAAGAGCTTACTAAGCGTGCAGACAGCCGCATGTACGAAAACAAGCGGTTAATGAAGGGAAAAAGATTGGATGGCAGAAGGTTAAACGTATGATAACAGGAATTGTAGTAGCATTATTATTAGCAGTAATAGTGTTTCAGTATATGACTATAAAAATAGACAAGGATAAAAGACATGAGGCCGGACATGATAAGCTTACTGGATTATGCAATCCCGAGCATCTTATGCAGAAAATGAAAGAACTGCCAGATAAGAAAAAGAACAGACTTATCATTTATTCAGATATAGCAGAATTCAAGCTTATTAATGAAATATTTGGAATAGAAAAAGGTAATGAAATATTGCTTAAGCAGGCAGATATAATAAAAAAACATGCGGTAGATGGATATTTATACGGAAGAGTTGGTGAAGATCATTTCGTAGTGATTGCAGATGAAGATACATTTAATGAAGAATATCTTTATGAATGCAGGGAGACATTACAGAATGTGCTTTCTGATTCAGTATATAATGTCAGAGTCTGTTTTGGGATATACAGGACTGATAATATGAATGAATCATTATCATTTATGTGTGACAAGGCTTCATTTGCAGTAGCCTCGATTAAGGATGATACACATAGCTTTATTGCTTATTATGATGACACAATGCTTGAAGCTGCTATTAAATATAAGACAATAGTTGATGAATTTGATGATGCTATAAAAGCCGGTGAGTTCAAGATGTATCTTCAGCCACAGATTTCTGCAAAAACAAGGAGGCTTACAGGTGCAGAAGCTTTAGTAAGAAGAATAAAGCCAGATGGAACGATTATTTCACCAATAGACTTTATACCTGTATATGAGAAGTCTGGGCTCATAAGCAGACTTGACAGATATATCTGGGAGCAGGCAGCGGCTAAGTTAGGAGAGTGGAAGAAAGCTGGTATCAATATGAGCATATCGGTAAATATATCTCCTAAGGATTTTTATTATATTGATATATTTAACACATTTGCAGGTCTTATAAAAAAATATGATATAGAACCATCTAATCTAAAAATTGAAATCACAGAAACTACGATTATGTCAGATGTACCTAATCTGATGGGAGAGCTGGAAGAACTAAGAAAAGCAGGATTCACACTTGAAATGGATGATTTTGGAAGCGGTTATTCATCGCTTAATACATTAAAGGATATTAATGTTGATGTATTAAAGGTTGATATGGGCTTTATAAAAGAGACTAAGAATGTTAAGAAAAGCCGCATAATACTTGCTTCTGTGATAAAAATGGCAAAGGAGCTTAATCTTTTGATTATTACAGAGGGGGTTGAAACAGAAGAGCAGGTTGATAATCTGACAAAGCTGGGATGTGATGTATTTCAGGGGTATTATTTTTCTAAAGCTATTGATGTTAACGAGTTTGAAAAGAGATATCTATATAGGAAAAAAGCTGGGTGAATATAATTATAAAACATATATTATTCTGGAATTACACAGATAAAGTAAAGTCATAACATAAAGAGAAAGACAGATAAAGCCAGATAGATGTGAGGATGTGGGAGAAAATCCTGCGTCCTTTTTTGTCGCTTTACATCATTGGTGCAATCGGTGAAGCAAGTGAACCAAAGTGTATTAAAGCAGAATGTGACAACAAACAAGCATCTGGCAGCAGTTATTCGACAAAGAGTCATTCTTCTAGCAATAAGAGCAATCCATATGCTTCTTATGATAGCGGATATGATTCTATCTATGATGATGGAGATTATGACTGGGACAGATATCAGAAAGATAAGGACTATGCTGATGGTGTAGATGATGCGATGGAAGAGCTTGATGAGGACTGGTAAGTATGGCAGGTAACTGGAAAGAACCGGAGTTTGATTTTTCAGAGCGTTCAGATAGAGTGACATTAAAACTGGAAGTTGGATAGGTTGTTTATATTCCGGGTGCGGCAGATATTAGAAATGAAAATACAGATCAAGCGGAACTAAAGTCAATGTCGAAAGAAGAAAGAATATTAGAGTATATCAGACAGAATGGAAATATTTCAACGCAGAAGGTTATGGATTTGTGCAATTACAAGTCTAGAACAGGTGCAAGAAATTTATTAGAGAAATTAATAAAATCCGGCAAGATTGAAAAAGTTGGAGAGAATACAAATACCATTTATACAATATTGGAATAGAGATAGTGGTCAGTGCTGGTCATTTTTATTTAAAAGTGACCAGTAGGTGGTCACTAATATATGATAAGTGACCAGTAGTGACCAGTAAATGACCAATAGTATCCGATAAGTGTCCGATTAGTGACCACCTATCGGACATTCGTAATCACTAGATTAAATAAAATGAATTTATGCAGACCGTCTGCACAAATTGGATTAGGAGCATATATATGGATTTACAAAACATACAAGACCAATTAAATACTGAGTTTGCCAAGGACAGCACGAAGTATATCATGCGTCACAGATATAAGAGATAAGAATGAATTTGAAGGTGAAATCGTGAAAACTCATAAATATTGGGCAGTGGGTGCATTAGCATGTATATTTCGGTCAAAGGTGCAGTTAAGAAAAGTGAAGAAGTAGAAAAAAATTAGAATATTTATGCAATTTGGTAACATATGTTACGGAATATGGTTTGCCTAAATACTATAATACATACATAAGATAAATAAAACAGAATCTGAAAGGAGATTTTTATTATGAAGAAATATGTATGTGGACCATGTGGTTATGTGTACGATCCAGAGGTAGGAGATCCAGATGGAGGAATTGCACCTGGAACACCATTTGAAGATATTCCAGATGATTGGGTATGTCCAATCTGTGGATTGGGTAAAGATGTTTTTGAAGAACTAAGCGAATAAGAAGACTAGTTTATTCGATATAGAGTAAAGCCTCAGCATCAAGAATTTTGATTGATTTCCTTGAAGACAGATGAATAAATCCGTCCTCCTGAAGTGATAAAAGCGTCCTTGAAAGGGAAGGTCTGGTTGTATTCAGATACAGAGCCAGTTCTTCTCTATTCATGGATAATGATACAAGATTGTTGTTATCTGCATGCTCTAATAGGTATGTGGCAATGCGCTGTTTGAGATTACCGCTGGTAAGGACTTCAAGCTGTTGGTTATTTTCATCAGTTCTTTTGGCAAAGAGTTCCAGCATATTAAAAACTACTTTGCTGTGATGAGAGCAGTTTTTTTCACACCTGCCACCAAAGAAGTCCTTTGCAATCTCAAGAAGCTTTACATCAGTTTTTGCTTTTGCATATCCGCTATAGCGGTCTTTATTAAGAAAAAGTTCAACTTCGCCAAAATCTTCCCCTTCGGAAATGTTGGTAATACGAAGAACTTTACCATTAACATTGATGGAGCCAAGTTCTACTTCACCATTGAGAATGAGGTAGAGCTTATTGGGAACATCACCCTGAAAGAATATATAATCGTTTTTCTTATATTCATGAATGACGGACTGAGTACAAACGAGACTTTTCTTAAATTCAGCGTCATCCAGATTATGGAAAATAGACAGGTCTTTGATTTGCATATAAGTACCAGCTTTCTATTATAGTAACATTTATTTTAACATATATGAGGTGGATTGTAAGGAGGTTTTTATGACAGTAATTACATTTGATGATAATTTAATAACAGGCAA
>UMHP01009273.1_pt1 | contig 48018 bp, 79 predicted proteins | sample 1965571 | NCBI WGS metagenome assembly UMHP01 (sample SAMEA4836103, study PRJEB28245) | human gut metagenome | biome: gut microbiome; material: fecal sample | place: Denmark | collected 2008
GTCATAATCTTCTCCATTATCATTTCGTCTGCTTTGTTCCTGCATATCATAATCGTTCATGCTTTAGCCCTCCCTTGATTCGTTTAACATTTCCAAAATGTCATTTAACTTTTTGTCTTGTTCTTCTAAATGTCTATGTACATCCTTCAGCACATTTCCCATTGTTTCTTGTAAATCGCTCTGCGATATGTTCTCACCATAGTTCGCAACTCCCAAGAAAAAACCTACAAACGTCATAGCATCCAAAAGATTCCATCTTTTTTCTTCTCCCATAATTACACTGTTGCCGGTGCTGTTGGAACTACCGGAAAATTAAAAGATGTTTTGCACAACTCGCAAGAAGAAATCACAAATGTTCCTGTGTCTGTTGCTACGTTTGTATGATATACTCTCCGATTCCTTATCTGGTCGGCATGAACATTATTTCCGCACTTTGTTCTTAACGGATACTGTGTTGCTTCTGTTCCAATCGTAATGGCAACTGTTTGTTCTGACGTTACCTCTGGAATTGCCTGTGCAACACAAATACACACCTTTTCTTTGTTACTGTATGTTTTCTGCGGAATGTTTAAAACAAGAACAGAATCTACCAATGTTACGCTGTTTGTCCGAACAAAATGTTCACATCCTCCACATCCAAACCCATTGTTATTGTATAATCTACATGGCATTTGTTTTACCTCCTTTTTTTATTTAATAAAAAGGGCGGTACTATGACCGCCCAACCCTCACGCATTTAGCGGAACTAACAACCACATCCACAGTTATTCCCATATCCATTGTAGCTGACTCCTACTGGATTGCCATAACAGCAATTTGGGTTCGGAACAACGTAAGCAGGAACTGGACAGTCATTTCCAGTACGTCTAATAATTTCTGCTGTGTTAGCATCCATAGCCGCTCTAAGAACTGCGTTCTGGTCTGCCTGTGAAGCCGCAAGTCTAAGACTCTGGTTCTCTGCCTGTAGTGTAGAAATCTTGTCTTGGCAAAGGTAGTCAAGAATTGCTCTTGTTCCTGCGTTCTGGCTCTCAAGAATATCTCTTGTATTGTTGTTCATTGTGTTCTGTAAATCACAAGTGTTCTTTGCCATATTGTAATTTACGCCTTGGATAGCCTCTCTTGTTTCGCAACAACAATTAGCAAGCTGTGCGGACATATTGCACATGCTTCTTTCTACACCATTAAAGCCCTGCATAACGCCCATGTTTGTGTTGTTAAAGCCATTTGTGATTGCATTTGTCAGAGCATAAGTGCTATCACAAATTCCCTGCTGTAAGGAATTGATTCCACTCTGGAGATTGTTCAACGCAAATCCTTCATTGATGTCTGCTCTTGTAGCCCATCCTTGGAATCCTGCTCCCTGTGTTCCACCAGAACCGCTACCGAATCCATTTCCCCATCCGTTATTGCCCCACGCTAAGAGGAAAAACAGAAAGAAAATCCAATAACCTCCGTCTCCGAACATTCCGTCACCGTTTCCATCTCTCTGTAATGCGAGAGCATCTGCAACACTTAAACCATTTCCGTCCATACCCATAGTATGTACCTCCTTTAAATTTTTATTTATATAAACCATTTAGGCTTATACCTTAATTGTTTTGTCTCCCAATCATAACGGAAAACTGTTGTTCAAATTGTCTATATGCTTCATCCATGTTTATTCCTCTTTGTTTGCACAAATTACTCGCAATTTGTTTTAATTCCTGCTCCGACTTTCCTTGTGCCATCTGAGTTGCTCTCTGGAATAATGGATTATTTTTTAGCATTTGGTTCATCATTTTTGGAATCATAAGATACTTCCCCTTTCAACACTTCAATTTGTTTCTTTAGTTCTCTAACTGTCTTATCAAAATCTTTCTTTAAAACGTATGTAACGCTTTTTTCTTCTGTTTGTTTTGTTTCGACTTCTTTTTGTTTTTGTTCCTGCAACACATAAGTTTTTAATTCTGCTGAACCATCTAACAATATTTGTTTCGTGTAAATGCAATTATTTGACAAATCAGTGAAAACGTACAAACTTCCATCAAGGTCTATCATACTTGCTTTTGCTTCATCAAAACTTGATACTGGTCTACCTTTTAAAGTTTGCAACGTTCCCATCTGATTGCTTTGCATTTGATAGTTGTTTTGTGGATATGCACCCACATTATATTGCTGTTCTATCTGGCTCATTCTCTGCTGTGCTAACTGCTGTTGATACGGACTAACCCCATACCCACCGTTATAATTTCCGTACACTGTTCTCCCTCCTGTTTTGTTTTTATTTATTTTTTTATCTTACATTTATATTATATCTTGTGATTTTTAAATGAAGTATAAAGAAAGTATACAGATTGTATATTTAAAAGACACAAACAAAAAAAGGAGTGCTTTTGCACTCCTTTTTGTTACATTTTAAAAAATAAATGTTCCAGTTATATTTATAATCACGGATGTACCCCACCAATTCGGGTCTGGTATAAAGCAATATAAATATCCATCTACCACGTTGTAATACAAATCAAATTGTGTCGCTCTCCCAACATATACAGGATATTGTTCGTTTTTAGTACACGTACCTATGCAAAAACCTATCGCTATGCAATCATCTCCAGTTGGATTTCCAGACGAATCTTGTAACTTTGTTAATTCATGCGAATACGAAATATTGCTCACGTCACTCATTGTTGATGTCACTAATTTCTTTAGATTCAAAATTTTATATGCACCAATTGGTTTATTCATTGGTGAAGAAGCTTCGGAAAGAATCTGTATAAAAAAGTTAAAAGCATTCATTTCTTTGTTATACAGAACTGCATTTGCATGGTGCAACGTTTTTACATTTGGAAAGCCATAATTTGTTTTGTCTTGTAAACCTTTTAACACTTTCCATTCTTTCACGTCTATAATTTGTTTACTCAATTGCGACGCATCTCCTGCCAACCCATTTATCTGTTGTTGTAACTTTCCGGCTATGTCACCACTTAACTGTCCTTTTACTGTATCGAACCATTCTTCAAACGAATCTGAAAATTGCAAAAATAATTCCTCTGTCTCTATTTGTTCAACAACTCCTTTTACGAATCCACAATAAGAATCATCTGGTCTGCGGTCTGTAATCACAGAATCTGTTATTGTCGAAGCACTAACTCCTAGAGATATTGTTGCTAACACTAACTCGTGTTTCACTTCATCATTTACAGGTTTTAAGTTTGTTGCACTCTCTTCTTTTGTTACCGATATCTTTCTCTCTGACCGATTTAACGTGCAACATATCTTTACTTGCGTCTCATACCCTGTCGGATTTGGAGAGATTGTCATATTCATGTCTTCATCTAGTGTGTACCAATACCCCTCTATAAATGCAGAGCCTTTCCTAATTGTTACTGTTAACCCCTCACTTTCAACAACCTTTAGTTGGTTTGTTGGGTTAATAAACACCCCATCAGATATAAACTTTGAAAAGTAGTTTGCAAAATCTGAGGAATCATACACTCGGTCATATATTCCCGATTGATTCATTGCATTAAAAAATCCACTTTGTTCTGCCATGTTTTATCTCCTTTCTTTTTTTATTAAAACAATAACATACTTTTATTCCTCTGTCAACTATTCCATGTAAATTACCCCCAAGAGCATTTCGTACCCGTTCCATTCACCTCCAAAGCTACCTACTACCCACTCACTATTTACTCTAACATATACGCCATAGTTCTGCGAATAATCCCCACTTGTACTCATTAACGGAACGTTGATTATATAATCTCCAATCCTACCTACAACTCCCAGAATTTTATTGTAATTTAATCCATGTTTGACAATGTTATGAATTCCTTTTGGGTAATTTGTAGCTTTAACATATATATATTTAATCTTTATTTTTTCGAGTTCATCCAGACGTCTTTCAACATCTAGTTTATTATGTTTTGCTTCATTTTCCAGATATAATATAGAATTTGTTAATTGATTTACGGCTACACTCACGTTTTCCAGTTTATCTACTGGCTCCCCATTTATTGCTCCATAAGTAAAATCAATGTCAATAATCTCTCCAAACTCCTGCCATGATTTTATGACCTCTGTAATCTGTACATTAACGCTTATTCCAAGTTCTTTGTCTATAATAGTAACAAAATCACCGATTTTATAGTCTCTCCCATATGTGTATTGTTTATTTGCTTCAAAAATCGTTCCCGAATAACTTTCTACAGTTGTATTTTCAGCAAACTTTTCATTTGCCCTTTGCTTTATCAACTGTTCATATTCTGTTTGCGATATAACAGCTCCATCATTATTTTTACTTTGTATGTCTCGTGCGTCAATCCACAACTCTTTTCTTTTCCAACCTTTGTTTTTATTCGCTTGTTCGCTGTTTAAATGTATCTCATACCATTTTCTCTTATCTGCTTCTCCCTCTCCTGCTACATATGCAACATTTCGAAACTTCGATACATCCAAACCATATTCTGTCCTTTCTATATTACTTAAACTCTGCGAAAACACAACAGGCGTGTTCCCTTGTTTGTTTCCTTTTGTTCTGTCTGTTCCTGCACTTATCGTAAAATCCCAAGACGGAATATTTGTAACCTCTTCTTCCACCAGTTGCTCTGTTGTAACATTTGGAACAAAAAATAAACCTAGCTTATCTTGTTCTAACACTGGCTTCATTCCATCCCAAACATAGCCGCCAGTTATTTGTTTGTCTACCTTACTACAAATACTGTTTAAATATTCCTCATTGTCGTACTTTATGTTAATATTCACATAACGGTCACTGTTCACATCTTTTGTAATTTCATTTTCAACAAGCGTCCTAACAAGTTGTGCGGTGTTTCCTTTAAAATTAAGTGTTCCAGTTACCACACGTTCTGTAAACAAGACAGGACTTAAGCGTCCTCTTAATTCAATCGTCTTTTCATATTCGCTGTCACTGTTCCTTTTAACGCTTTCTATTTTTCCGAAAACCTTTCCATCAAACAAAACATAATATTGTTTGTTTTTGTTCAACAAATATAGATTCTCTCTTAGGATTCTTACATTTATCACAAATGTTCCGACATCACGAAACCTGTCTGAATATTGTGCAAATGTGTATTTTCTTAAAATGTCAACCTTTTTCAAATTCTCGTCTAATATTTCTATCATTGTTTCACCTCTTTACACACTACATGGCTTCAAAATTAAAAAACTTCTCTGTAAACCTTATACTCACTTCAATATTATTCATATACTGCTGTTCCACAGAATAAGCATAAAAGTTGTTCCCTTGTAGAATCTGGATGAACTTGCTACCCTCTTTTATATTCCCAACTAACGAGATTTCTTCTCCTGTCTCAATTTCATGTTTTATCACATTTTCCTCCTGTGTCTCTGTTGTGATTGTAATATAATCTCCATTCTGCAACTCAACATTTTCAAGCTCAATAAAATCTCCTGTTGCAACATTATATATTTTTGGATTTCTTACCGTTCCACCATTAGCCACAATTTCGATAACACAACCAACTTCTGAATCCCCTGCATTTTCAATCATAATTGCCTGTCTTCTTTTAATCTCTCCGAAAATCATTCCTTCTTCTGGAATAATCAAAGGAAAATGAAATTTTCCTGTTATCACCGCAAGACTTACTTTTTTTTCTCCCTTGTAAAACAACGGCTGATAACTTTCCAACTCAATTTGGAATAAACAAAGGACTTCATTATTTTCATTCTCCATACTTGAATACGACACAGGCTGTGTTGAAACTGCTTTTAAAAAATATCCTCCCTGTACCTCCAACACAACTTCTTGGAACACCGAGAATAATTTATTCAATTCTCCCTTTTTCCGCTCAATGATTTCAAGTTGTTTTTTGTAATAATCATCCAAAGATATTCCGACAGGTTGACTGATGTCTGCAATAACATATCCAATGATTACTGGTTTTCGTGTTCCAATAATAACACCTGTCTGTGTTTCTCCAATCTGATACGGAACGCGGAAAGATTGTTTTGTTACGGTTGGAAAGCCCCAATCAATAGAATCTAATATATAATTACCTCCCTCTTTCGACAACTCAATACTTTTGTTTGTTACAATGTTGCTTATCTTTAACCGTTCTATCAACAGACACACCTCCTTTCTGCTTTGTTTTGTTTAAAACCCGTAAAACAATTCCCTTTTTGCTTTCTTCATTTGTCTCGCATATTCATAAGGACTTGGCTGTACGTTGTAAAAATTAAATGTATCACCACTTTGCCCGTTTAATGACCTACCTTTATTATATAGCATGTTCTCTTGTTTTGTCAATACCCTTTCTCCCTCATGTAGTTCTGCAATATATCCGTTATACGGAACATAGTCTAAACCATTTGCATGACTACCACTAATGTTTGCTTTTACATTGTCGATTGTTGCTTTAATCTTTACCCCTATAGCTGTGGTAAAGTGTGAAGCAATAGCGGCTCTTGCTCTTCTTCCAACCTCGTCAGCGTTTGAAACATCTTTTACTTTTGGAGCATTGACAGATACACCAACTTCTTTTGATATTCCTTGGTTTCCCTTTTTCCCTACCTCTTTACCTTTATTCTCGACTTCTCCTTTTTTGGAATCTAAACCACTAATCAAATTGTCATCCATCTTAATGCCTAAATCATTTAATTGTTGTAAAATCTCTGGTCTTTTAGAACTCTCTGCGGTTTGCAGTTGTGTTAATAAATTAATAGCTTGTGCTTGTACCTGTGGAGAAAGTTCCGACAATTGTGTGACTAACTCTTGTGGTGCTTCATACCCTATAGCTTTAAATATTGTTTTGATTTCATCTTTTTTTAAAGCTGTTCCATCCTTTAAACGTTGTAACATTGCAATCACTGTTTGTTGTACTTCTGGCTCTGTCTCCATAATTGCATTAGCAAGTTCTTCCGGCAACTCAATCCCTAGTTTTCCAAACTCTGAAACAATCAAATTTTTCTGTTGCTCGATTCCATTCTGTAACTCTGTTTCTGATTGTTCCACCAAAGAGGACATATCGTCAACCATTTGTTGCGTAATCTGAGTATTTCCATCTGCCATTTCTTGTTTCATATTTTCAAGTTGTTCTTTCAAATTGTCACGCTGTTCTGTCAACGCTTCAACAGTGGAATCTCCTGCTGTCAAAAAGGCTTGTTCTACTTTTAGCATTGCTAACCTTATACCCTCTGCGTCATTCTCTGCAATTGCTTTCGTTAAACCCTCATAGTTTTTCACGGTTTCATTATAACCGACATATGCGTCCTCTGCCTTTTCTACTGCTTCGGAAGCATTTTCATATTTGCCTTTCGCAATCTCCAACTCTCTGCTCAACTCTTCCTGCATATGTCTTACTGCATATGTTCCCTCAATACCATATTTTTCTTGTGCTTCTTTCCATTCTCCATTTTGTTTCCTTGCAATCTCATCCTCTATGGACTGTACTTTATTGCTCCATTTTTGTTGTGTTTCAAGTGCTTCATTGTACTTTCTCTGGCTTTCTACTCGATTTGTAATTGCTTCGGCATAATCATCCTGTAAAGCTTCTTGCATTGCTAACGCTTTTTGTTTCTCGATTGTTTTGTCAATCTCATTTTGCAGTTCTCCATAATTCTGAATCACACCATCCGTCATTTCAATTTCAATTCCAAGTGCTTCAGACAACAAACCTGTAATGATTCCTGCTCTTGTTTCATTTCCTTTTGTTACCTTTCCATTTTCATCAACAATAGATTTTAGTTCATTTGCAAGAGACTGGTTTGTTGTTGCTTCTTCACTAATACCACTTAAATTTTCTTTTCTTTTTTCAATCATAGATTCGTAACTTTCACTCATGTTTTGAATCTCTTTTGCAAGTTCTCCTTCTTTTCCAGAGAGTTCTGAGAGCTTTTCTATCTGTGCCTGTTCTGCAACCTCTGCCGCTACCATTCCTGCCGCCAATGCTCCTACTGCTGTTACTGCAATTCCTATAGGGTGTGCGAAAGAAACATATTTTCCTTGTAACATACTTGACATACTATATAACTTTGACATTTTAACTGCGGTACTTTCCATACCAATACTTGCCAATGCACTTGCCGCTTGATACGCACTTATAGCGGCAGTGATACTTTTAAACCCTCCGACAAGACTTGTGCCTAGTTTCAACACCCTAGAGCCTACCATCAAAAAAGGAGGAATACCAGCAACAAGTGACGCCCATTTTGTTATGTTCTTTTGTTCTTCTTCTGACAAATCATTAAAGTTGTCAACAAGTTTTGTTATAATCTCTGCGGCTTTTCTAATATACGGTGTTAATTGTTTTCCTACAACAATTCCTGCTGATTCCAATGCACCAGTTAATTGCTCAACTGCACCTTTTGTGTTATCCATCATCACCTCTGCCATATCTTCTGCCGCACCACTTGAATTGTTTATCTCATGTGTCAATTTGTTAAAATCAGCTTCGCTCGAATTAACAATTGCCAAAAGCCCAGACATTCCCTCTTGTCCTGCTATCATAGCCGCATACTGTGCTTTTTGTTCTTCTGTTAACCCTGCAAATTTTTCTCTCAAATCAACCATTGTTTGGCTCAACGGTTTCATTGTTCCATCCGCATTTGTGATACTGATTCCTAAATCATTTACCGCTTTTTCTGCTTCTCCAACAGGTTTCGCTAATCTTGTTATGGTAGAACGTAATGCCGTACCTGCTTGACTTCCTTTAATTCCATTGTTCGCCATCAATCCAATAGCAATTGCAGTATCTTCTACGCTATAGCCTAACGCTCCTGCTACTGGTGCAACATATTTAAATGTTTCGCCCATCAATCCTACATTTGTGTTTGATTTAGAACTTGCCTGTGCGAGTACATCTGCAAAATGTGCAGAATCTTTTGCTTGCAATCCAAATGCTGTTAATGCGTCTGTAACAATGTCAGAAGTTGTGGCTAAATCTTCTCCAGAAGCCGCCGCTAAATCCATGACTCCTGCAATACCATCCATCATAGCAGAAGCGTCCCACCCTGCCATTGCCATGTACTTAAATGCTTCGGCAGAATCGCTTGCAGAAAACTTTGTTTTCGCTCCCATTTCAATTGCTTTGTTCTCTAACGCTTTTAGTTCTTCTCCTGTTGCACCAGATATAGCCTTAACCTCAGACATACCGCTTTCAAAATCTGCCGCTGTCTTAACTGCTAACGCACCAACACCAACAAGGGGAACTGTCACACTTTTTGTCAGAACGCTACCGACTGCCATCATGGTATTCGACACACCATTCAATTTTTGTTCTGTTGTCGCACTTTTATCCGCAAACACTTTTAATTCATTTCCTGCTTTACGAAACCCTTGTGTAAACTTGCTTGTGTCTAATTCCAGATAAGCTACTGCACTTCCCATGTTTACACTCATTGTTTTATTCCTCCTTTCTATTTTTTATTTAATACTTTTTATACAAATCACTAAACTTACTATAATTCTTTTGTTCTTGTTTTGTTTCTTCCCATACAGGTTCTTCTCCTGCTTCGATTCTTGCGATAATCTCCGCACAAGCTTCATCAAAGCAAAAAGCGGTATAATCATCCTCTATGTGCATTACCGCACTTGGCAACTGATTATACCGCTTCGACACATACAATACTGTCTGTACTTTACTGCTCTTGACGAAAGGGAGACAAGGAAGTGATTCCATGTTGGGAATAGTTGTAAATAAATAGCAACTGTGCGTCTGTCAATTCAATTCCTGCTTCTTTCAATTCTTCATATGTCGGCTCTACCATGCTTTCGACTGCCATTAGTTCAAACAAGTCGTGCATATTTTTTAACGTGTTTTCGTCCATATCTTCATCAGAGATTCCTGTCATAAATAACTCGTTAGCTTCTCCCAACAAAGCATTTGGGATTCTTCCTTTCGAAGCCATAGACAATAAGGACGGTCTTTTTAGTTTAAAAATAACATCCTCTCCAACATAAAAAGGTGGCATTAACACACTTCTAACACCAGACATTTTTTTTAAATCTTCCACACTTGTTACATTTATCTGTTTTACTTCTTCCATTTTTTATTTCTCCATTTCTTTTTTTTGTTCTACTTTGTTTTTACTGCTGTTGTTTTCTCACTCTCCGTCAGACCTGTTTCTGCTCCGTCACTCAACCGAGCAACTTCGCTATCCTCTCCACTGTCTGACAACGCCGCTAAACTGGCTGTGTTTTCTGAAGAGGAATTAGGAAAAGACGGTAATGTTTTTACATAAGACAACTTATATGGCGGCTGTCCTTTGCTCGGTGCTGAGTTAATCACATATTCTGGAATACGGAATACATTATCTTCGGATGTGATTCCGAATGGCGTACCTTGGCAATTCGGATATGTGATTTTTTCATACTTCACAATTTGCCCACTTGCATCATACTCTGCGGAATATGCGTCCACTTCGAACACTTCCCCAACTTCCCCACTATCAGAAGCAGGTGGGGTATAAGTCAAAGATTCACCATCTCCACTTAATTCACCGCCCTGTAAAATCTTTGCAAGTTCCGGTGTAAACACATTATCTAATAATGTTAATTTATGTCCTGTAATGATTGTTCTGGACGGTTTCTGCGCCAACAATTTGTTTAATTTCATTAACTTAATTGCGTCCGTTGTTTCTGTCTGCGGTTCTACTCCTAACTTGTTCGCTGTGTCAATTGCAATCTCAAGTCCACTATCTTCTGTGCCTGTTCGAATCACAATCAACTCAACATCAATTGTTGGGATTCCTACCGCTTTCTTTTTTGTTCTAGACATTTAATTCTACCTCCTTTATTACTTTTCTATCTTCCTGCAACCTTGATACTGAAAGCTAATCATATGAGCTTTCACACTATCATCATAAAAGCTTGGTGTTTCATTCCCTAAATACATCAACATTGGGAACAACTTTTTCATTTTTAACTTCGTTTCAAAAACAAAACTTTCTAATCTTGTGTATTCATTCACCGGAACATAGCACATAATTGTGTAAATTGGACGCTCACTGGAAACGTTAATTTCTTTCATTGCTCCATCTGCTTTAATCACAAGATATTCTTTGTTGCACTCGCCTTTATGTTGTGTCGGAAAATATACATCTGTATCATTTGCTCCTAAAATATCAAAAATTTGTTTCAAAATCATCTTAAATACCTCAACAATTCTGAATACCCCTCTAACACTTCTTTAGACATAGCATTGATTGTTTGTTGCAAGATTGCAAATCTTCTTTCGTTACAAAGTTCCAGATACACGCCATAATCAACACCATGTCCAATGTGTATACGAACCTTATCGGCAAATGTTTCCACCCAACCAATTAATCTCTGTCTTGCATGCCCTGTTCTATCTGTCCAAGGTCTGTTTACCTTTGCATAGTTTTCAAACTTTTTTGCACCCTCTTGTGCGAACATTCGAATCGCAACCTGTGACTTTGTTTCAGCAACTTCTAAGCTTTTCAATAAGCTTTTTGCGTCAATTCTAATTCTTGCCACTCAACATCAACTCCATTGATATGTCTGTAATAATATTATACTCCTGTATGTTGTTTTTGTCAATAACTTTATACATATTTTGGTTGATTCTAATATAATCACCTGTTTGTATATCTTTTGTTTCTTCGTGCTTACACAGCAACATTGGTTGCCCTTTTAAATGTGTTCTTGTTCCGTCTTGTGTCGTTTCTGTAACATACCCTTTTGATACATGGAACAACCCTTGAACCTTTGCAATTTGCTCTGGTTCTTCTTTTGTTGGTTCTCCATATTTATCAACCTTTTTTCGGAAGAATGTATACTCTGTTCCATGTATCTGTATCTCTCTCAAAACCTTGTGGAGTTCCATTTTTAATCTTGCTTCGTTCATCCTGCTAACACCCCACTATTTGTTTCAACAAAATGGGAGGCTAACATTTTAAAATATCCAGAACTGTCCTTTGTAGTCAAACCGCTAACGTTCAACCCTGTAACCTCAGCTTTCAAAATCAATCCCTCGTAACTTGCTTTGTTCACATCATCATTGTTCTTCTGCAATAACAACTTTAGTTCTTCCTCGTCAAAATAAGGAACTTGCTTTTCTCTAAGATTAAATTTTAGCTGTTCTAGCTTTTCCATCTGTTCACCTCCCATATTGTCTACATCTTCGCTTCTCTGATTGCCTTCTGGATAATTTGTCTTGCTTCTCGAACATTTCTTGCACCAGAAGTGTCAATGTTATGTTCTTTCGCATACTCTGCAAGCTGTTCTTTGTTCATTTCAGAAATTGGGATTGTTTCAATCTCCTGCTCATGCTCTTCCTGTTCCTGTTCTTCTTCCTGTTCTTCTGATTCTTCCTCAAAATCAACATTCAATCTATCCTGTTCTGGCTTTTCATCCAAAATTCTATATCCACGCTTTTTAAACATGGTTTCATAAGCTTTTCTGCTTACCTTTATTACATTCTTTCCTCTTACTGCGATTACCATTGCCATATTCTCACCCCCCTAAGCTGTAGTGTCAAGAATATAAACTTGGTCTGCTGTTGGGAAGTCCGGTAAACAAATCATAGTTACTTTCGTTTCTACGGTTACTGGGTCTGCCTTTTTGATTGTAGTAACTGCTACTCCTGTATCTGTAATAGATACATTCGCAACACTTCCAGTCATAAGGTCAGATTCTTCTGGTGTTGTTCCGAACCATGTTGTGCCAAGTCTACCAGATGGGAACATAACAAACACATCTTCTGGAATATATCTCTGTGTCGTTCCATCCTCATCTTTAAACCTCTTGTCATTCTTAACAATCTTGATACCTAATTCATCAGAAACGAACTGTAAAATTTTGTTGTCTGAAATAAAACGTTCTCCTGTTTCTGCATTTGTCAGAGAAGCACGAATTTCATTGTTATTTCTAAAATATCCGAGTACCTTTCCAGAACATACCGCTCTTTCCACTGTAACTCCTGTATCTTCTTCAATCTGTGCGATACCATTTCTAATATCACCGAGAATTGTTGCTGTCGGGTCGCTCCAAGACTTAGATACCGTCTTTTTGTGTCCCTCTGGCATACCATAATCATACTCATACACCTGTCCATTACCCTCAATGGCAATTGTACCAGTGGACAACATCATCATACGCATACGCTCTCTTTGAGCCGCCGCACCCTCTAATAAGTTCATTTCATCTGCGAAAATTCTGTTCACAATAGCATCAATATATGCGTCATTGTTACTTTCAATTACTTTGTTTAACTGCTGTCTAAGTTCTTCGTCAATGTACTTAGATTCTTTGAAGAATGGCATTTCTGCTCTTAACTCTTCGAATCCAATTCTCGGACGAGGAATAGCCGCTACGTCAAATGCAGATGGCTTTAGAACAACAGGGAGTCCATTCGAACCCTTTAACCATTTAAGGTCAAGTCCTAACTTTTTATCGTCTGGAAAAAGTTCTTCCCCCAAATATGGCGCTCTGTCCTGTGTCAGAAGTTCCCAGTACGCAACAATCTCTTCACTAATAATTAAATCATAAATGCTCATGTTTTCTCTCCCTCCGTTTTGTTTTTTTTATCTTCTAACAAGCCACAAACTTAATCATAGGCAGAGCCTTTTTAATATTCTCTGTGATTTTTGCTTTTACTTTACTATCGAGCCTGTTTGTGTTCACAAAACCAAACAAAAGAATTGCTCCGTTATTGTCTGCAACTGTAACATCCACATCATGCAGAAGCACTCCAACAACATTAGAATCCTCTGTGTCTGTTGCCTCTGTAAAAGCTGTTTCCCTAGAATCAAGGCTTCCTGTAATCGGTGTTCCTGCTTTTGCAATTTTCTTGTTCCCTTCTGTAACTCCAACGCTCTGAGCGACCGTTACACCAATAGATACTTGATGTTCAACTGCAAAAAGAATCTGGTTGCCAGAATTATATTTTGTTTTTACAACATTTGTGTTATTTAACATCTGTTTCCCTCCTTGATATGTTTAATCAAAATAACTGCTTTTTTTCTTGACTTTACGCCCTGCCAAAAGACGTTCAGCCATAGAGCCTGCGTGTTTCTTTTCGTCCTGTTTCTCTTCTTCTTTCTTTGTTTCTTTCTTTTCACTTGGTTTGGTAACCTTTCCTCTTGTCACCGTTCCTTTTTCATTTTCCTCTTCCTCTTTTTCTTCTGCAAAATAAACTTTTCCTGTCTGACTGTCTTTCATTTCCGAAATAACTGTATTAATGTCTTTTTCTTTTGTTACTTTTGTCATAGCAACAATCACTAAATCTTCGACAAGTTCTGGTTTTGCACCTAACTGCATAGCGGATACTTTTGCTTCTGCTACAAGTCTTGCTTTTCTTTCTTCTGCTAACTGCTTTGTTGCTTCTGTTAGACTGTCATTCGCTTTCTGTAAATCTGTCTTGTTTTTGTTTTCTTCTTCTTTTGCTTTTGCAATGATTCCCTTTAAAGCGTCCTTGTCCTCGACTCCAATTTCTTTCATAAAATTTGACAACGCTTCACTCTTCACTTTCTCAACATCAACTTTTTCTTCGTGTTTTTGTTCTTCTTTTTTCTCAGTTGGTTTTGTTTCTTCTTTAACCTGTTCTTCTTTTTTTGTTACTTCTTCTGCCATCTTTCTACTTCCTTTCTTGTTTTTGTAATTACACAAAATACTTGCAATACTTTGTTTGCAAGATATTTGTTTCTCTTTCTAACCTGTTTTTCTTCTTTTTAATTTCTTTTAATTTTTGTTCATATCGTCGAGTGTCTTTGATTGTTTGTAATGCAACTACACATTTTCTAATTTGTTTTTTTAAAACAATAGTAGCAATGCTATCATAACACACTGTATAGACTTCACCACAATTCGGACACTGTAAATAAGTGTGTGTGATTTCCATTCCTTCTACTTCTTTTGTTTCTTCCTTTAACAGATTATCAAACTCTTCATTGCATTTATTACAAATTACTTTTGTCATGTTCAATTATATCACCTACTTTCAAAAAAGTCAAGGTTTCGACTACAATATTTTTATTTTCATCAAATAATTTTTCTCCATTATATTTTTCTTCTAACTCTTTTCTATCATTCCTCAACTGCTTCATCCACTTATTTTTTCTTTTTATATCTTTTGGACTAATCGTTTCACCTTTTCTGTTCTTCTTTGCATTTTTTAATATCAGTGTTTTTAATCTACACATAAGGTCATAAGTTTGTTTACTATCAATCTGTACAATTTCCATGTGTTTACATCTTTTACATTCAATAAATAGGATTCTAAACCATTCTCCATTTTTACCATATACTTCTTTTTCTTTCAAATTCTCTTCATTAACAACGTTTAACTCTCCACAATTTGAACACACTCTGCTTGTTCTCAAACTCTCCATTTTTTTGTTCTCCTTTTAATTCATAAAATCTAGAGCATATCTGTCTATATCTGGATATGTTCCAATAGGCGCTTGATACCATTGTCCAATCTTCTTAGCAATTTCTGTCATGCTATCTGGTATCACAGCTTCAAATGTGCACATTCCATTCGGATGATCTAAAGGCAACTCATTTTTTTTAAATATATGACCTTCCCTACTTCTGCATATATCACACACTCTTCCATGGAAGTTAGATGTTAACCAACGATATCCAATCACAAAAGGGTCGTTTCTGTTTACTGTTTCAAAACTTTGTTGGTACGCATGACTGATTAATGTCCTTGCTAACCTCAAAGCATTATAATCAATCTTTCCAAAATATACACTGTCTTTTATTTTTTCTCCGATATAGTTTGCCCTCCCTGCAACAACATCATTCATTGTTGCATATCTCCACGAATGGATTGTTTTTGCTGTTTTCTTTGCAGACGGGTTTACATACTGTTCTAACTGTTTTGCAATCTCATAAGCTGATTTTCCTTGTGCTGTTTCAATAGAGATAATCTTATTTAGTGTCTCTTGCACTTTTTTGTTATATCCCCAAATAGCACCACTCAAAGTCCATCCATCTTGATAGATATTTCCATTTATGATATTACTTACAACTTGCTCTGGAACATAACTAAAAGCGTTATGAATATCTTCGTCTTTAAATCCACATTGTTTTAAAAACGTCCTTGTATCACTTACAACTTCATTTGATACAATAGTCATGTTTCTTATCACATTATTTTTAATGTCATTGTTTAACTGTTCAATTCTGTTCTTAATATCACGTTGTAACAACAATAGGTTTTGTTTCTGTATGTTACTGTTGCCCATTGTTGACACTTTTTTTGTAACATCTTTATACAATTGCTCATACATTTTTTTAATGTCTTTTTGCATTTGCATTGTTGTTGTTTGTCTTACTTGTTCTGTATTTTTTAGACTAAACTTTTGCTTGCTCATTTTTACCTCTTTGTTTGCTTTCCTTGTTTATATTTATAATTATATACTAAAAACAAAACAATGTCAATACTTTTTTACAATTCTTCTATGTTTTCTTCAATTTCTTGTTCTATTGTTTCTTTGCCCAACCTTGCTTGTACCTGTGTATTTATACTCATAGTGTCAAACATGTTATTTTCAATCGCAATCTGCATTAATTCTTCTTCAATCTGTTTATCTGTTTTAAACTCTGATTTTCTCCACTTTTTAATATAAGATTTTCGACTTCTTGCATTAGCCGCAATCTCCGACAAGTCAGAACTTTTCTCTGTTTCTTCATCATCCATTAGAGCATAATTTTCCATAACTTCAATGTTATACTGCACCTCGTCTAAAGAGGTAAGAACATACTTAGCAATCACCTTTTCTTTGTTTAACTTTGCAAGGTCTATAATCGTGTTTACGATTGTTTCAATTGCAGGTTTCCAAGTCTTTAGCTTTTCATCACAACGGACTTGTAACGGATAATACAAGGCTTTCAATGCTTTGCCGCTTGTAATCGTTCCTGTCATTGTTTCCTCAGAAATATTCGGTACATCCACCTCGTTATACATAGTTGTCTTAATTCTATCAAGCGTCACTTTTACTGGTTCGGTATGGTTCATATTAGGTGCTAATGTTCCCACTTTTGGGGAAACATTTTCTTGGTTTTGTTCTGATTTTAAATCCCAAAAAGCACCTGCACCGGAACTAAGGTTTTTTGTTGTCTGACTATTCATATCTACCACATAACGTACTGGGTTCATTCCTTTTCGTTCGCTGTCAATGTCTCCATTGCTTAACCTGCTATATGTGCTTTCATATTCAGATAAGCTTTCAATCTCGGACACGCCTTTCTTTTCCTCTAATGTTCCATCATTTACAATCACGACAGCAGGGATATAAGATAGATTTGTCTCCTGTTCTGCAATTACTGTTTCTACAACACCACCAACACCATTGTAAAGAATAGAACTCATATATATTTTATCATTTCTTTCCTCATACTTGTTCACAAGGAATAACTTTTCATTCGTTGATTTTGTTTCATTTACACTTTCAAAACACACAAACTTTGTTATTCTGTCCGAACCATACTCTGTCTCATAATAAAATTGTAACGCATTGTAAAAATGTGTTTGTATTCCATCTCTCTCGGAAAAATCAACCAAACACGCAACACGTTTTCCAATAAAACAATCCTTTGCACTTTGCAACAACAACTTCGAAAAATTGTTATGTTTATGTTTCAACACTTTGTCTACAAGTGTCTGGTATTGTTTTGCTCGTTCTGTTTGTTTTTCTTCTACATCAACCGACTGAACAAAAATGTCCGGTGTTTGTGAGAACATAAATCTAGCTTCTTTGTCAATCAATGTTTTTGCAATCTTAAAACGAACATCTGACGGAACATAATCACCAGAACTACCCTCTGGATAAAACTTTGCACCTTTTTTATAATCAATATAATTCTGTTTGATTTCAAGAATTTCTTTTGTATATTGATTATATCCTGTTTCCATTTCTTTTTTTAAAACAAAATAAGGAAACCCTGTTAATGCTCGCATTGTTTCGATATTATAATTTTTATCTTTCAACGAAAACAATCCTCCTTTACTTTTCTTTTATTTTAACATAACAATTTTATTCTGTCAACAAGAAAAGGCGGCTTATTGCCGCCCATTCCTTACACCAACGCACCGATTGCGTCAAATGTATACTCTTTTACACTGATTGTCATTGTTTCATCACAAGCCATCACTCCATCATCTTTGAGGTAATACTTTCTGCCATCTGATGTTGTGAGCCAATGGTTCTTTAACATACTCCCGACAGTTTTTAGGCTGTCGGGAATTTTTAATGTTACTGTCTATTACACCATTCTTGCAATTTTTTAATGCACGGAGACTTCCGGCTAAAGCATCCGTCTTGTACACATCCAAGCCACTTCTGAATTGCTCTGATTGTGTTCGGCCCGATATGTCCGTCCTGTTTAACTCCTACATGACGCTGAATTTCCTTGATGAGCGGAGAATAGCCAGATGGCTTAGATTCCCACTCCCAACCTGCATCAAGCCCAGGATTCTGCGCTCTGTAACAACTAAACTGATTAGATACCACTCCGTCCACCTGCGTTCCGAAAATCTGCTGAAGCCTACGTGTGAGTTTCGGTCCCCAGTATCCGTCCACCTTTAGTCTCCCTGTACTCACCGGAGCTGATGGCTTAGACGTCGCTGTACTTCCAGAACTTGTGCTGCCTTGTACAGTCTTTCCGGCGATAGCTGAAGCAATAGCATCTCCACACTTGTCAGCATTCCATTTGCTGTAATCATTCTGACTATCCACAAAACAACACTCCACCAAAAGAGCCGGCGCCTTTGTGTGCTTAAGCACGTACAGGCTCTTAGAGTATTTCACTCCTCTGTTTTGGATTCCAAGCGCATTAGATACATTCACACAAATCTGAGATGCGATAGCAGCGGTCTTACTGTCATAGCACCATACTTCAACACCACTTCCACCACCTGCATTAAGATGGATTGATACATCTAAGTCTACACTATGTGCATTGCACTTCGCTACTATCTTTTTCAGACATCCGCTTTGTGTCGTATTTTCTTCACAAGTACAATCATAGACTGTATGACCTGCATTTTTAAGCGCAGAAATAACACGATTCTTGACTTTTCTATCTTCTACTGATTCTTGTAACAATCCAACTGCTCCGCTTGCTCCTTTGCCCTGTGGACAATGTCCTGCATGTACGTTATATGTTCCCATAATAATACCTCCTGTTAAAAAATAATGGCGATTACTCGCCCTCTACTTCTGGTAGTCCTGCTACACTGATTGCAATGCTAATTACTGCCGCTACGCCAGACACTGATAGAATATGTGACCATCCTACCTCATTAAACGCCTGTCCTACTGTTACCATTGATACGAATGTTTCTGCAAATGTTTTCACCGCACGAATCAACGTAGCCTTTGCCCATTTCTTTGTATCAACCGATACTTTAAACACTGTGTTTTTAAACATAATTTTACCTCCTTTATTTGATTGAATGTTTAATCTTAATCATATCATCACTTAATTCATCAATCTTATTCCATTGTCTTTTTTGGCTTTCCCTTACTTTGTTCTTATAATCTTCAAAATCTTTAATGTGTTGTTTCAACTCTTCGTCTCTTTCATCCATCTTTTCTGTCATTACGTCCATTTTCAACAATAACTCTGTCATTGTTTTTGTGTTCTCATTGATTGGTTTAAAAATAGCTATAAATAAACCAACTAATGTAGATAGCCCTACAATCATCATTCCAATAAATTCAGTTTGATACATTCACTACCTCCTTTTTATTCCGCTTGCAACTGTTCTTCCTAAAGTTTCTGGTTCACTTTCAATACATGGATGTTCGTCTGATACTGTACAAACAAATTCTGGTTCTCTTTCTTCCAGAATAGAAACTGCCAACTCCAATCCATTATAAATGCCAACCATATAATCGTCTTTTGTTCTGTCTATGTTTTGTTTTTGTATTTCTTTAATCTTTTTTATTTGTTTTGTTTTACTTTTTTTAAACATATCTAACCTGCCTTACTGTTTGTTTTAATTTCTTTTACATCTGCAACCGTATAACGGTCTAATGCGTACCACAAAGCACTACGTTAATTCGATAGGCTTTTTATCCTATCCTCTTATAGTTACTATTCCTATAAGTCTAGCATACCTATTAATTTTTTATAGTTTAAATTACGAACCTTATATTTCCCTCTTACTGTCCAATTCTTCTGTATGGCTTGCGTAATGTTTACCTTTCCATCAAAAAACTTTCTTGCCTGTCTGTTGGAATAGAAATAATATTTTTCATTTGTTTCAATATCTGTTATAACAATAGATTGTATCTTTTGTTTTTTGTTTATTTTTAGCACTTTCTTTAAATCTGGACTATCTAAAATATAATATTCTTTTACTCTTGTATTTATTCCATGTATTACTCTACCGATTGCTTCCTGTGCTTCATCCAAAGAACCAAACTTTCCGATATAATTCAATTTAAAATCATACACATAACATTCAATTCCATTCTGATTCCACATTTTAAAAACTGTGTTTTCATTGTTCATATTTCCTATTCTATCTGTCCATCTTAAATTATTCCACTTGTTATTGTTTTTGTTTGTATCTAAATGGTCTACCTCATTATATTGTTCTGTCCTCCCAGAAACAAAAGCAAGTGCGACCAATCTATGTACAAGACATTTCTTCCATCTTCTTTTATTTTTTAACTTTAAAGATACTTGTTTATATCCACTCCTATTATAACTTTGTTTTAATTCCATTCCATTATTTCCATAGACATTTCCATACTTATCTACTTCATAGATATCTAATGCCTGTTCGTATTCTTTCGCTAATGTATTTACTTTTATTCTTTCATACATTATTTGCTACCTCCTATTTTAAATTACAATGGCTCGTGGGGATATTATTGTTTCCTCAATCCCTATGCGTTGTGCGTGTTATTATGCTATACGCTTAATAACTTCCGCTCTGATTAGCATTTCAGCTTTCCCAGTTTCTTCCATCCTTTTATACACGCCTAGCTTGTGGTATTTAAACGTGTGAGGGTCAATGTTAAATTCATCATAAATTGCATTCCCTTTTGAGTCCTTTTTATACGTCAAATCTTTTAATTCCCTTATTGTGTTCTTACATTTGGGCGAACAAACAATTTTGTTAAAACGTTTCAACTTCTTTGTGTTCTGTAACCTACTACCGATATACTTTTTTGCTCCATACATTCGATATCCTTGCTGTCTGTAATACTGTATTGTTTTTGGCTCTGCGCTATCCGCACAAATAGGTTTGTCACACCTCTCTGCTCGTTCTGCAACCGCTATCACATCATCCCTCTTACAAAATCTATCGTCTGTAATTTTGTTCATATATACCTCATCATAGATATATAATATCTTGTTTGTATCATCCACACAACAACTAATAAGTGCATTATAACTCTCTTCAAAGCCAAAATCAAGTCCAAAGAAATGGAACTGTGCAGAAATATTGTTCACTGCATTCTTAAACTCTTTACTGTTTTTCGCAACAACAAAGTTTGGCAATACCAATGTTCCGCTTGCTCCAAATCTTCCCCATCTTGCAACAATCCACAATCTTTTGTCTGTTTGTCTTAAGCTGTCCAAACGTCTAATGTAAGAAGTTGGTAAAAATGGATTATCGTCCGGTAAACTGTGGTGATAATATATACCATTTTTTTTGTTTACCAATGTTCTACGCCTGTAAACCTCTTCTTCATCTTGTATCACTTCTTCTTTTCCTTTATCATCCGTATTCACAAAGAATGTGTTGTATACCCAATTTTCCTTGCCTACAGGGTTCGTAGTAAGGAAGAAGTGTAAAGATACTTTAGGCTCTCTGACACGCCCTAACAACTCTGTATACGCTTCATACCGTATCTCGCTACATTCTTCCATCCACACGATAGAAACTCCGTGTATGGACTTAATTTTTTCCGTATTGTCCATCCCTCTGAATATGATTCTTGAACCATTTGGAAACCTAATTTCTAATGGGCTTGAAATTGCTATAACTTTTCCTGTCTTTGACTTTCCATTATATCGAATCACTTCATCCGATAACAAATCCATTGTTTCTAATATTTCTTTAAATAGCGCAAAACATGATTCCTTGATTGTCTCTCTAACCTGTCTAACAACTAACGCTGTTCTTTTTTCTTCTAATAGCTTCAATATAATCTTTAATGCTACATGATAACTTTTTCCACTTCCATAGCCACCAAACAATAAATATTGTTCATAATCCCAATCAGTAAGAAACGAAGCAAAACGGTTTGATACTTCAACATTTACATTCATATTGTTTGCTCCTTTTATTTTATATGCACAAAACAGATATGTTAAATTTACATAATTTTGGGGAGTTGATGTAAATAAAAACCATATCTGTTTTGTTATGTTTATTATACCATATTTAATTTTTGTTTGTCAATGATTATTCAAAAATTTCTTTCAATAAATCAATACAATCTTTCATTTCTGATTCATTCACAACATTCACTTCTTCATTGCGTTCTTTAATCTTTCTTATTCAATCCAGAGATATTAGCCATATTATTTGCGATATATAACAATGCCTTGTGTCCATTTCTAATCATTTCCATTTCATCTCTGCTTAACTTTAACTGTTTCTTTCTTTCTCCCACAACACTAAGCAATGTATTAATACCATTTACAACCGCACATTGTGATTTTTCAATTTCTTTCAAATGTTCTAAAATCTGCTTGTTTGTTACTTCCTTTGTTTCTTTCTCCGCTTTCTCGGAAACAACCTCAAACTCTTCCTCTTTCCACTTGAGGACATTGCTTAAATAATACGAACCAAAACCAACGCAATAATAATCTTTCCCGACCTCTCTGTATCTAATCTCATAATACGGTTTGTCTACAATACCGCCTCTTACGATAACCTCAATATCGTCTACAACTAGTTTGTTCTTCTTGTTCTCACTCATACTTTATTCTCCTTTTGTTTTATTTCTGCATTTCTGCAACTGCCCTAATTGGAATTGAACCAATATTACAAGAATCAAAATCTTGTGTGCTAACCTTTACACTATAGAGCATTATTGCGAACAATGTTTCTTTCGCTAGGTGGTTCGCATGTGACATTGTTCGACTTATCACACCTTGTATGATTTTCATTTCGATACTCACATTTCGATTGACTGCATACCCAGTTGTGAGATAGCGTTGTGTTTTAATGACTTTAACACCTGTCATATGCTTTGTTTTGTCAACATCTTTTGTTTTATGCTAACACTGTTCTACTTCCGAACACAATTGCTTCTCTTCCGTTCCAATTAGAAATTTTCACTGTTCTTTCATTTCTTCTTTTCTCATTAAACTTACCAAAATGATGGACTTCTACGATTGTTGCTGTTTTCTTTGTTCTTGCAACTACCTCATACTTTACTGCATCTTCTCCATAAATCTTTCCTACTTCAAACATTTCCTTGCTCTCCTTTGTCTCCTTGTTCTTTGTTTTCCTCTTGATGGTTATATTATAACATAGCATATAGAAATGTCAATAGGTTTTTATAAATATTTTTAAATAAATAAAAAAGACAGAAACAATGTTCTGTCCTTAATTAATTATATTGTTGTATATTTTAATGTTTATTTGTTTATTTGTTTTATAACCCGTCTTGTAACAGGATACACTACAACCTCATATATTGTTTTGAATAATGCTTGTGTGATAATCATAGTAGATACTACTTTAACTGGCAACACTCCAATGAACATTACACTTATAAATATAAGGGCGTCAATTCCTTCTCCAAACAAAGTAGATATAACACACCTTAGCATAAGATATTTTTCTGTTTTGTTTTTCATAATATGCATAATTCCTGCATTTACAAAACTACCAGATAAATATGCAACGAATGATGCAAGTAACGCTTTTAAAGTATTTCCCAAAACTATACTATAACTTGAAAAGTCCTGTGTTGTTGGTAACTGTATCGCTATATTAAAAAATACAACACATAACAAATTGATTGAAAATGCTAACATGATTGTTTTACTTGCATTTTTAATTCCGAAACATTCTGTCATAACATCGTTAATGATGTACACAATCGGAAATACAATTACTGCTGATGGTAACATAAAGTTAAATAATTCAAATGTTCTGTTTGCCAAAATGTTACTAACTATCAACATACAACAGTATAATGTTGATAAGATAAAATAAATGTTTTGTTTCTTTGTAATTTTCATATTTGTTTCTCCTTTAGTTTTTTAATGTTGGTTTTTACATACAACAATATTTTATTTATTATAATATAATTCTTTTTGTTTGTCAATCCATATTTTCGCATTATGTCTATTAAAATTCTCTCTTGTTATTCCATACCCTGCCATATTTTTTTGTTTTAATTCCCCATGTTTTAAATCATACCATGTTCCAAACCTACACCCACTTAGCCAACTTGTAGAATCAACACTATCAAATAGCACATCCGGTTTGTTGATGTTTTCTAATCTGCTATATCCTAATCCATGTAATTTTGTTCCATAACTATGTCCTATTTTAATAATCTGTTTCAATGCCTGTTTGTTTCGTGTCCATTTACTGCTTTCTAATGTTCCTGTGGCTGATATGGCAACATACGGATACTCTTGGCATAACTTTCTAAAATAAGATACTGGCATAGTTCCATGATATACTGGTATAGGTTTCTTCCCTGTATGGTGTTCTATATACCTTCTTATTTTCTCTGTTGTTTCAACTCCCAGTACACCATATAAGTCGAGTTCTATAAAATACTGTATATCATATTTGTTTATAAATGCTATGTATTCATCCACATATGTTTTCCAATGCACTTTCTTTCCGCTGTTCATAAATGTGAACGCACCAGAATCTAACATAAAACTACACTGTGGAATTGTTATTAAATCTATTACATTTTGTTTATTCCAAGTTCTCATATCATAATATGTATTTAGCAAAAACAAGCAACCAAAATCTCTTAAATGTTGTCTTTCGGAATTTGTATAACTTCCACTCAGATATAACTCCATTATGTATTCTTAATATCACACTTGTAACCCAACTGCTCAATCTCTTTCTGCACCTTTATTGTTTCCTTTTCATTCTTGCATGGTACAATGACAAGGTGTTTTTCTTTTGTTTTAAACTTTACTTCTTTTATCGCCCGTTCCAATTCTTCATCTGACATATCTGTATCAAATCCAAACAACTCCATATCAATATCGTCTGATAGTATTCCTAGTTCTTCATCCAACAAACTAAAATCCCAATCGCTTTCATTCAGTTTGTTATCCACTAGCCTGTATGCTTTTATTTGTTCTTCTGTGAGTTCTTCCAACATAACAGTAGGTACTTGTTTTAATCCTGCTTTCTTTGCTCCTAGTATTCTTCCATGCCCTGCAACAACACAATTGTTTTTATCTACAATAACTGGCTGTGTAAAACCAAACTCTTTAATGCTGTTTGCTATTCGTTCCACCTGTTCTTTTGGATGCTTCTTTGCGTTCTTCTTATATGGTTTTAGTTCTTTAATGTTTCTATAAACAATGTTTAATTCTTGTTTCTTTTCCATTTGTTTTGATTCTCCTTTCTATGTTCTTATGTTCGTTGTTTGTTCTTTGTTTTAAATGATATGTTCTAACCCTCCAACCAAAATATCTATCAGCTTATTCTCGCATTCATACCAACATTTATTATATTGCTTGCATGGCTTTTCACATTTTTCAAGTGTTTTTCTTTCGATATCTGCTTTGTCACAGTGTTTACATGGATGATCCATACAGATTCCTCCTAAACCCTAATTTAATCCACCACCTCATATGTTTTCTCGAAGATGTCTGGCTTACACGGATAAAGTTCTCCGTTTTCGTCCTTAATGATGTAATCTCCTACTTGTGCATATCTATCACCGTTTAGTGTTCTAACACATAAACCACATGGAATTTGTGACGGTGAAAAAGACGTATACATTAGTGTTCCGTTTTCAAATGCTTTTACCGCCCACTCTGGAACATAATATTCCCCATCTGAGCCTTTTAAATCTCCATCATATTGGAACGCTTCAATTTCAACTGGTTTCTTTCTATACTTTGCCATTGTTGCCATCCTTTCTGATACCTCTAGCTTGCTCTCTGATATACTTTTATTTATTTACCTATATATTTATAGGGCATTTGTTTGTAACGTCTTAAAACGCAAAATACAAGCTTGTGTTTGTTTCTATTCTACATTTAAAAATCTATCCTTGAAATGTTCATACTGTGCTTGTGTTTGTTCTTGTTCCTTTGGTTCTAATATTCTTTTTTCTGTTCGAATAACTTTTCTTACCTTTATGTGTTCTACTGCTTCTGTTTTGCACAATAGATATTTTAATTGTTTTAAGGTGATTTCTACATCTGCAATTTCTTCTAACACCATGTTAATAGCTTGGCTTCTTTTCATCTTACAAGTTTTATCTCCCTGTAAAGTTCTTTTGTACTTGCTTAACGCTTGAATAAGTTCTCCACATTCTTCGGTACATTGTAACATTCTATTTTCTAACCCAAAATGTTCTGCCTGTTTATACATTTTATTTTTGTATTCGTTCATTGTTTGTTCTCCTGTTCCCTTAAATTTATCCATGTAATCACATTTTGTACAATGTCTTGTTCTAATGCTTGTTCTTCTGTCATGTTATTTCTTTTTGCATATCCTCTTACATAACGCCCTATTTTCTTTTTTAACTTTGTTTTACTCTTTGCCATGTTCTCCCACCTTTTCGGAAAACATATACATTTGTTCATCATAGATTAATTTGATTCCTGCATAATCTTCGGTTAGTTTTGCCATTTCTGACATCTTTACTGTTCCTTTAAGAAATGCTTCATAAAGGTTTATGCAATCTTCTACAAACTTTGGTATTCGCTTCTTTGCTGACTTTTCCCAATAATCAGCAATCAACACATTTGTAGGAATTACTAGCATCATAGTTTGTATTTGTTCTGCAATATCATTTACCCTTTCCATTACTAGCTTTTTCGCTTTTTGTTGTTCTTCTTTTCTGATTCTCTGCTCTATTTGTTCTAACTCATAAGCAGTCAATGTATATGTTTTTGTTTTCTTTGTTTCTTCCCTTTGTTTTCTCCTTAACTCTGCTCTACTCATGTTACACCTCTATTCTGTGATTGTATACACAAGATATTTTTGTTCACCATCATAACCATTACTTAACACTTTAATTGTTCCGTGTACCTCTGTGGTTATTTCCTCTCCTGTTTGTTTATCATAAGTAACAATTGTGACTGTCCCTGTGCTGTTTTGTTTTGGAACTTCAATCACCAAATCTTCTGTTTTTGTTTTAACTGGTTCTTCTACTTCTGTTTCATTGTGCATGTTTATTCTTTCTTCTATATATTTCACAAATAAACAACCTGTAACTGTTAATAAAATTAATATAACCATTATTAATAAAGCTTGTTTTATGTTCTTCATTACTTTTATACCTCTATTATACTTTGTTCTTTTATGTTTGTCAAGAAATTTTTGCAAAAAGTTTCCTTTTGTTCCATGTGTTTTCCTATCCACTCCAAAACGGAGATATGCTTTAAACTCTGTATTTGCCCTTTTAAGCAACTTTTATCTTGTATGTGTATACTTCTTAGGGGTTGGCTATTTTCTTTCATCATTTCAATCACAGAACGCCTTGTACTGCTATCCCTCATAGATATCATTGCCCCACTCCTCATCCTCTTCATTCATCCAATCACTTTCGTTTTCCACATTCCAGATTTCCTGCTCATCTGCTTCATTCGGTTGGTAGCTTTCCCCAGTTGCTACTAGGTTAATTGTTACGTTACTTGTAATCTTTCCTGTGTTCTTGAACATATCTAACTTATCCATCATGTTTGTAATTTCTTTGATTGCAGACACATCACCTGTCAAACCTTTTTGAAACAATGCCACCATTAATAAGGAGCGGTTTGTTAATTCCTCATCTGTAAAACCAAACGAACGCAATATTTGTTTCTTTTTATCACTGTTTGTTTTCATTTCCAATAACTGACGCATACAATTCTGTAATGCCATGTTCTGTTCTTTCTTCTTCCTTCTTGCTTCCACACCCATTTTCGCAATCCTTTGTCTTTCTTCCTTTGACCGCTCACTAAGCGGAATTAAATTACTTGCTTCTTTTACTTCTCTCCCTTTTCTTCTTCCCATATGCTTGTTTTTCCTCCTGTTTTATTATTTTGTTTTTTATATATAATAAGGCAAGGAAAATTCCTTGCCCTACATAAAACACACATTATTATTGTTTTCTTTTTTTTTCTTTTGAGGAGTAATCATGGAACAACAAAAAACCTGTAGGCACACGATAGGTGAATGCGCAACTAAGCTTGTAATAATAATGTGTATTTTTTCTTTTTTATCGGCAGGCATTTCCATTCATACTGGCTACCACTTATTTGTACCAATCCTAGCACAACTCCTTTTGTTTCTTCTATAGTATCATACTTTGCATTTCTTGTCAACACTTATTTATAATGATTTGCACGAAAAATAGTAGAACGATTGATTGTATCATGCTTCTTATTTTTCTTCATTACTTCATTTTCCTTTTGATATTTCTTATATGCTTCACAACTTGCATGACATTCCATAGAACGCCTTTCACACTTCTTACACGGTACTTTCAAGCTATAACATCCCTTTCCTTTTCAGATAGTCCTCGACATCACATAGATATAAAAGAGCTTCTTCTACATCATCATCCTGTATGTCAATGAAACCTTGCTCGTCCCTTTTTGTAAACCTATGTACAGGTATCGGAAAACCTCTGTCTGTAACATTATTTAATTTATATCCAACTTCCTTTACATATCTAGCAAATATTGTAAATAAGATAGACAATTCCAACATTACAAAGATGTTATCTGTTGCCTTTAGAATCACAACTGGTATCACGATTTGTATAATGGTTGCTATTTTGTCAAGTTCTTCTATGATTCCATATTTTAAACCTTTCAGCATTTCTCGCAACGTCAAAGACATTGCAAATGGTACTTTGTTATATTTCTTTTTACTGTTTCGATTTCTCATAAAATTATCCCTTTCAAACTTTCCTTAATGATATTTAACTTCTCTCTGATTCTGTTTCTGTACGGCTTCATTTTGCAGGACTCGCACATATATTTGTTTTGTTTCATAAAGAAACTGCCTGTCACTTCTTTACAGATGTTGCAATGCCTTTCCTGTATGTCCTGTTCTTCTGCCATCACATACACTGTCAATCTTATTTTACTTATCCAATCATCCTGCACTTTTTCCATTCTGTATACAAGATGATTTGAATTGTTTACTGCAATGATATTTGTAGATAACCATTTGCAACAATCCAAATACGCTTGCTTTGTCGTCCTCGATTGAAACTCTTTTTCTATAATTTTTGTACCGACTATCATATCCATGTTTTTACTCCTCCGAAAGTTTTTGTTTTTCCCTTACTGCTGTCTTGTCTGCCAACTCATTCAATACATCACCTGTATGCCCTTGTACTTTTACTAAACGAACATCTAACTTCTTTTCATATAGCAATCGATACATCTTTTCCCATATATGTTTGTTCTTTACTGGTTTACCCTCTTTTGTTACCCATCCATTGTTACACCAATTCAATAACCATCCTTTTGTTATAGCGTTCACCACATACGCACTATCGCAATATATAGCCACCTTTTTTGCTTTACTCTTATAGGCTTTTACTAACGCCATATAAACCGCTGTTAATTCCATTTCGTTGTTTGTTGTGTTTTTCTTGTTCCCAGACATAATATTTGTTTTAAGACCGCAACTACATGGTGCTACTTCAATGCAAGCCCAACCTCCATCACCAGAATTACCACTACAAGCACCATCTGTATAAAATGTTAAACTCTTCATACTTTTTCTTTCTCCTTTTTTACGTCTGCATAAATCTTAATCAATAACTTTGCAACAACTTCCCAGAGTGTTTTACCGTATACATTTCCTATCCAATCCCTTGTTTTTCTAATTCTTAAAACACTTACATTGTAAAACACAAATACTTCCTTATTTTCCTGTTCTTCGAAATAAAGGTTAATGCCTTGTGTTTTGTATTTATAATGTACCATCATTCCCTGTAGTGTCTGTTCTAATAATTCCAACGGTACTTGTTCTGTTTTTGCACATCCTTGCTTTTCTAAGATTTTAACAAGCGGTTTTATTTTCCACAAGAACCGATTTATTTGTTTTATGTTTTCTGTTTTCGTACAATCTAAATCTAATATGTTTTCTGTTTTCATTGTTCTACCTCATTAAAAAGGCAGGTAAGCTTTCCACCTACCTGCCTTTTCTCACACTTTATATAATATTAATGTTTTTATATGATTAGATTTCCCAATCGTCGTCGTCATCTTCGTCCTCTTCAACTTCTGCTTCTGATTCATCATACTTTTTCAGAAGTTTTACATAATCGTCAGCGGACTGTTTTGTTTTAGCCTTTATTCCTCTGTCACAGCACATCTTATATAACTCTCTTGCTGTTTTTCCTGCATATGGATTTTCGTCCTCTTCATCATCCCAACTGTCATCTTCTTCTGTCTCTGGTTCTGCACCATCATTTTCTCTAAGAACTGCAATCAATGTTGCTTTATCACGTTTCTTACACTTAGAAGAGATTCCTCTATCACAGCATAACTTATAAAGGTCTTTTGATGTCATACTTTCATAATCGTCCTCCGACTCTTCTACGTCCTCTTCTTTTTCCTTTTTCGCTTTTGCCTTTGTCTCTTTCTTCGGTGATTTCTTTGGCGCTTCTTCCTGTGTTTCTTCTGTTTCTTTCTCTTCTACCTCATCAAGATTAATGTCCTTTAATCCTGTTTCAACGACTCTTGCTGTTACTTTTGGAATTGCTTTTAAAAGGTCAAGTAAATAATCACTGTTTGCCATAGATACTGTTCTTGTAAATAACGGGTATCTACTTCCAACCTCTGCAATCTCTTCTACGTTGTTTCCCATAATTACCTCTGCGGCTTCGTACGCCATCCAATTTTTTGCCATTTTGTTTTCTCCTTTTCTTTTTTTAGTTTGATTTGATTTTTTTTTGTTTTCTTTATCATTAAGAGAACATTCTCTTTTGATACTGTTATTATACTACATTTTGTTGTTCTTGTCAACACTTTTTTAAAACTTTCTTATTCTTTTGTTTCATTCACTACAATGTCACATAAATCTTGTTCTGTGATTCCTGCTTCTTCACAAGCTTTGTCAACTGCCAATTTTAGGTGTGCCAATCCTTGTTTGTCTAAAATACCTAACCCACCATTTAAGAAAATACCCATTTTCTTTCCCTCTTCATCTGCAATAAACTGTTCCGCAATCGAATATCCAACAAAGTTGCCAGACTTGTTAAACGCTTCGGAAATAACAATGTTTCTTCTTTTCTTGATTCTTTCTTTTGCAAGTTCCTTAAAATTTAATCCTCCCATTCTTCGTCACCTCCTTCGCTATTGTCTGGTAATTCAATAATAGCTTGGAATCGTAACTGGATATATTCTTCGTCCACCAAGGAACAAATGTTATCCAGATTCACATTGTCAACTAAAGACTTGAATGGAATAGTTGCATTACCATCTTTGTCAAAATTCACTGCACCGATTGTAAAGATTCCCAAACTCATTGGATTACCTATTGCTGTCTTTGCATGAACTGTAATGTCATTATTTAAACCCTGTAACAATTCTACACTGGTCAGAATTTCATCATAGCGCAACTTAAACTTTACTTGAACGGTTCTGTTCTTTCCAATACTCAATCCTTCAAAGGTCGCAATACCTTTTTGTTTAAACTTCTTTTCCAACTTTTTTTCTCCTTTCTCTGTTTTTCCTTTCTAATTCTTTTTGCCTTTTTCGAAACTCTTTTGTGCTATGTTCCCTTTCTTGCTCTTTTTGTTTCATGTAAGCATGTCTCGCAAGATATGTTTTTCCCACATTTCTACTAGGCATATATACATTATACTTTTCTTTTTCTTCTTTGTCAACAAAAGAATCAATTGTTTCTTCTTCCTGTTCTAACAATGGTGATAAGTGTATTTCTATTTGTTTCTGTTTCTTGAACTTCATATATTCCTTAAATTCGTCCTCTTTGACTGCAACCCATATTTCATCACGGTTTAAGAATTGCAAAGCAAATACGGGCAATTTATGAGCCACACAAGCATGGTATTCTAACTCTTGTAGTGTCTTTTGTTTCAACGTGTAACTTTCTTTGTCTGTTGATTTTAATTCGCAAATAAAAGATTCGTTTTGTCCATCACACTTTTCTACCCATCCTGCACCGCTATTCTTTGTTGGCTCAAATCCTAACCTTTTCATAACCTCCGCTTCATTCTTGCGATAAAATTTTGTAGAACGCTTATTCATTTATAGTTATGCCCTCTCTTTGTTTTTGTCCTTTCACTTCATGTACACAATCTGAATAATATTCACAATGCTTACATGCTTCGAAATTACCACTCATAGTAACATTAAAACAAACCGGACGTCTTTTCTTTTTTTTCCTTTCCGTTTCTTTCTTACAATCCAACTCATATTCGCAGAATACACAAGTACAAACTTCTTTATCATCTGTATCATACTTTCCAAAACAACACGGAATCTCACTTTCAAATACCAAAGCACTTTCTATCGTCTGGTGCTTCTGTTCTCTTCTGTGTGTCTCTAATAGCACATCTAAGATTTCTAACGTTGTTATAACATCTAATTTTACAACTCCGTTATATCTCTTAGAATTGTCTATTTCCTCTTTCAATTTCTCTGATAACTCTTCTACATTATATTCCTTTCTAATCTCCATCTTGTTCCCTTAATTTCCTTTCTGCTTCTTCTTTTAAATATTCTAAATATGTTTCTGTTCTGCGCTCTGAATAATAACTTGCTCTTGCTTCTTTTAATTCTTCCTTTCCAAATAAGTCTCTGAATTGATGTTCCTGTTCACTTACTCTGAAAGAATAGTTATCCATACAATGTTTTATTGACATATGTTTATCACTCCCTTTCATTCATTTTTCAATCCCATTGCAATCACGAATATTTTTGTTCTATCTAAATTGTTTAATCTTCCCCAAAGGTGAAAACCTGTTGTACCATCAAAATCGTAAAATGCATATCCATACTGTGTTTTATTCGCAATCCATTGTTCATTGTGTTTGCTTTGTATCTCTGCTAATTGCTTCGCTACTTCGTCAAAATGTTTATCTGTCCATACACTGTCATCCGCTTCATAGTACAAGAAACTGTGTATCAGAATCACCCTTTGTAGGAAGTCTATTTGTAACTTATCCGTCCAATAGATAGGAAACTTATACATCAAAAAACTTTTTCCTTTCTTCAAAACTATATAAACCCTTTAATACTGCCCTTACAAACTTCATATAAACATATTCTGCATCTACAAAATTTTTATATGTTTTTGAACAACTTTCTTTTGTTTCTTTGTTGTACACTGAAACTGTATACTTATTTCCATTTTTATTAAAATCAATTGTTTGATTCCCTGCCATATCTTCTAAACTTGCTATTGTATAATACATGAATGTTTTCCTCCTCTGTTTTCTGTTCCTTACATCTATTATATTACACTATAACAGAACAAAAGTCAATATAATTTTGAAACTTTTTTTTTAATTTGTTTTTGTTTTATTTAACAGAACAGGTAGCCATATTAGGCTACCCTCTGTAAATCATTCATGGCATTTTTGTATTTGTTAAAACAGTTATAGCAACGGAAACTATTAATTGTGTCCTTTTCCATTCCCTTGAATACTGCAATTGCTAAGATGTCTTTTAATTCAAGTCCTGCCTTTTCTAACTTTGTTACCATTGTGATACATCTGTAGGAGAATGTTGCCCGAATCCCATTTGTTTCTGCTTCTGTTCTGATTGCTTCCACAAAGTCAACAAGTTCTTTGTTTCCTTTTGCAATGTGCATTTCAATGTTTCTGTCGTAACCGAAATCAATGATTGCGAATCTGTCTAAAGTAGCTTGGTCTAATACTAATCTTCCTGTGTACATTTCATCTGCACCACTTCCAACTGTATTTCCTGCCGCAACAACTCGGAAGTTCTTATGTGCTTTGATTTTTCCGTTTGGGAACTCGAAGTATCTGTTTGCGATTGCCGCATTGAGTAAAACCAATACTTCTGGAATACTTGCATCCATTTCATCAAGGAAGAAAATCCCTCCGTTTTTAAATGCTTTGTAAAACTCTGTTTCATGGTACTGTCCACCTGCGTCAATGAAACCTGTCAATTTGTATTCCTGCTGAACACTGTTTGTAAAGTAAAACTCTAAACCAAGTTCCCAACTGATTTGTTCCAATGTGTAGTTCTTTCCACTTCCTGCTGGTCCTGCAAGATAAACAGGAATGTCATTTTCGATACAAGCCTTAATCATATCGAACTTGCTGTGTTTTACTTCTTTGTTGTAATCCTCTTTTTGTTCTCCATTTGTTTTCTCTTCTTTTTTTTGTTTTGGTATTTCTAACTCTATAGAATTGTCAATAACCTTTCCTTCTTTGCTTTTCCTTCCTTGACTTTTTAACTCGTTTGTTGTTCTATCTTCGGAACGAAAGTTTTCTGGTTCTTTATACTGAACCATTTCATTTGTTCCTTTTTGTACTCTATACCAGTACAATACACCTTGTATCTCAAAACAATAAATACCTTTTGTTTGTAACTCTCGAATTTCTTTTGTATGCTTTCTAACTGTTCTGTTAATATCTACAATTCCATAATCCTTTTTCACTTTTATAGTTACTTTGTTATAACCTGTTTTTGTTACCTTTAAAATGTTTAGTGTTTTCATAACTGTTCTCCTTAACTTATACAACTTATCTCTTTAACTATAATATATTATAATATATATAAATATATATGTCAATAATATTTTATAAATTATTTAATTTATTTTATATTGTTCAATATCACAGATTTCTTGTTCTTCCAAAACATTAGGTATTAAATATTCGTTTTTGTTTAAATATTGTTTTATCATATCTATGCCCATAGCTTGTCCATAACCTAACTCAAAACCACGGTAGGAACACTCTTTACTACGCTCCCATACAGCTAATATGATTCTTCGTAACATACTTGGATGAACCAATGGAAAAGCAACTTGTTTGACATTTAAACGCTGTGAAGCGTTCTTGATTCTAACTTTTGTAATTACTTGATTTCTTTTTGATGTGCCAAAAATCACATTGAGATTTACACGATATCCCTGCTTTTCTAACCGATTCACAAGTTGTAACACTTTCACACTTTCTTTTATGATTGTTTTCCTATCAACATTATAACTATAACAAGCCATTTTGTTAATGGTTATGACTTTGTTTTTCTGTGGAACAGGTTTGTTATTTATCATGTTTGTTGGGATTCCCTGTAAATATCTTGGAACAGAACATTGATATCCTACCACATCATAAACGTTCTTTTGTTTTGTGGAAATTCCAGTTTGTTTCACATCTATTTGTCTTTTGATTTCCTTTGTGCCATGTTCCCACCCATGCAATAACAAATCTTTTGCTTCTTCAAAATTGTTTGTTTGAGTGAATGTATAATCACCGCTTATACTGTCACAACCAGTTTTCTTGTTTAAAAAGTTTTCATACGGTTCATTTGTTTCGATAAAATGTGATAATTCTGTGATGGTTTCAAACTCTGTAACATAAACATTTCCTTGTTGTTTCTTTTTCATTGTTCATATCTCCTGTTTTTCTATTTCTTCCTTTGTTCTGATACTATATTAACACAAAACAAAACAAATGTAAACAAATTCTGTTAAATTTCTTTGTTTTTGTTTCAATCTGTTATTGTTGCATCTTGAATGTTTGCTAACCATCTCTGCTTAACTCTTCTATGGTATAACTATAACATTGTTTTGTTATGTTGTCAAGTGTTTTGTTGTAATAAAAAAGACAGCTTATTTGCTGTCTAATAATTTCTAAATATGTTCATAATGCAACTTATAATCAAAAATTTTATTTCATTTCTTGATTATATAGTAACACACATTCAGAATAATGTAAAGCGTTTTGTTTTAATTTGTTGCAATAAAATTAGGGCATGATTGTTCACACCCTAGAATCGTTCTTTTTTTAACTTTTGTTTTGTTTTAGGAAGATACCCATATAAGGCAATGCAGTAAGAATCTGCCAAATCATCATTGATTTTACATGGGACTTTCTTTCTTACCTTTTTGCCATGCTCTATAACGTCCATTTTGACGTTTATAACGCCTTTCTTTCCTCTGCCCTTATATTCCTCAGCTATATGCTTTAAAAGCCCCCTATCACGCATATACAAGATTGTACGGTACTTCTCTGCATTGATTCCATATGGATTATCTAAAGGTTTGCTCGTACCTACAATAGCAGATTTCCAAGCCCTTGTATCTACACTATATACTTTAATCCCAAAGGAAGTACAAACATCTATAATAGTTGCAATCAACGCCCCTGTTGCCTTGATGTAATTCTCAGACAGAAAGCCTTGTGACCTTAAACGAATACGCTCTGTGATTACCATGATTTCATTTTCCACGGAATCTAAGTCAACAAGTAATTCACAAAGAAAACTACCCAAACGTTGCCTTTTACTGGTATTATCTGTACATCCCTTAAAATCCATACTGTACATTTCTACAATTTCTTTGTTCTTTAATACTGTGATTCCAGTCCTTGTATAAGATTGGTCAATTCCTATCACATAATTATGCTTTTTCATTTTCCTTTTGTTTCCTTTCTCTGCCTAAAATGTCTTGTCCATGGAACAACCTTCGCATTGTCCACACATCACTAAAATAGATTGGTGTAAACCAGATTCTGTGCAAATCTGTTACTTCTGGTTCTGTCAATGTATTCCCGTGTATAACATATCCAGACAACCCATGTAAAGACAACTGGATATAACACATATGTACACAAGTAATATCAATGTCCTGTGCAACTACCCCTACATGGTCTTGGTAATTTAATTTCTTGAACATGGACTTGCAATATTCTGTTGCCGATATTAATGTCGCACCTGCGCCACAAGCACAATCATTGATAATCACATACCCTTTGTTATGTACATCTTTTGCCAACTGTTTCTTGTTGATTGTTACCCCAGACATTAACTCACATACACTGTACGGTGTGAAGAACTGTCCTGCACGATTGTTTGAGATTCCCAACTTCATATACAATTCTCCTAACAAATCTTGGTTCGGATTTTCTTCTAATTCTAACACTAATAGTGTGAACATTTGTGAGATTATTTTTTGTTCTTTCTTTGTGTATGTTTTTATTGTTTCGATATATTGTTTTTCACGCTCTTCCCACACACTTTTAAAAGGTTTACTTTCTTTTAATGGTCTTAATGTTGTGTTCGCAATTTCAATCGCATATAACAACATTAATTCAGACCAAACTTTATATGGTGACTTTGTATGCGTTAATATCTTAAATCCATTCATAAATCTTTGTTTATAATTTTTATTTTCTTCTTTTTTCATTTCAACCTTTAATCCACTCCAAACATTTTTCTTTTGTTGTAAACACCGGATACCTGTTTGGTGTTTTTCTGTGTCCTGTATTGATGTTTGCATTTTCGCACATTAATAGTTCTGCTTTTATGGTTGTTTTTGTTTTTGTCACAATTTTTAATACTTTAAAACAATATACTGTGGTCATTCTATACACTACCGCTTTTTCACATCTACATTCTGCAATTATATTGTTTTGTTTTCCTTCCCTTTTAGATTCCAAAACAATATATACAATCTGTTCTGGTTCTACATCCAGATATCTTTTTTCCATTTCTTCTTCCTTTCTATGGGATTGTATACACTCTTTATCTTCGCAATCCATACAATCTAAATATGTTACATGCAATCCCATTGGTTTACAATATTTACTCATACTTAAACTCTAACACAGCACTTTTTGGTACAAATGGAATTTGCGGAATATATCTTTGCATTTCATTAAAATGGTATGCTCTTTCTGTTTCAAATGTAATATGTAACCAACTATACTCTGTGTATCTTCCTTCTCTTATTTGGCATGGACAACTTGCATACATATTATTTTTCTGTAGCCACCATCTTTTTATTCTAACATATCCAGATACTCTGTTTTTCATTTTATGTACTCCTTATTATTTGCTTAACTTTTCTTGTTCCTATAAACCTAACTAATCCTGTACTCGAAACAGCTTCAAACATGTATTACACATCCCGTTTCCTGTTCTCTTATATAATCATTACAACACTCGATACTGCACATTGGCTCTTGATGCCCTCTTTTTTCATTTTCTTCTTTCCACCATACTGTGAAAGGTTGTAATTTATCACCTTCTTGATATTTTCCACAATAACGACAAGCACAATTTCCACTTTTTGTATTTTTTATTTTGAACTGTTTCATTTTATTTTTCTCCTTCAACGATTGTTCTCTTGTTTCTATGCTTATATATTAACATAGGGCTGACACAAAGTCAACCCCTTAAATGTAAACTATTCAAATCTTTTTTCATAATATTCTTGTGTGAACATTCTTACAACAAAAATTCCATGATAGAACATAACATTGTTATTTTTTAGATACCAAACAATAAACCTTTTAATCAATTTATCAATCATTGTAGTTTCTCCTTTTTCTTTCCATAACATACTTCACGCATCGGACACTGTTCTGCCATCTTACAATTATACTCTGTGCATTTTTCGTGCCTTGAAACAAGCTTTCCTTTGTCCACTAACCTATGTTTATAATACTGTATTTTCTCCAATCTTGCAATATAAGGCTTTACTTGTTTATAATCTGCATCATACAGATACAATTTGACTTCTTGTGTATTTTTGTCCTCACACAACACGAACCCTTTTTTGATTCCCGTTAAATACATATACAATTGCAATTGCTTTTTCCCACTTGCATGATTCTTTTGTTTCTTAAACGTAAAACTGTTTACCGACTTGATTTCTCCCACCATTTCACCGAAACCATCTATATTACAGATAATGTCTGGCGTAAATTGTAAATCAAATTCTTTTACAAATTGTGTTCTATCACAGTCTAATGGTTCTGCATATCCTCCACGAATAAACAATCTTTGCCACTTTTCATGGATTGCATCACCCTCTGAAAATATCCGCTTCAATCCAACTGGTACTTGTTCACCCTGTGCCTGTTTGTAGAACAAACTCAACACTTGCTGTCTGTAGCAAAACTTATCCTCCGAAACAATAACTGCACTTGCGTGTAGCCCTTTTCTTTCTGTAGTCTCCTGCCCTCTTGTCATTACAGATTTTAAAAACTTCAATTCATTTGGTATATCTTTATCTAAATAAAATAGAGCATTTAATTTTTGTTCTAACTCTTCTTCTTTATCACTCTGTATCTTTGTTCCATTTCTCGCCGCTTCTTTTTTAATGCTATCAACAATTCCCATTTTTTCACCGCCTTTTTTTAAATAACATGAACTGATAGAACATTTGTTTTTCTACATCCAGTGGAAAGACAGAATTTTTGTACTGCTTTTTGTTTCGTCTTTTCATATACAAAAAACTTATGTTCTGTCTTTTCCTTATCTGGATAAATCCTATAAAAAGTAATACAATACAAGACCATTATTGTTCTAACATTTCCTTATACTTTTTCTTATGCTCTATCATTATTTCTTTTCTTACTTCTTCGAGGTCTGCAAAGTCTATGAACCCTCTTTCATAGAATAATGGTATTTCACATTCTCCTTTTGGATTACACACTTTCGACTTTACCACCTTACATTTCATAATCATGCCAATTGTTTCTTTGTTAGCACTATTATAAGGATTATGGTTCGGAATGTCAATATATCCTTTTCTTGCCACCTGTATTCTCAAACTCGCACTGTGTTTTAATTTATGACCGCCCGGAGTTTGTATGTTATCTCCAAAAGGTAGTGCATTCATTTTATCCCGAATCTGGTTTATAAATACAACTGTTGTTCCTGTTTGTTCTATCACATCTTCTAGAGTTGGTAAGTATTTGTCCATGAGCCTTGCAACACCACCAATACGCATTTCCTGTTCACTGTCTGTATTTACTGCCTTTCTAATCTTGTCGATATCATCCTTCGGTTGCATGGATGGAACACTATCTATCACAATCATAGGTATGCCCTCTTCCGCAAATCTGATTGCCCTGTTGAAAGCCTTTTCTCCATATCTCGCTCTGTATACCAACATTTGTTTTGGTCTGTTTCCGAATAACTTTGCACGCTCTGCGTCAAACGTACCTTCAATCGGTATATCGAGACACATTTCATGTTGTGCCGCTAATTGATACGCGAGCGTTGTTTTTCCTGCTGATTCTGCCCCGAATATCTCTATTGTTCTTCCTTTTGGTACTCCCCCTCCGATAATTGCATCAAGGTCTGGTAATCCTGTACTCCAACGTGGAATATTTAATGCACCATTTTTATTTCCCAAACTGTAAACAATTCCATCTCCTTCTTTTTTTGATATCTCACTGCATAATTTCATTATCGCTTCTTTGTTCATTTCTTTCCTAGCCATTTTTAAATTCCTCCATTTCATTAATGCTAATCCCAACAATTCCTGCACTTTCTTCGCTTCCTGTCGGTTTAAAATACGCACCTTTCTTTTGTGGATACATAAACTCAAACATTAAATAATTCATGGCATCAAGTAAATATTCTTTGTTCCCTGTACGATTGTACGCTTCAATACACTTTTCATGGCTACCTAATGCGTCGACATAACCTCTTCCAAAATTCACCTTAGCAGAACCATATTTGTAAAAAGACGTTTGTACCCTGTTCTTTCTTAATTCATCTGCTTTCTCAGAATATTCTTGTTCATGTATATACTCTTTCATCTTTTTCTCCTATGCTAAATAATATCCTTGTTCTTTTACCATATTGTAATCTTCTTCCATTAACAAAATGTTTTCATTTTTCTTTTTTATTCCATAACAATCAATATCACAAGTTAACTCATACATTACTACACCATTATAGTTTGTTCTATTTTCGTATGTGATGTTCGTTACATAATGTTCTACCAAATTCATATTTTTTTACCTCCCTAATAAACTGCTATTATACTTTACTACTCTTGACAAGTATCTTCGTTTGTTAAACTCTAATGCTCCTTGTTCTTTTAAAATATCAATCACTCTACTTGTTACCGCTCTTCCCTTACACCTATCATAAAAATCATCATAATCTTTAAATGCTCCATGTTCTTTTCTTTCATCCTCTATTGTCTTTGCCGCCTTTTCTCCAATTCCTTTAATAATGCTCAAACCTTGTTGAATTACATTTTCACCGTCCATCATACGCATGGAAGTTTTTGCAGTATAGTTTACATGGGGTAACATTACCACCGCATTGTCTTTTACTGCAAGGTGTGAATATTTGTGTATATCTACATCATTATCCGCATACTTCATTTTTACATACCAAAATTCCGCAGGATGGTGTATCTTGTACCACATCTGGTCAACTGATATCAGCGTATACCCTGTACTATGTCCTTTGTTAAAGCCATAAATCAGCATACTAGCCCATATTTCTTTTGTCTGTTCTTTTGTAAGCCCTTCACTTCTACACCCTTTAAAAAAGTCTTTTTTCATTTGCTCGATAATCGGTATGTACTCCGGTTTGTTTAGATTCTCCGCTTTTTTCATAATTTTTAACAAATCAAAACTTTGTTGTGGTGTCAAATGTCCTAGCTTCTGGGCAACTTCAACCGTCTGTTCTTGATATAACATTGTTCCATATGTTTCCTTGGTATACTTATAATATGGTGTACTTGTGTCAACCTTTCCAGATAACTTGTTATAAGCGTATGTTTCGTGCATTTTTAACTGTAATGGAGCAGGACGATTTAAGGCGTTAACTGCTATCACATCCTCGATGCAGTCACATTTTATCATATCTAAAATCTTTTTAGGTGCTGATTTTTCCATCTGGAATATGCCATCTGTATTACCCTCTCTAAACTGCCTGTATATCTCTTGTTCTTCTCTATCCTCATCCGTTACAATATGCTCTGTGTACTCTTCCAATTCTCGCATTTCTGACATTGTTTTTAATCCTAACATATCAAATTTTGTACAATTAATATGTTCTAAATCATTCAAATCATAACTACTATTGTACATCCCATCTTTCCCATGTACAACCGCTGTATAATTGGATATATCAGAGCCTACAACTGCCACCCCTGCGGCGTGCTTTCCAAGTTGTCTTATTTTTCCGAATAACTTAGAAAAGTGCTTTATGATATTATCATACTGACTGTTATAGATTTCAGCCCTTTCATCTTGTAACATTTTATTCATGTTCAAACTTCCATCTTCTTCGTACTCACGAATAAAGTGTTTGATTTCTGCAACAATTCTTTTATTTTCCGATTTGTCATAATCATCTAATTCTTTTCCACTTGTAGGTAATCCACATACGCCTGAAAGGTCATTAATAAGATTATCAATCTTATATTCCCCATAGGAGCATATCTGTACTGCTTGCCCCTTATACTTATTTACAACATAATCAATGACTTCCTGCCTTCTATCTGTCTCAAAGTCTACATCTATGTCCGGTAGTTTCTTTTTCTCCTTCCTCATAAATCTGCTAAAATCAAGATTGTATTTGATACTATCTACGTCTGTGATTCCAATTGCATACGCAACCAAACAATTACAGGCAGAACCACGTCCTGCGCCAACCGCAATGCCTTGTTCTTTCGCCCAGTTCACATAGTCCTGTACCATGAGGAAATAATCATCGAACCCATGATAATGTATCACATCAAGTTCCTGTTTACATCTCTGTATGTACTGTTTTGTGTTCTTCCCTCTCTTCTTCAATCCTTTTTGTACCATCTTACGCAACACCGTTTCGCTTGATTCTCCATTTGTTTCAATCTTAGGTAACACAAGTTCACACTCTGATAATATATCATCCTCAACGCTATCTTGTAACTTTCCAAGATTATCAACAAATTTCTCTGCTAGTTCAAATGCATTTTTAAATTTGTTCTTATAAGTTTTTGCAAACCGTTCTACAATCTCATACTCACTAGGCATATACCTTTCTGAATATGTGTTCTTTACATCAAGTGTTGTTTTTCCAATTTCGTGCATCTTACAATAAGTGTCAAAATCTTCCTTGCTTCCAAAATGGCTGTCTGACGTTAGTATGCACTTGATTTTCAGTTCCCTTGCTAACTTCATCAAAACATAATCTGTTTTCTGTTGTGTTCCATTTTTATCAATCTTATATGGTTGTATTTCCACGTATAAATGTTCTTTGAAAATACTTTTAAACTTATTTAGCAAACGTTCCGCTGTCTCAACATTTCCATTCATAATAGCTTGACTTGTTGCTGATGCAATACAAGCGGTAGAGCATATTAAACCATCTGCATACTTTTCTAATAACTTAAAATCAACAATAGCCTTATAATAAAATTGTTTCGTATTTGCTTCTGTTAAAATGTGACACAAGTTTTCGTACCCTTGTTTGTTTCTTGCGAACAAACATAAATGGTATGATTTTCTTTGTGGTTTTTCTCTGTTAAATTTTGGTTGAAAATATACTTCACAACCCAACACTGGTTTAATTCCAATTTCTTTACACGCTAACCAATGTTGTACCAAACCTGTAATATTCCCATGATTACTTGTTCCTAATGCAGTATATCCTAATCCTTTTGCCCTTTTTGCTAATTCAATTGGTTTTCCAAAACCATCAAAAAAGGAATTTTCATCATGCCTATGTAAATCAAAAAAATTTCCCATGTTTGTTTCCTTCCTTTGTTCTCTTTCATTATAACAAAAGGGCTGACACAAAGTCAACCCCTAATTTTTTTATTCCCAATCGTTCTCTTCTTCGTCCCAATCATCATCGGAATCTTCTTCATCTGCTTCCTCTAACAAATCAAAATAATACTCCTTAGATTTTCTCGGCTTACATTCAATTCCACGCTCTTTACACAACTGGTATAACTCTTTTGCAGACATACTTTCGTAGTCATTTGTTTCCTCTTCTTCTCCCCAATCGTCCTCTGGTTCATTCATTTTTCCCTTTAGTTTGTTCTGCTTTGTTTTGTTTTGTTTTTTTGGCTTTTCATCCTCTTCATCAAAATCCTCCGAATTGTCAGCAGGATAAGCCTTATCAATACACTTTAACATTGCCTGTTCTGACATTGGTTTCACTTTTGTATTTCTGAATTTCAGCTTCTCTAAAGGAATCACGCTATATGTTGTGTTCTGTCCTTTTCCGATTCTTTTAATCTCATAATCTCTATCACATAACGTTCCATAACTTTCATACAGAGAAGCCAGTGCGGGTACAGGAGAACAGTTATTTGTTGCCGCCATCAATAATTTAACTTCTTTACTCTCATAATCATAGACAGACCATACATACATACTCCGTGTTCTTAAATCTTCGTTTTCGCAATATTCACAATCTCGACCAAATTCTTCTTGGCACGGAACATTGATACCCAACTGGAAGCTGTCGTGAAACTTAATTTCGAGACCGTCCTCCATATCATTTAAGAATCGAACACGAATCTTGCTATCTTCTTTAAAATACAAAAACTTTCCTTTGTTTGTTCCGCTTTTTTTAATCTCGTTTTTAATGCTTGATAACTTAATTTTTCCCATTTCTTTGTTTCCTTTCCACTTTTTTTTATTTTTTTGAGAATTGTACATTAAACCCATCGATACGAACTGCACAAAAATCTTTTGGGTTTATGATATACCCTGCAAAAGTAACATAAGCAGATGTGTTTTTCAAATAACAGGTCTTTATTGTTTCCTCGATTGTTTTTATTGTTTCCATTTCTCTGCTTTTTACTTCTTTTGCAAGTTCAATCAAAAGTTCTTTGTCAAATGCAATCTTATCTTCCTCCCTTTTGAACCCTATAACTTCTGTATATTCATCACAAAGGTTTTTGTACTCTGTACTTTCTTCATCATAACATACTTCAATTGTGTTGTCAATACACAATTCTTTCATTGTCTGAGCATGGAACAAGGTCATTCCCATCTTTATTTTAACGCCTACTTTCACATCTGTATGCCTCCTTTGTTTGTTTGATTGCTAACTTTAATTCTTGTTCCGTCATTTCTCCAACATCTTTTTTATCATCTGGATACTGAAAACGAATCACCTTGAAAAAATGCTTCAAATATTCTGTTCCTTTCTTTCCTGCTTTATCGTTGTCCAAGGCAGACACAACTGTTGTTATACCTTTATCTTTTAATTTTTGTACTTGTTCATCCGAGATATGCCACCCTAAGATTGCAACAACATTTTTTATATGTCCTCTTGTTCTAAGGCTTAAATAGTCCATAAAACCCTCGCAAATGTACACAACTTTGTTCTGCTCATAATTTCCACACAACGTATCACGCTTTCTGAATCCCTCATTGTACAAATACTTTCTTTTCTTTTCAACATATTTGTTTGTTGTTCTTCCAACCCATCCTTTAAACTCTCCATTATCAAGGATTGGAAACAATATCGGATAGGCAATATTGTAACTTACTTTACAGTGTGAAACATTTAATGACTTTCTATTAAAACCTCGCTTGCTCATATATTCAAACACTTTTTGCTCTTCCTTTGTTTGTATATCGTTCCAATCCGTTTGTCTGATTCCATAATAATAATCATATGCTTCACACAATGCTTGTTTATTCTGCAATCTTCGTTTCTTTCGATATTTCACATTCAACTTTTTTACTTCTTCACTATTCAGTATTTGTTCTAATAACACGCAAGCTTGTAAGTCATTTAATTCTGGCTGTGCTTTTATTACAAAGTCTAACGCATTTCCTTTCACTCCACAACCAAAACAATAAAAAGAACCGTCTTCTAAACATATTTTCATTGACGGGTTAATGTCGTCATGGAAAGGGCATATAATGTTAAAATCTGAACTCACTATGTCTACAACCAATCCATAATATATCAACACTTTTGCAAGTTCTTTCCCTCCATATTGGCGAATCATAACACTACCTCTTTATTTCTGTTAATCTTATATATGGCTCGGACATTTGCACTTCGTAACATCCTGCAATATCCTTTTTATTTAACTTTCCTGTGTCGTACAGATAATCAAGTTTTGTTTCGTCTGCTTCTTCCGAAACATTAATAAACTTCTTAAACTTTTTAGCGTCCACTCCGCAAGATTTTAAATACCTCACAAGCCCTTGCATATCATTTATAGTATATGTCTTTTTAACGACATCCTTGTACATTTCTTTGCTTAACTTCTTTTTCAGCTTGTCTAATAACCAAATTACTTTTTGTCTACGAACTCTTGTTACTTGCAGTCTCACATGGTTTGTATAATATGCCACACCCTCATCAAGTTCGATATCAAAGCTTTTTTGTTCTTGTGGTAAATTTGTGAACATAAAATTTGAAATTGCTATTTGTTCTTTTTTCTTTACTTCATCATAAAAAGAGTCAACTCTTTCTTTTTCTTTTTTTGCTTCATATAACTTTCGCACACTTTCCTTAATAAGACTTGTTTGTTCTTTCATTTTCTTCCTTTCTCCTATTTCTGTTATTTTGATTCCACAAAAAATTTTTAATATCTTTCGGAAGCCAACCGCCTCTCTCATTATCTTTAATAAACAACAGTTCTTCAAAACCTAGTATATACTCTTTTCCAAAGAACATTTCTACTTTCACTAATTCTTTTTTGCGATTAACTCCTTTAACAACTCCCTTTCTTAACTTTTTACCAAGCCATCCGCTTTTCGCTTCTACAACCTCAACAAAGACTACGGTACTTCCTACTTTCAAATCTTTATCATATATAAACTGTGGTTTCCGCACACCATACTTTTTCTCGATTTCTTCTAGCGTTGTCGCAAATATTGTTTTGTTTTCTTTGACCTCTGGTGTGTTCTCACATGGTGACTTGCTACAGTCTGCACAAGTCTTCACTTCTTCACATTTTGTTTCTTTTGGCTCTTCTCCTGCTTCTTCAATTGCTTTCTGGATATCACTATCAATGTCATGTTGTTCTTTTTCATAACGGACTAACCTTTCAATCAACTCACCCTTTGTAAACTTATGTCCTTTGTGTTCTAACTTCAAACCACGCTTTCTGCTTTCTTCTTTTAACTCTGCCACTTTCATAGACTCAAAATTCATATTCTCCACTTTATTGTTCTCCTAACTTTATTTGATGTATTTATTATACTACCTTACTTTTTGTTTGTCAATACTAAATTACCTAAATTATAAAAAATAATAATCTTAATGCCAAAGGTAAAACAAAGAATCCTACTGCACAAATAAACATTTCAAATTCTTCTAATGTTATACCCCATTCTCGCCATAATCTTTTTATTTTTCTTTTCATTGTTCTGCCCTCCTATTTTACAAACAAAACATATCTACATAGTTGTTTCTGCTTTCCATCATAACTCTGTTCTCCTTTAACTTGTTTTGTTTTTAACTTTTTTGTTTTCCATTAACTTGATATTATAATAACATATATATTTATATCAGTCAACACTTTTTTAAAAATATTTTTAAAAATTTTTTGCAAAACAAAAGCACACCAGAAAAGGTGTGCTATGTTCTAATATTCGAATCCAATTCGTCTTGTTCTTCTTTCCTCGTCCTCTCCATATTGCGGATAAGGCGGTATCTGTCTATAATTGTTCTTTGTTGTAAACCTGTCATTATACTTTTTCTTATACTTTTCATGGTATTTATCTTGTACACTCTGGATAGCGTTCACGTCATACCCTGTTCCATTTAACGACTCATACAACCGCATGATTTTCTTGATTTCTTTTTCTACCCCCAGAACAAGTTCTTTCAGAAATTCGTAGTCAGAATGTTCTCCCATCTGTAGCAATTTGTTACAAAGTTCCTTGAACAATTCTTTTGTTTCGATTTCCCATTCGTAATAAGTTTTCAATGCCATTTTTGTGTACTTTGGAATCACACTATCATCAATATCATGTGTTGTGTGTCTTTCCCATTCCTTTGGT
>UMHP01015749.1_pt1 | contig 47875 bp, 67 predicted proteins | sample 1965571 | NCBI WGS metagenome assembly UMHP01 (sample SAMEA4836103, study PRJEB28245) | human gut metagenome | biome: gut microbiome; material: fecal sample | place: Denmark | collected 2008
GCCTGGGGGGACAGGTAAAGGTCGCCCATGAGCTGGGGGCGCAGGCCCCGGAGCGCGCCGCTGGTTACGGCCAGGCGGCCTTCCATCTGGGCGCGCTGCTGGTCATCCTGTTTACCGCCATGTGCATCCTCCTCAACGGGCCTCTGATCGCCTTTTTTAAGCTGAACAGCCCCCAGGTCAACTCAGACGCCCGGGTCTACCTGGTGATCGTCGCGCTGGGTTTTCTTTTCTCCTTCTTCAACCAGATCTTTACCGGCCTGTTTACCGCCATGGGCAGCAGCGTGGTGGTCCTGCGTTCCACCGCGGTGGGCCTGGTGGGCAACATCCTGCTGGACCCGCTGATGATCTTCGGGGTGGGCCCCTTCCCCCGGATGGAGGTAGCCGGAGCGGCAGCAGCCACCGTGCTGGCTCAGGCCATTGTGACCGCCATGTTCCTCCTCGCCGCCCGGCGGGAGACCACCCTCTTTCCCCATATCCATCCCTTCCGGCCCAGCCAGGGACGGGCATGGCTGGAGATGCTGCGGATCGGCCTTCCGGTGTCCATCCAGAGCATGTTTTTTTCCAGCCTCTCCATGTTCATCGCGCGGATCGTGGCCGGCTGGGGGGACGCCGCCATTGCCGCTCAAAAGGTGGGCACCCAGATCGAATCCATCTCCTATACCACAGCGGAGGGCTTCGCCACCGCAGTAAACGCCTTTATTGCCCAGAACTTCGGTGCCCGCAGACTGGACCGTATCTGCCGGGGATACTGGACGGCCGTGGGAATGATCGTCGCATGGAGCTGTTTTACCACCGTTATGCTGGTGGTGTTCCCCGCACCTCTGGTACGGGTGTTCATCCAGAAGGAAGAGGTGGTCCGCACCGGCGTAAGCTATCTGCGTATCATGGGCTATTCTCAGATCCTCATGTGCCTGGAGATCACCTCCTCCGGTGCCTTCCAGGGTCTAGGGCGGCCCATGCCTCCGACACTGGCCGGGGTCATCGGCAACGCTGCCCGCATCCCCATGGCCATCCTGCTCAGCGCCACCGTGCTGGGACTGGATGGCGTGTGGTGGAGCATCAGCATTTCCAGCATTGCCAAGGGCCTTGTGGTGTTTGCCTGGTTCGTAGTGGTCCTGCACCGCTGTACCCGGGATGGAGATTTGGGAGTGCCCCGGTTCATCCGGTGAGGAAGTTTCAAGGCAAAAACCTTGCGCAGGGCGAATTGACTTCGCCCGAGCGTTTCAATTTCTTAAGGCATCCATAAAAATAACCACACCCTTCGGTGTGGTTATTTTTATGGTGGACTTATGAGGGCCATATCCGAACCCCCACAAGTCCTTGTGTCAGAAGGGTTTCCGCCGTTTTTGACACGAACGGTCTTTCGGTTTCCCTCTGTCAGATTGTAAACATAGGTGATGGTCAGCTCATCGTCATCCGGCCCATCCCAGACGGTAACAGAATTGACCAGCAGGTCGATGAGTTTCCGCCGGAAGTCAGGATCATCAATGTTCCCGGACTGGAACTGCTTGAGCCAATGAACGATGTGAGGCTTCTCCAGCACGACAATGTTTTTCTTCTCTTTGACCAGTCTACGCTCAAGGTCTCTCTTTTCCTTCTCCAGCTCCGTCAGCCGCCTCGCAAGGGTCTCTGAGGCTACGCCCTTCTCTACCATAGAGATGATGTTAGAAATGCCGCTGGAGGTCTCTGAGAGCTTCGCTTCAAGCTCCGGGATGATGGTGTTGTTCTGGAGGTCTTTCTCGCTCTGCTGAATGGCCATGTCTGCCAGCTCGTTTATCAGCTCATCGGTCAACAGCGCCTTGGTATCCTCCGCCACCAAGGTCTCGAACCAGTCTTTCTTGAGAGGCCGCTTGCGGCAGTTCTTCTTCCTCTTGCGGCCAGCGCAGGTGTAGTAGTTGTATTTCTTTCCGCTCTTTCCTGTTCCGCTCTCACCGACCATCATGGAGTCACAATGGCCGCAGAAGAGCTTGCCAACCAGCATATAGTCCACAAGGGCCTTGCCTCTCGCCGGGGCAAGGCTATTTTCTTTGAGCCGGTCCTGCACTCTTTCCCACACCTCCTGCGGAACAATGGCCGGGATAACACCCTCTTCCCGTATGTCCTTGTAAGTGTATGTCCCGATGTATCGCTCGTTGCGGAACATGGCGTGAAAGCTGTTCTTATTGAACTCAGCACCCTTGGCTGTCTTGTATCCGAGATCATTGAACCGAGCGCAGATGTCAGCAACGGACTCTCCGTCAGCATATCTGGTAAAAGCCTCCAAGACGATGGGAGCGGTGACAGGATTGATGACCAGCTTCTTGCTCTCGATCCGGTAGCCCAGAGGAACATGCCCTCCAACATTCTGGTGTTTCAAAGCAGACTCTCTCATTCCTCTGGTGATCTTCTGAGACAGCTCTGCAGAATAGAACTCAGCCATGCCCTCCAGCACCGACTCAAGGATGATACCCTCCGGGCTGTCAGTGATAGACTCTGTGGCAGACATGACCCTAACGCCGTTCTTCCGCAGCCGGGACTTGTAGATTGCACTGTCAGTACGGTTCCGGGAGAACCGGTCCAGTTTCCACACCACGACCATCTTCCATGCCCGTTTCGCACTGTCCTGTACCATCTGCTGGAAGAAAACACGCTTCTCTACCTTCTGTCTGGCAGTCTTGGCCCGGTCTACATATATGGCCACGATACGGAAGGAGTTCCGCTTGCAGTATTCCCGGCAGTCTCGGAGCTGCCCTTCAATCGACTGTTCTCCTTGCCTCTCGGAGCTGAACCGAAGATAGAGGCACACATCAATGTCTCCATCATACAGAGTGGAGGGATCATCTACGAACTGCTGGATCTCCAAGTCTGTTAGCATAGAGAGGTCGATTGGAAATTTGTTCTTCTTTCTCATCAGAACTTCCTTTTCAGTTCGATCACCTTACCAACGAAGGAGACCTGTTGAGCGTTCATGCCTGAGAAGACCATGGGCGGGTAGTATGGATTGTAGGAGTGCAGCACCACACCTGTCTCATCCAGCTCGATCTTCTTCACAAACCCTTCTGTACTGATACCATCATTGACCAGTACGACAGCCACATCCCCTGAGTCGATGTCTACCTGACGATGGACCAGTACCAGATCCCCGTCTTCTATCCGGGGAGCCATGCTGTCCCCGGTAATCTCAAGATAGAAGTAATCGTCACTGCTGTACTGAATGTCCACGCTCTCCCACCCCAAAATCTCTTCTTGTGCTAAAACTCCACGCCCAGCAGAGGCCATGCCGATTATCGGTCTCATGGCCCGCTCTCCAACCTCTTTGACTTTCATGCCGGACTTCTCCAGAGTGCTTCTTGGATCATCCGTCTTACCGAGCAGGTAGTCGGCGGAGACACCAAGGATGTCGGCAATCTGAAAAATCTGTTGCCGATATGATGTGCTTCTACCATCAATCCATTTTGTGAATATCTGCTGTCCCTTGTACCCTAAAGCGGCACAAAGCTCCTTTTTATTCATGCCTGCCGCCTTCATTGCGTTCATAATGCGGGTTACTTCATCATGCGGCATATTACCCATATAGGCTACCTCCTTTTTGTGCCACTTGAACAAATTATACTTTTTGGGTAATTTCGTGTTGACAGTAGCCAATTTGGGTAGTATAGTATGGCTTGTAAACAACAACTGACAACACGAAACACACCCCCTGACAGCTCTCTTTTTCTGTCAGCGGTTCTCGAATGGTATTATGTTCCTCGCAAGCTCATTCTACCATAGGGTTCTTTCTGTGTCAATAAATGTTGTTTACAAAGGGTGCAGAAATGGGTGCAGAAAATAAGGGTTCTGTATTAGTCCCTATAAGATTGGTGTCCTATAAGAGACTAAGTAGAACACATTGAAATTCTGCACCCAACCCTGCACCCAATACGAACAGAAAGGAGGAATACCTGTGGCAAAAGAAAGTGAGATCATCCGGGCCACTCTGACTCGGAACAACCTGACTCATGTGTGGCTCATCAACCGCCTCAACGAGGCAGGAGTCCGAACGGACAAGACTGAGTTCAGCTCTGTATTGAACGGAACTCGGATCGGCCCCAAGGCGGACACCATTCTCAGCACCGCCCTCTCCATTCTCACCAAGTACGAGGAGGCCATGGCATTATGAGCGTAATCAGTCAGAGAGTAGGTCAGGAACGCAGTCTGGCAATCGAACTGGCCAAGAAGGTCAGTGAGTATTATCAGGACCCGGCCCATCGCAGAGAGTTCGAGCGGTGGTACAAAGAGACCTACGGCAAATCGTATGTCTGGAAAGACAGAAGGGAGAGGGCATCATGACCCGCACTGAGCAGCGGACCCAGAGACGCCGCACGAGGCGGCTCATCTGGTGGAAACGCCACTGTTTGGAAATCGCAGTCTTAATCCTGTTGGTCTTCGGTTTCTCAATCGGGTGGCTATCCAAAAGCGTGGCCGTATCGTTATCGGCCAAAGAAGAGCAGGAAGTCATGGAGGTAGAGCTGACCCACACCTCGTTCACGGCTCCTGTGATTGAAGAGCAGGAGGAAGAGGCCGTGGTGGAGACAATCTACTTCGATGTTCCCTTGGACACAGACTTGCAGGACTATATCCGTGAGCTGTCTGAGGAATACGACATCCCCATGGCGTTGATTTTGGCCATCATTGGTACAGAGAGCAGCTATGACCCGGAGGCTGTCAGTGAGACCAGCGACTATGGCTTTATGCAGATCAATCGTATCAACCACGAGTGGCTTGCGGAAGACTACGGTATCACGAACATCATGGACCCCCGGCAAAACATCCTCGCCGGTACGGTGATATTGGATGGGAACTTGGACCAGTTCGATACCGTGGAACAGGCAGTCATGGCTTACAACCTCGGTGCAGGTGGAGCCAGAAAGCAGATCCGGAACGGTGTTTTCAGCACCGAGTATTCCCAAAAGGTCATGTGCTTATACGCAAAGCTAAATGAAGAAACCGCCCCGGGAGCGGCAACTCCGTGAGGCGGTCAGGAAAATAATCCAGTGCTATTTTACATCACAAGAAGGTGTTTGTAAAGGTGGTATATCTCATTCACTTCGACCGGCCACTGAAACACGCCCAGCATTACATCGGGTACACCACGGACTTGGACAAGCGGTTCCACGCTCACTCCTGTACGGGTGACGGGGCCAAGCTGCTACACGCCGTTCGTGACGCCGGTATCGGGTTCAAAGTGGTCAATACATGGAAGGACGGAGACCGCTCTTTTGAGCGTGAATTGAAGAACAAGAAGAACGCCAAGCGGTTTTGTCCCATCTGTAATCCAAACCTCAACTGCTATACCGCCCCGGAAGGGCTGGTATACGCACCAGACTAAAATATGGAGGTACATCATGAATAAAATCCTGTCCGAGCTGAACGCTCTGATGTCCAAGATGGAAGAAGAGACCATCAACCTCAAGAAGGAGAACACCCAGCTCAAGTGTAAGCTGGAGGAACGGCTGAGAACGCCCGCTCCTACCTATTGTCCTCCCATTCATCGAAACATGTTCTTCATGCCTCAGCGTGATCCTATCGCTCTGACTGAGTATTCGTGGGCAACGATCAAGCAGCTCTGTGATAGCCGCATGGTCTCGCAGCTCTTCTCTGTCGGTGACACCAAGGCTGTAACGCTCAAGAACGGAGACGAGATCAATCTTCGTATCATCGGTATGTACCATGATGTGGACCCGTATGGCCAGCCCATTCCTATCACTTGGGAGCTGTGTGATCTGTGGCCCGAGCGGTTCTACATGAATAAGTCCGGGACCAACAAAGGCAGCTGGGAAGATACGGACATGAGAGAATGGCTGCACAGCAAGGTCCGCTCTATGTTGCCTGACGAACTCGGCCAGATCATCGTTCCGGCAATGAAGCTGACCCGAGACGGTGGAAACGGCGAAGATATGATTGAGACAAGGGACGCTCTGTTCCTTCTGTCTGAGCAGGAAATCTTCGGTCGAAAGATTTATTCCAAGGGCGGAGAGGGCCGTTGGTATGAGTGGTATCGGCAGGAGAATGTCTCCTACGCAAAGAAGTACCCGGATGGTAGCTTCGGCTGGAGGTGGGAGCGTTCCCCGTATGGGAGCAACAGCACCGGCTTCTGTTATGTCAACAGCAGCGGCAACGGCAACGCCGCCACCAGCGGCGCCTCGTACTCGGGTGGCGTCTCCTTCGGCTTCTGTACCTAATCCCATGGATCTAAAACATCCCGCCCCGGAAGGGGCGGATAGAAAGGAGATGTCTCCGTTGAGTGTGAGTAACAAGAAGCTGGGAACTGGCTTTGAACGGAAGTTCGCTCAGTTCCTTTCCTCCAATGGTTTCTGGGTCCATCTTCTCACCCAGAATAATTCGGGACAACCTGCGGATGTCCTCGCTGCACGGAAAGGACAGCCGTTCCTCATCGACTGCAAGGTCTGTCAGAACGGAATTTTCAAGATTGACCGTATTGAGCAGAACCAAGAGACTGCCATGGAACACTGGAGCCGGTGTGGCAATGGCGAGGGCTGGTTCGCACTGGAGTTACCTGACGGGCAGGTCATAATGGTGGACTACGATACCATGATGTGCAAGGCCCTCTATAAAACGGTCCTGTCTCAGAGCGAGATCATCGAGTCCGGCTATCTGCTGGAGAAGTGGGTGAAGTTATGGATGTAGTGATCTCCAGTCGCATTTCTATCGCCAACCCGGACCCTGTGCTTTTGAACTATTGTCGTAAGAACCTGCGTATCCGCAATCCAGAGTTCGCTAAGAAACGCCGTTTGGGTTTCTGGACAGGAAGTACACCAGAATACCTCTACCTCTACGAGCAAGATGGTAACACAATCCGACTGCCGTATGGATGTCTCTCTGAGCTGGAGAAGGGTCTCATTGATCCCACCTACGACACTATCACGGCCAACTTCAATGACCCTCAGATGGTGGACTATCAGTGCGAGATCCCCCTGTATGACTACCAAGAGCCAGCGGTCGAAGCCATGGCGAAGGTCTACTGTGGTATCCTCCAGAGTCCAGCCGGTAGCGGAAAGACTCAGATGGGTATTGCACTGGCGGCAAAGCTGGGCCGGAAGACCCTCTGGCTCACCCACACGAAAGACCTTCTCTCCCAGAGCAAGCGCAGGGCGGAACAATATATGTCCCCCCTTCTCTGCGGGACCATCACTGAGGGGCGTGTGTCGATTGGAGCGGGTATCACATTCGCCACGGTACAGACCATGAGCAGTTTGGACCTCACCCAGTATCGTAATGTCTGGGATACCATCATCGTGGATGAGTGCCATCATGTGGCCGGGACCCCCACATCCGTCACACAGTTCTCCCGGGTCCTCAACTCTCTTGCTGCACGACACAAGTACGGCCTATCCGCTACTGTCCATCGTGCCGATGGTCTGATCGTTGCTACCCACGCTCTGCTGGGTGAGATTGTCTATTCCGTCCCGGAAGAGACGGTACAGGATAAAATCATCAAGCCAAAGGTACAGCCCGTATTCACTGACACGGTGATTACCGCTGATTGTCTGGACACAGACGGCGTGGTCATCTATACCAAGCTGATCGAGACACTGGTGAATGACCAGAGACGGAACAAACTCATCGTGAACACTATCGTCAACCGATCCAATTCCGGCGGCAGCTCTCACATCATCCTTGCTGACCGTATCGGACACTTGGGGGCCATGATGTCCATGTTGCCTCCGGCCATGCGAAAACAGGCGGTCATGGTGACTGGTAGCATGACCACGAAGAAAGGCAAGGCCGAAAGAGAGCAAGCCATTGAGGATATGAGGCTTGGACGGAAGAAATTCCTCTTCGCTACCTACTCTTTGGCCAAGGAAGGGCTGGACATTCCCAGACTGGACTCTCTGTATCTGGCCTCTCCTCAGAGGGACTTTACCGTTATCGTTCAAAGCCTCGGTCGTATCTCTCGCACTTTTGAGGGAAAGACGGACGCACGGTGTTTTGACTTTGTGGATTACAAGATCAAGACCTTGGTGAAGTTCTTTAAGCAGCGGGAACGGACCTACCGAAAGCTGGGATGTGAGGAGTTACCGACATGAAGATTGGTAGTTTGTTCGATGGGGCAGGTACATGCCCATACGCTGCTTCTTTGTGCGGTGTGACCCCGGCATGGGCCAGCGAGATAGAACCATTTCCCCGGGCTGTGAGTTCCAGCAACTTCCCGAAAACGCTCCATCTCGGAGACATCTGCCAAATTGATGGAACCCAGATCGAGCCTGTGGAGATCATCACCTTCGGCTCTCCGTGTCAGGACTTGTCCATCGCCGGTCAACGAAAAGGGCTGGATGGTGAGAGATCCGGCCTATTCAATGAGGCAATCAGAATTATCAAGGAAATGCGAGGTGCAACCAATGGGCGATACCCAGAAATCGTCATCTGGGAGAATGTCACCGGGGCTTTCAGTTCAAACGGAGGCGAAGACTTCCGCACGGTCCTCCAAGAAATGTGCCGTATCGAAGCCCCCGAAGTGCATGTTCCTCGACCTCCGAAACGGGGGGGAGACCCAGATGGACCACCGCAGGAGAAATCATGGCAGATGGATACTCTGTCGCATGGAGAACCTTGGACGCTCAATTCTGGGGAGTCCCCCAGAGACGCAGTAGAGTCTTCCTTGTCGCAGATCTTGGAGGCCAGTGTGCCGGAGAAGTATGTTTTAAGCGCAAGGGCCTGTCTCGGAATTTTAAGAAGGTCCGACAAGCGTGGAAAGCCGCTTACCGCCATTCTAAGGGAAACCTTGATGATACAGGCAGGTATCCACCCATCACCCTCAAGATCCGAAGCGGATGTGACGGGGGGGGTAAAGGAGCTTTGACCCAGATTGACCTTTCCGCAACGCTGGCCACCAACAATGACCAGTATCTCTTCCAGCCCATTGAGAACCACGCCCAAGATGGACGCTATGTTCTTCGTGAAGACGGCGTGATCCAAACCTTGATGGCCCGGATGGGAACTGGGGGGGGGAATGTGCCTCTGATCCTCCAGTCCTCTTCCGAGAAGAGCGAAGAGGGTCCTTCGTTGGAGACAAAGTGAGCAGTACCGTTCTGGTCTGTAACAGCAAAGATGTCATCTTATTTCAAAGAAAGGAGGGTCCCCCCCGTGAATGAGGCATACGGTGTGGATTGCAGGAACGGATGTCTACTGCCGGAGCGCACTCCGACACTGCAAGCCGTCTGCGGCAAGTCCCTGAATGGGGGGGGTACGATCATGAGACACTATCTGGTGCGTAGGCTCATGCCGGTCGAATGTGCAAGGCTCCAAGGCATGCCGGATGACTGGTGCAGTAAGGTCCCGCACAAAGACACTCCTGAGTATAAGCTCTGGGGAAATGGGATGGCTCTTCCCTGTATCCTCTACATGATGGAGGGTGCTGCGGAGGTCATCCAAAGACGAAATCTATCACGACTTCTGGGAGGGTGATCCATGTTCATCTTCGACTGTGAAGTCTTCGCCTACGACTGGCTGTTCGTCTTCAAGGATGTGGAGACTGGTGAGTACACCATCATCCATAACGATAATGAGGCGGTCAAACAGTTCATGGCCCGTAGCCCTATCCTTGGAGGGTTCAACAACAAGCACTATGACAACCATATCCTCAAGGCCGTCCTCTGTGACGCAGACCCCCAACAGGTGAAGGAGATCAACGACTTCATCATCTTGAAAGGACACAACGGCTGGGAGAACGAGTTCCTTTCTCAGTATCGAGTCTACTTCGAGTCGTTTGACCTGATGGATGACTGTTTGGTGGGCCTGTCTCTGAAAGCCATCGAAGCTCATCTGGGTATTCCCATCGAAGAGAGTGAAGTGGACTTCGACATTGATCGTCCTTTGACAGAGGAAGAGCTGTCCTCAACCATTTTCTATTGCAAATACGATGTGGACGCAACCGAGCTGTTGCTCCGTCTGCGGAAAATCTATCTGCAAAACAAGATGAACTTGGGTCGTGAGTGTGGTCTAAGTGCTTCAAAGGCGCTTTACATGACCAACGCAAAGCTGACTGCTGCCTACCTAAAAGCGGAGCAACGGCCTCACGGTGACGAGCGTGAATATCAATACCCGAAGCAGTTGCTCCGGCAGTACATCCCCGATGAGGTCTTCCATTTCTTCGATAGGCTCCAAGACCTGAGTATCCCGGACGAAGAAGTCTTTTCGGAAAGCCTCGACATCATGGTAGGCGAGTGCCCATGCACCATCGCCTACGGTGGTATCCATGGTGCAATCCCTTGTTATTCCGAGGAGACATCTAAGGATAGGACCATCCGTAATAAGGATGTAGCCAGTTACTACCCGCACCTTATGACACTCATGGGCTATTGCAGCCGGAACATTCCTTCCCCGGAAGTGTATGCTGAGACCATCGAACGGCGTGTTGCTGCCAAGAAGGCTCATGACGGTGAGACAGCAGACGCACTCAAGCTGGTACTCAATACCACCTACGGTGCAATGCTCAATCAGTACAACGACCTGTATGACCCGTTGATGGGCCGGTCCGTGTGTATTTCTGGGCAGCTATTCCTCTTGGAACTGGCTGAACATCTCATCTTGGAATGTCCAACGCTCAAGGTCATCCAGCTAAACACGGACGGTATCATGGTCAGTCTGGACTATACGGACGAACCAAAGTATCAGGAGATCACGGAAGAATGGCAAGTCCGTACTGGCTTCGAGCTGGAGGAGGATTTCATTCGGAAAATCGTTCAGAAGGATGTCAACAATTATGTCGAGGTCCCGATGAAGGGTGATCCGAAAATCAAGGGCGGTCTGCTGGTCAGAGGTGTTCTCACCAACACCAAGTTCGAGCTTTCCAAGTTCGGCCTGAGAGACTGGCCCCAGCTCAAGGGCGGAGCGTTCAAGATCAATAACAACGCCAACATCGTGGCAAAGGCCATCGTGGACCGGCTGGCCTACGGAACACCTGTGGAGCAGACCATCAACGACTGCAATGAAATCTTCGAGTTCCAGATGATTGCCAAGGCTGGAGGTAAATACAGCCATTCCTTCCATCTGGTCAACGGAGAGCAGGTCCCCGTTCAAAAGGTAAACCGTGTCTACGCAGCACCGTTCAGTGTGGAGCATGGATGTCCGTATGGGACACTCTACAAGACCCATGCGATGAAGGGCAGTACCTCTAAGATCAGTGGTCTCCCGGAGCATTGCATTGTAGACAACAATAACCAGCTCACCATCGAAGCGGTGGACAAAACATGGTACATCCGGCTGGCCCGGAAGTATGTAAATGATTTCCTTGGCCGTAAGGGCCTCAAGAGAAATACCCGGAGGGTCAACTCCCTCAAGAAGAAATGTCTCACACTATTGTAAAGGAGAAATCACAATGGCAACGAAAAAGACTGACGCACCTACCATCGACATCGCTTCTCTGAATGTATGGCAGAGATTGATGATGGCCCGGATCGAGTTCCTGTCTGGAGGAGCAAAGAAGTCCGGTAAGAACCTCCACGCCGAGTTCACCTACTTCGAGCTGGTGGACATCGTTCCCCAAGCCGAGGCCATCTTCGCAAAGTATGGTCTGCTGATGATCCCCAATCTGAGCAACGAGCTTGCTGTGGCCAGTGTGTATAACACTGACAAGCCCGAGGAACGCATTGAGTTCTCCATTCCTGTCCAGCTCATCTCCGAACCCGCCAAGTTCCGTATGAATGAGGTGCAGGGTGTGGGTGCTGCTGTCACCTACTACCGCCGGTATCTCTACATGCTGGTTCTGGACTTGGTTGAGGCTGACGCTTTTGACGCTATGTCTGGTGCTACCCCCACCGATAACGATACTCCCGCCCCGGCTCCGAAGCGTTCCGCAAAGCCTCTTAGCACCTCCGACCGTCAGAAAATCAAGGAAGAGCTGACTGACGATGAGGCCATGGCCAGTAACGAGCAGACGGAGACGCTGAAAGCCCTGCTGAAAAACCTGCTGGAGATGGACCCCGAACAGGAGAGCTTTGTGCAGGAGATCGCCATGCGGACCAATTCCTTCGAGGATCTGAAAGCTACCGCATGTGACGCTTTGATCGACAATGTGAAGGGCATGATTGAGGCTTACTCCAGCGGTGATGAGGAGGAATAATTATGCAGTGGAATGAGAATAACACCATCCAAGTAACCCCTCCTCGCAAGCCTAAGAAGCTGACAGGAACCCGTTTCGCCTCTGTGCTGGGTCTGAATAGATGGTCTACCCCTTTTGAGATCTGGTGCGCTTGCACTCGGACCTACGAGGCTCCTTTCGAGGATACCATCTACACCAAGGCCGGTAAGGCCATTGAACCGAAACAGGCGGAGTACATGAAGAGTGCGTACTTCATGAGCAACCTCATCACTCCGACCGATGTGTACGGGCCTGAGTATTTCCACAAGACTTGGGGAGATTTCTTCCACTCTGAGAAGATCTTCGGCGGCATGTGGGACTACCTGCTGGTAGACAAGGAGAACAGACCTACCACCGTTCTGGAAATGAAGACCACTCAGCGGGCAGAAGACTGGAAGGATGACATTCCTGAGTATTATGCCCTCCAAGCTGCGCTCTATGCCTATCTGCTGGGTGTAGATAAGGTCATCATGGTGGCCTCCTTCCTTTCCCCGGAAGATTACGCCGATCCCGAGAAGTTCGAGTGCAACGGTAAGAACACCATCACCCGGCCTTTCCGTCTCTCTGAACGGTATCCTGACTTCGAGGAGAAGTACATCAAACCGGCTATCAAGTGGTGGCAGGACCATGTGGAGACTGGTATCTCTCCCGTCTACAACGAGAAGGCTGACGCCGAGATCCTTGCGGCCCTGCGGACTAACAATGTCACGCCCGATACGGACATCGACACGCTAGTCAAAGAGGCCGAGGAGCTGAAAGCCAAGCTGGACGCTCACGCTGCGGAAGTGGCCGCAGACGAAAAGCGGTATAAACTTCTGGTGGACAACATCAAGAAGCTGGCCGTTTCTCAGTTCCGGGACGGTGACAAGAAGGTATCCATTGTTGGCTCTTCCTACGCTTGGGAAGTCAGCAAAAGCTCCAAGACCACCATTGACAAAGAGGCCATGAAAGCTGACGGTGTTCTGGAGAAGTATTCCAGCACCGAAGACAGCTATCGCATTGTGCCGAAAGAAATCAAAAAGGATCAGTAAGGAGGTCCATCATGAAATTCAAGAAGTTTATGAAATCCCTCGATGGGGACGGCGTTATCCAGATCAACGGCGAGGACAAGTACCTTGCCTCTACCTCAGTCGTGATGAAAATTCCTGACAACATCACCGGCGTTCTGGCTGAGCTGATGACGGTCATGCCTATTCCCATTGTCGATATTATCAACAAGGCCGATGGCAGTGACCCGTGTTACCTCATCAAGGCTGTCATGCCTCATGGGGATAGCCCCATCAAAGAGTGTATCCGGGTTTTCTACACGGAGAACGGTAATGTCAAGCTCCCTATCAGCAACGATGACTACACTCTGATCGAGCGTGGCGATGTTGTTGAGATGATCGTGGAGTACGATGAGGACGATGAGGAGTTCGCTCCCGTGGCTCTGGCAATCAAGCGTTCCTATCCGGGTCAGCCTGACGAGCTGGTAGGTATCATTTTCCCCGTGCCCGAGTTCGTTGGTGTAGTCTAAACAAAACAAGGAGGATTATAAATTATGGCTAAAATTGCACTTTCTGATGGGTTCTCTCTGCTGCCCGAGGGCGAACAGGTCCTCAAAATCACAGATGTCAAGTACAAAGAGGCGTTCGGCAAAATGGAGATCTACATGGAGAACGCTTCTGGTGTCAAACACATTGAGCGGTTCTCCCTCCTTAAGTCCGATGGTTCCTCCAATGACGGCGCTATCGCTGCGTTCTCCTACTTGGCCAAGTGTGCCTTGGATGACTACTCTCTGACGGAGATTGACCACAAGGACCTCATCGGCCACTTCTTCAAGACCACCGTTGAGCATGACCGTGTAGAGTCCAACAAGAAGCCCGGGTCCTATGTGACCTTCGCTCGTCTCGGTGATAAGGAACCCAGCAGCGGCTTTGAGGCTAAGACCTCTGCGAAGCCCTCTGGAAGCCCTAAGAAGCCCTCCAATGTTGACCTGAGTAAGTTGCTGGGATAACCCCGGAAAAGCTCACAGAGAGGGTCAGGGGCCGTCTCTGGCCCTCTCCTATGGTTTCCTGCTATCATTCGCTAAGAAAGGATATTGGAGAATGACGAAAATCGAAAAACATCTTGAGATCTGCATGGAGATCAACAAGCTGTATGCCCGGAAGAACCATGACTATGGAGACTCGTTCCACCAGACCTTTGTGGAGGAAGGGCTTGCCATGAGCCGTATCCGCCTCGGAGATAAGTTCAGCCGGTTCAAGACTCTTTCTCGGGGAGCGGACCAGAAGGTGAACGATGAGTCGATCCGGGACACCCTGATTGATCTGGCCAACTACGCAATTATGACTGTTCTGGAGATGGAGGTGGAGAACGATGACCGGGAATGAATATCAACGCCACGCTCTTCGCACCGCAAGTGGCATGAACTATGAGAACCACGGTATGCTCATGAACGGGGCCTTGGGTCTCTGTGGTGAGGCTGGTGAAGTAGCTGACCTCGTGAAGAAGGCAACCTTCCAAGGGCATGAGCTGGACACCGACCACATTGCCGAAGAGCTTGGAGATGTAGCGTGGTATCTCGCTATCGCTTCTCACGCCATTGGCTGTGACTTGGATGAGGTTCTGGCTCGGAATGTTGAGAAGCTGAAAAAGCGGTATCCTGATGGTTTCGAGGCCGACCGCAGTGTGCATAGGGAGGCGTATGAGAATGACTGACTGTTTCTCCAAGTCCGAAGTAACGGACTTTCTGAACTACATGAAGCTCCCGGATGGGACCCCTCTGGTTCCGGCAAGCATGGTTGACTATCTGGTGTCGAACGGTTTCTTCGTGGCTCCGGCCTCTACCAAGTATCACGGCAATTACGAAGGTGGCCTCTACTCACATTGCTTCGTTGTAACGGAAACCCTGATCCAGCTCACGGAGGACAACAAACTGATCTGGGAACATCCACGGTCTCCTTACATTGTAGGTATGTTCCATGACCTCTGCAAAATCGACCAGTACCGTCATCCGCTTCGTACAGACATCTCCATGGACGGTAGTCCCATCAGGGACACTTCCTCGTGGGAATATGTACCCGATACTCTCTTGAAGGGCCATGGCGATAAGTCGGTCATGCTGCTGTCACAGTTTTACAGCTTAACCATGGAAGAGATTGCCTGTATCCGCTATCACATGGGAGCGTTTACGGATAAGTCCGAGTGGAACGATTACACCCGAGCTGTCAAAGCATATCCCAATGTCCTGTGGACCCATCAGGCCGATATGCTGGCCAGTCATGTGAAAGGAGTTTGAATATGAAAATCATCAAGCCGTATCACGAGATCATCACTCCGCTCAACGGGAAAGCGGTTCTCCAGCGCATTGAAGAATGTGGCCGTGTCTGCTACAAGTCCGAGGGAAAGATCACCGAGGATAGCTGCTACTCCTTCGTCAGAGGCATTGTCCGGCGTGGCCATGAGGCCGTTCTGGAACACGCTGCCCTCACTGTTCGCTTTGTGTGTGACCGTGGTGTGAGCCATGAAATCGTTCGTCACCGCATGGCCTCTTACTGTCAGGAGTCCACTCGCTACTGCAACTATATCAAGGATGACTTCGGCTCCGAGATCACGGTTATCCAGCCCTCCTATCTGGAGGAAGGAACCAGAGCCTTTGCGAGCTGGAGAGGGGCATGTGAGACCGCTGAGAGGTCCTATTTCACTCTGCTGGATTGGGGCTGTACTCCGCAGGAGGCTCGTGCCGTCCTACCTAACAGCCTCAAGACCGAAGTCATCATGACGGCCAACATCCGGGAGTGGCGGCACTTCTTCAAGCTCCGTAGTGCCAAGGCAGCTCATCCTCAGATGAGAGAACTGGTTATCTCTCTGCTGCTGGAACTCAAAGCCAACATTCCCATCGTCTTCGATGACATCCCTGTCGCATGAACCGGCAAGAGAGACGCCGCTTGGAGCGGCAGGGCAAGGCCCCAGCGAAAGAGCCTGTCATCAACATGAAGCAGTCCGACATCCAGACCATGAAGAACAATGCAACCCACACAGCCATTGATACCGCTTTCCTGCTCATGCTGGGGTTTCCGGTTATGGCCATGCGTGACAACATGGGCTGGGGACCTGTTCGACTGGAAAGACTGGTCGATTGGATACTGGACTACTATGACAGCTTTGAGAAAGGGTACATCACCCTCGATGATGTGCATGACACTCTGCGAGAGGAAACCGGCATAACAATCCAGAAGAAAGGAAAGAAGTGACATGAAACTGTTGGCAAAAGACGGTCAGGTACGCTATGTGTGCAGAGCCGGAAAGGATCTGGTCACAGCTACCATGCCGCAGGAAGTAGCTGAGAAGTTTGTCTCCAGCCGTAAAAGCGTGATGACCACGGATCTTCCTGACTATCCGCTGCTGGTGGATGGCAAGTGGTACTTCCCTATTGTTCCTGAGAAGACCACAAGAAAGAGATCCAGAAAGGAGTAAGCCCATGCGGTACGATAGTCTCCCATCCGAATTGACAGACATTCCCCAATGGGTATGTGTCTGGAATAGTTCCAAGATACCAATGCAATCGGCCAGCCGTCTTGCGGCTTCGTCATCTGAACCTTCTACTTGGTCCGACTTTGCTACCGCAAAACAAGCAGTTTCCTCCGGCAAATATGACCATGTTGGCTTTGTGTTCAATAACAACGGCATTGTCGGTATCGACATCGACCGTGGGTTCGATCAGAACGGATTTCTCTCCAAGCTGAGTATTGACATCATGTCTCATTGCCGGTCCTACACGGAGAAGAGCCGTAGCGGTCGGGGTATCCATGTCCTTCTCAAGGGAAAGCTCCCCTTCCGTGGTCGAAACAATGGGTCGGGTGTGGAGATTTATCAGAGTGGACGGTATTTTATCATGACCGGCGAGACACTGGTGTTTCCTGAGATCATCGAAAATCAGGAGGCCATTGACTACATCGTCCAGACCTATTTCCCGGAAACGGTCTCGAACATGACAGACCGTCCACTCAACCGCATTTACTCCCCTGTCTATCTACCTCCGCAAGACGGAAAGGTGTTTCTCAGACCTGATTACCCTCCTATCGTGGACGGCTCCAGAAACAACTCTCTGGCCTCTCTGGCGGGTCAGCTCCACACTCTCGGGTATCAGAAAGAGGACATCTACAAGGAAATCTGCTATGCCAATCAGACGGCGTGTCACCCTCCGCTGCCGGACAGGGAGATCATGGCCATCGTGAACAGTATCACCAGATACAGGAGGTAACACATGAACGAACCCAATATGGACTTCGGTCTGATGAAAGAAATCGGCTCCATGATCGACACGATGAACGGGAAAAACAGACCGCTCAACCGTGATAGAGAGCCGAAAGACCATATCGCCAAAAAGAAAAACGCCCGGAAACTGGCCAAAGCCAGTAGACGGAGAAATCGGAGGTGACGAAATTGAGCGAGAAACCATTGGAAGAGTCCAGCCTGTTCCAGCTCAAGAACGGACAATATTTACTCGACCCCAACCAATCCAAGGTATTCTCCACCATCATGGCGGAACATCCGCACAACAACCCGGACTACCGCTGGGATGAGATTGCTATGGCGGATCTGTTTGCAAAGTGTTATGCGGACAACATCGTGTACTGCCCAGAGGCGAAACAGTGGTACTCCTATGACGGCACAGTCTGGGAGAGAGATACTGGAGGCATTGTTGCCAGCGAAAACTTGAAAGAGTTCACCCGCCTCATGCAGCTCTATTGCAATGAGATCCCGGAGGATGACGGCAGTGAAAAGGAATACAGGAAGTTTGTCTCTAAGCTGGGAGACCGCCGGGTCCGTGACCGTATCCTCAAAGACGCACAGGGAGAGGCCAGAGTGAGCATATCCAAATTTGACGCCAACCCCTACTACATTAACTGTCTCAACGGGACCTATGATCTGAGAGCTGGGCAGTTCCACACTCACCGTCCCGAGGATTACCTCACGATGAAGACAGACTGCATGTTCCCCGTGGAGACTATGGTCTTCGACTCCAGCAGATGGGAGCAGTTCATTGACGAGATCACTTGCGGAGACGCAGATGTGGCAGGATACCTCCAGCGCAGCCTTGGATACTCTTTGGTCGGTATGGCCAACGAAGAGTGTATGTTCATCGCCTATGGCAAGACCACCCGTAACGGTAAGGGTACGCTGCTGAACACCATCCACACCATCCTCGGAGACTACGCCAAAACCATCGGCGTGGACTTTATTTGCCAAGGCCGTGGCGGTCGATCCTACTCACAGGCCAATCCCATGGTGTGTGCGCTCAAGGGAGCGAGGTTCCTAACTATGAGCGAGTCTGATGACGCTGGCCGTCTAGATGAGGCCGTCATCAAGAACTACACCGGCGGAGATCCCATCAGTACCCGGCAGCTCTACGGCGAGGCGTTCAGCTTTACGCCACAATTCAAGATGTGGCTGTCCTGCAACACCCTTCCTATCGTCAACGACAGTTCCCTGTTCAGCTCTGACCGAGTAAAGGTCATTGAGTTCAACCGTCACTTCGGTGAGGATGAGCGGGATGTCAAGCTCAAGGAGAAATTCTTGGAGCCATCCGCCCGGACCGGTATCTTCAAGTGGCTGTTGGACGGGTACGAAGCCTATAAGGAAATGGGCCTGAGAGAACCCGAGTCCGTAAAGAACTCAGTCAGGACCTACGAACAGAAAAGTGATCGTGTTGGGCTGTTCGTGGATGAGATGTGTGTTATCGACAAGGACAGCAAGGTCAGCCGGAGTGAACTCTATTCCGCCTACAAATCATGGTGTCGCGCCAACGGTGTCAACGCTAAGAGCGCCCAGAAGTTCTATGAGGCTATGGAGAAACACGCTCCGCAAAAGATCATTCACGGTGTACGCCTCTTTGATGGTCTCAAGCTGGCCAATGTTTCCAATGTCATTATCAAATAAGGAGGTATTTTGGCAATGAAATACAGTGAGATTGAGATTATGTTCAAGAACGGCAATAGTTTGACCGTAACCTGTGAGAAATGTACCGTGAAAACCCAGAACGGTACACTTACTGGGTATCAGATTACGAACATACAGGACAACCGTCCTCTGTTCATCAATCTGGAAGAGATCGTTGCCTTTGTCGAAAAGCTCAAGAAAGCCCATGAGTGAATATGTTCTTTCACTCAGTTACGGGAAGGATAGCACCGCCTGTCTCGGAGCAATCAAAGAGCTTGGGTGGCCTCTCCATCGGATCATCACTGCGGATGTATGGGCAACCGACACAATCCCTGCTGATCCTCCTCCTATGGTAGAGTTCAAGGCCAAGCTGGACGCCTACATTCTTGAAGAGTTCGGCATACAGGTAGAACATCTCTGTGCTATGAGGAACGGAGAAAAGCTGACCTATGAAAAGCTATTCTACCACATTCCGAAGAGAAAGCCCGGAGGAAAATTCTCCAGTAATTCTCCAGCCGGGTTCCCATATCAGAAGGGTGCATGGTGCAATGATCGTTTGAAGACAAATGCACTCGACTCCATATCTAATATGGGGGGGGGTACGATGGATTTCAACGCCATGGGAAAGGGTGCGGAGCAACCAGTATGCTCAAACGAGCAGCCCTGCGGGTTCCCTTACACAGTCGGATCATGGTGCAAGAAACTCAAGGACGGGACATATCCTCGGCTTCCCGATCCTCAAGGGCAACTGGTGTACCAGCGACCTCAAACGCCGGGTTTTCCGGTAGCTCCCTTGCACAAGGAGCGAAGACAAATATTGTGCAGTACCTTGGGATTGCAGCGGATGAGCCAGAACGGATTGAACGGCACACTAAGCCCGGGTTCCTACTCCCTCTTGTGGAGATTGGATGGGACGAGGCGTATTGCCGTCAGTGGTGCGAAGAAAGAGGTCTCCTGTCCCCTATCTACACCACAGCAACGAGGGGGGGGGTGCTGGTTTTGCCACAATCAAGGCGTAGACCAGCTTCGTCTTCTGCGAAAGACCTACCCGGAATACTGGGAATTGCTGATGAAGTGGGACTTGGACTCTCCCACTACCTTCAAGGCAGATGGGCACACCGTCCACGACTATGACCTTCGGTTTCACGCCGAGGATCTTGGAATGGTTCCCACTGACCGGAAATTTCGATGGAAAATGCTGACCTCCAAGGTACAGGCCGCATGTGTGGTCGATGACCGAAAGAAAACAATCTTCGACATATTGGAAAGGAGCAAACATCATGAATGAACTCAAGCGTGGGGATGTCTACATGATCCCCGGGGAATATGAGCAGGGCAGTCACATCCTCAGTGGCTCTCGTCCGTTTATCGTAGTACAGAACAATGTCGGGAACCTCAATTCCTCTCTGACTATCGTGGTTCCCCTGACTACCAAGATCCGGCGTCTGGACATCCCTACTCATGTTCCTATGATCTGGAGCGGTCTCCGTGGCAGCATGGCCATGTGCGAGCAGGTCCGCACCGTGGACATTGACCTTGATGAGTGGGAGTACATCTGCCACCTGCCGGACGAGATCATGGAGCATGTGGACAACGCCATCCGGGCCGCTTTCTTCTTCGAGAAGGAGGACATGGACGATGAAGAGGAATAAGCCGCCCATGCCCATCTATCCCTGCAAGTTCCCGGAGGCAAATAGGAATTTGACCAAGCCTGACAACATGACTGACGAGGAGTGCGGGAGTTTATGGGTATATACAGACGGTAATCGGTGTGTTTCCTGCTGGCAACTCACTTGGAGACAGAGGCTCCGGCTCCTCTTCTTCGGGAAAATCTGGCTTGGTGTTCTCTCCGGCTACACTCAGCCTCCAGTCTGGCTCACCTGTGCAGATACAGTCTTTGAGAAAGGTGGTGACTGATGTGGAGATCAAGCCCTACTACGAAGCCATTGAACACTTCATGCGTGAGCTGTCCTCGCTGGATGTCTCTTCGCTCTGCATGGTGGCCCTCACCCGGGACCCGGATGTGTATGATGTAGTCTCCTGCTTTGGAGCAGGTCCGCATGAGATCGCTGCCTGTGCTGGTATCCTTCAAATGCACGCTGCCTACAAATACGGGGAGGTCAATCGTCCAAATGAAGAATGTGAATGACCGTATCCACGCCTTGGCCAGACGGATAGACACAGACACCAGCTTGCATGCCCGGGATACATCCAGGCTCCTGCTTCTGGGAGACAGTTTCTTTCTCAGACAGGTCCAGCGTAAGGCAACCACCCTCGGTATCAGCGCAGACATCACCAGTCGGATCGACCGTCCCTATCAGGCCGCAGTGGTGGACATGGAGACCGCACAGGGAAACATCAAGCTCCCTGCGTGTGCTGACATCGACTGCTGCAACCGCCCGGGCCTGTCAGCGGTGGCCGAGGCCGTCCTGATCCTGCTGGAGGACCAGAACCTCATCGCTGGGAAGGAAATCACGATCATAGGCCGTGGTCACGCCACACAAGGTCTGGCTGACATCCTCCTCCGCAGAGACACCACGGTAACGGTGGGACACAGCAAGTCACCGAACATTCTCAAGCTCACGGACAGGCAGGATGTGGTGATCTACGCCACGCCTGTGCTGGAGCAGGATGTATGGCATAATACGAAAGGCATGGTCATCGACTTGGGTGGGGTTATCTCTGACCCGCTCCAGTTTGAATGTGCCTATGTTTCAAAGATTGGAGATCTGACTACCAGTGTGCTGCTGAATAGGTTTGTGCATTGGAAGTAGAGATATATCTTTACGGATACACGAAAAGGTGTAACAGGGTGCAGAGTAGGGTGCAGAATTTAATAGGTTACGATAAGTCCCTTATAGAGAGACAATCTTATATGGTACTTATAGAACACTATAATTTTCTGCACCCTCTGCACCCAACGGGAGACATGTATGCTCGTAACTGTAAAGCAACTACTCATACAGAACGGCTATACTGTGAAGAATTTGACCGAGAGACTGTGGAAGAAGAATGTCATGGTATCGTATGAGATGGTGAAGCACTATTGCCGTTCGTGGAGTACAGATTTCGGAGATCCCGATGTATGGGCTGTAATCCGAGAGTGCCTGAGAGAAATGGAGGTAAATTGGTAATGGCAGAAGAGAAGAATTTGACCAAGGAGAAGAAGCATAGAAACCGGCCTGACTTGAAGAACTTCGGGCAGGAAATGGTTAAGCCGGGTGACAATACCCGGTATCTGCGGCATGCACTGGCGTGTTGGGATCTGCCTCCTCTGGATCTGGATGATGATGAGGCTGTGGCTGGGAGAGTTCGGTGGTACTTTGAGCATTGTGCTGATGATGATATGAAGCCTACTGTGACAGGTCTTGCTAATGCGCTTGGTGTGCGTAGACAGACTTTGCTCAGATGGGCTAACGGTGACAGGAGAGGTGAAAATTCTGACCGTGGTACTCTCATAAAAAGAGCGTATGAGGCTCTGGCAGAATTGTGGGAGGATTACATGCTGAACGGCAAGGTCAATCCTGTTTCCGGGATCTTCCTCGGGAAGAACCATTTCGGCTATACGGATAAGCAGGAAGTGACCCTCAGACCCGGCCAGATGGAGGAGGCTCCGCCCACTCCTGCGGAGCTGGAGGAGAAGTATGCGGACATCATCGTGGATGAGGTCACGCAGTCTGATCCTTGAAAATTTCGACCAGACAGTAAAAATTCGACCAAGCGGAAATTTTGACCGCAAGGCAAAATTTTGACCAGAGGAAAAATTTGACCACCTCGGCGGATATGTTCGCCGGGGTGGTCTTCTCTCTGTCTGGCTGGGTAGCTGCCGGGGCTGGGTGATCCACTCGGACGCAGGGCATAAAAGAAGCCCCGGAGCATAGGCCCCGAGGCATAAAAGAAGACCCGCCATGCTGGGCGGGTCTGTGATCTCGTTTAGTAGCGGCGTCTTCTGCCTCGTTTCCAACTGGCCCCGGCTGCTTTCCATACGATCAAGAAAGGAAAGAATATCACGCAATCACCCCCAGTTGAAAGAGGCGGTGCAGGTGGTAGCGGAGACGGGAGCGAGGGCACCAGATCGCAAGCGTTCCGGCGCTGTCTCTATACCAGATCGTGCCGCCGTCATCAATCAATAGCGGGTTAGGGCTGTTTTCTACTGGGTAGGTGTGCCAGCTTTCCGGCGTGGTTCCGTCCCACGGTCTAAGGTTCTCTTTCATCTCGTGACCTCCTCAGAATGTCGGTGAGTCGTACAAGTACGATCCATTTCGTTTATAGGCTTCGTTCCAAGCTGTTACCAGCTCGGCGGCTGCTTTCTTGCTCTGGCAGATGTTAGCGGCCCGTAGTCCGCCGATACGGTCAAGAACCGCTTTCAAGTTGTCGGAACCAGTGCAGCGGATAATATAGGCGTAGTGTCCCGGGCTGGGTTCTTTCGTGGGATCTGGTGTAAATATGCTTTCGTTTCGGTCCTGTGTGACCGATACGGCCAGATAGTAACCTTTCACGGCCTTTCTCCTTTCCCTGTCATCATCAGGACCCCGGCGGGACCCGGGGCCGACCCCGCACGGCTGCGGGGTTTCGACTTGTAGGAGGGTGGCTTAGTCTTCGATCTCGTCCAGTTCATCGAAGAGGGCGGACAAGTCCGGGTCTTCGTCAATGCTACCGACATACAAGCGGCACTCGCTCATAGCCTCCACTGCGTAGTGGTCCAGCTTGTCGGAGTAGTCTTTGTAATCGCTGGAAACGAGGTTTCCGTAGCCGTTGTAATAGAAGTAATCACGGTTCGGATTGAAAGGGCCGTAAACCTTATAGCCGTTGCTGTCCTTGCTCCAAGTATCGTCATCGTGGCCATAGAAAGCCCGGTAAAGCAGTTCCATGTGGGGCTGATCTAAATACAACTGGTCCAGTTCCTCCATCTCGAAATAGCGGTCATCGCCTAAGTATCCGTTGTAGCTGTCCAGCTCCTCCATGCAAGCGGTGAAAGCGGCTTCGTTCTCCTCGAAATAGTTGATAATCTCATCAATGACGGTTTCCTTAGTTCTGGTGTTCATGTTATACCCCTTTCTTTCTTCGGGGCGGTCTGGTATAATACCAGTGACCGCCGGTTGTCGGTTCGTTCTGGTGGGTCTGGCCTCGGGTGGCGTTGCCTCGCTGCCCGGGGCTGTCTTTATAAAGATATTTCTTTATAGTCGTATTATATCAATATATATCTTTATTGTCAAGCGTTTTCACATATAAAATAAAGCTATTTCTTTATATTCGAGTGTGTGCCATATCTCAAGAGAAACGACACAGCCACCCAGCAACAGGAGCGGCCCCGGGTAGGGTCTGGGGATCAACCCCGGGCAGGGGCGGGCCTCCTCCCTCGGTGGGGCCGGGGTCCGTGGTCGTTCGTTTCTGTTTTTCTTTAGTTTCGTTCTGCGTTCCTCGCCGTGGTTGTTGCTGATCTGCTGGCCAGAACCAGAGCCGGAGACCCGGCCCCGTGGGGGATATGAGGTCCAGCGAGAGGCCCGGGTGAGTGGCCCGAGTTTCCCAAAATAAGAAAAAGACTTGTCCAATAACCCAAACATGATATACTGAACACATGAAACGGAGTGATTGAATGGAAAGCCTTTGTTTTTCTATATTTATAACTGCAAATCTTGGTATTTTAGACTCGCTGGTTGCTATCGTTGCTTCCACAATTCTCCGCTTGAATAAAAAGACTCCTTTCAGAGCCATGCTTGCCTGTGTGAGCGTATGTGTACTGTCCTTGCTCTGTGCTGTATATGTTCCATCGTCTGGCGCACTCGCTTTCTCGCTATTTATGGCTCCAGTATGGATGGTTGAACTGTTTGTGCTGCCCATTTACATCCCGATACGCCTATATCGGAAATCAGACAGGTATACTCTTCGACTCGCCAAGAAAGAAATGCAGAAAGCTGAAAAGCTCCACGCAGAAGCAGAAGCCATTCAAACGAGACATGCCGAGACTGAGGCTTTGCGTTGGAAGAGGCAGGAGATGTTGGATCAGATGGAGCATGAGCGTATGTTGGAGGAGGAAAAACATAAAATCCGGCTGGAGAAATTAAAGCAGGAGCGTGAGGAGGAAATTGAGCGTTTTCGCAAAGAAATTTCTCAAAGCACTCTAAGCGGAAGAAGCTGCCCGGACTTTTCGGCCATGAGTGGTTATGCGTTTGAGGAATACTGTGCAAAACTGTTACGCTCGAAAGGGTATAGAGAGGTTGATGTTACGCCAAAGAGCGGTGACTTCGGTGCTGACATTATCGCCATCAGCACCGATGGAGAAAAGACCTGTTTTCAGTGCAAGAATTATCAGACCCCTGTTGGTGTAAAAGCTGTTCAAGAAATTATTGCGGCCAAGGCGTATTATCACTGTGATGTTGCTGCTGTAATTACCAATTCATCATACACTGAGGCAGCGAAAGAGCTTGCCAGAGAGACAGGTGTCGTTCTTATGGATGTCGGACGAGCGAAGCAAAGAATAATCCCACTCGAATAATAAAGAAATATCTTGACATAGATATATCTTCATGTTATACTGACATCGTGAGGTGAGAACATTGAAAGCAACTACTATTCTCAAAACCATCATGACGGAAAAAGGTATCGGTAACTCTGTTCTCGGCAAGCGTATCGGTATCGCTCATAATGTAATCTATCAACGGCTCCGTCAGGACAATATCGGTATCAATGCTCTTTCGCAAATGCTGGGCGCTATGGACTACAAGGTCATCATTGTACCTGCTGACCGCCGGGTCCGAGATGATGAGTACGAAGTCACTATCGAAGAACCGTCCAAGCAGAAACCAAAACCCATTGATCTGGACTCCATCCTTCCTCCCAAGACCTGAGTGAAAGGAGACCACCATGGACAACTTCAAGGCAATATACAAGATCCTCCGCAGCCTTGATAAGCACAAAGGTCAGGAGGACTTCGACTATCAGAGCATATCAGCCAGTACCATGAAGCTGGAGTATGCGGAGTGGGAACAGCTGATGATCGAACTCCAGATCAACGGATACATCCGTGGGCTGGTCTACACGCAGACCATGAGTGATAAGTTCCCTCACATCGTAGAACCGATAAAGCCTCAGATCACCATGAAGGGCATGGAGTATCTGGAGACGAACAGTATGATGTCGAAAGCGAAAGAGGCACTGCGTATGATTGGTGACATTCTTTAAGCAAGGAGATGTAAGCTATGAGATACGGATATGGTCGAGTCAGTTCCCGTGGCCAACGGCTCTATGGCTGTTCGCTGAAAGAGCAGAAGGAGCAACTGCTGGCCCAAGGTATCTCGGAAGAGAACATTTATCTGGATGACTACACTGGAACCAAGATGAGCCGTCCGCAGTTCGATGAGCTGTGTTCACGACTCCAGCCCGGAGACGAGCTGGTGGTGTCCAAGCTGGACCGTCTGGCCAGAACCTCGCTGGAGGGGCCAAAGCTGGTTCGTGAGTTTGTGGATAAGGGTATCCGGGTCAACATCCTAAACATGGGTGTGGCCGACAATACACCGATGGGCAAGGTTCTCATCACGGTTATGTTTGCTTTCGCTGAGTTCGAGCGGGACATGATCCTCGAACGGACAGCCAACGGCAAGGCGTACAAGCGTGAGCATGATCCTGAGTGGACCGAGGGTCGGAAGAAGAAACCAACTGAGACCTTTGTGGATGTTCGTAATCGGCAGCTGGCCGGAGAACTGTCAGTGGATGACGCCTGTGGATTGTTGAACATCAGCCGGAGGACCTACTATCGAAGAGCGAAGGAGTGTTCGACATGAGGAAGCTCAAGAAGCATACTGAGCTGAGAGAACCGGGGATCAGGTGGTTCGTATGGGCGTTTCTTGTGGCCTTGCTGGTCTGGTTCTTCTGGGATATGCCTAACGATGAGTTCAGTCATACTCGCTCGGTGTGGATGGTCATTATCGCTCTTGGTCCCGGCCTGATTGGTGGACTCCTGTGTTACCAGCCTATTTACAAGCGAAAGAAGAAAGCAAGAGATGAGGCCGTTGCAGGTGCGATTGCTGATGGGAAGATCCCTGTGTGCGAGTGCAAAGCCAGACATCTGGCCGGTCTACCTATCCCGAAAGGAGTTCCGTGTGAAGCAACAGTATACGGTCCGAGACTGGAGCTGCGTGCCGGAGGTCAGAACTATGTGATCCCTATGGAGCGGGTTATCAATGCACAGGAGTATGCTGATACAGAGATGAGGCAATATCTGGATAGCAATTTCAGCAGTACCCTGTTTGGAGGTCTGGCGTTTGGTGAGGTCGGAGCCATCATAGGGGCTATGCCTAAGACCAAGTATCGTCCGGCGGTATCCAAGTGGAATGTTGTGGTAAACTTCATCACAAAGGACGGTGTTCCCCAAGCCGTTGTGCTTACGAAGACATACTCTTTGGGATCTCTGGCAAAGGCGGTAAACCAATATGCCAGATGTACCGTACAGTGTGGGGAGAACGGTAAAATTGAACTATGATCCGGCTCAGAGGAGACGGAAGACCCAAAGGGGCCACGGTGCAGACCGTGGTCTCTTTCGTTTATAGCGCAGGAAGGATGTGAGATCATGCAGGAGAAAGAGCTTGCTGCAAGAATTAGTATGTTTCTGGAAAGGGATGTGTGTGATCGAGGGGCTATGGAGGACCTGTTGGCCCTTTGCCTTGGTGCGGAGGACACGCAGTTCGCACATCAGCTCAATAAAGAGGTCCGCCGATATAATACACTGGCCCTGAGAGAAGATCCGAGAGGAAATCCGTGGCTGTATGAGCTACGAAAGAAATCTCTTCTCTTTGACGCACCTGTTGAGTTCGAGGCGTATCTCCAGTATGTCGAATGGGACCGGGAGCCGAAGAAGCGGTTTTACATGCCGAGACGGAAGGTCCTACTACCAGTCGTGCATACGCTCCAAGACCTGATGGATGATAAACTGGACTTGGTAACGATCTCCATGCCTCCCGGTACAGGCAAGAGTACGCTCGGTATCTTCCTTCTGTCGTGGATCATGGGACGCTGGCCTGACTCCCCCAATCTGGCTTCGGCACACTCTGGTCTGTTGACCCGTTCGTTCTATGACGGAGTGAGCCAGATCATTCAAGACCCGGAATATCTCTGGAAGGATGTGTTCCCGAACGCTCCGTTCCATTCCACCAACGCCAAAGAGGAAACTATTGATCTGGTGAAGCCACATCGGTTCTCTACGCTGACCTGTCGTGCCATAGGGGCCAGTCTCACCGGTGCTACTCGCTGCGAGAAGCTGCTATACGCCGATGACTTGGTGAGTGGTATCGAAGAGGCTATGAACCGAGAACGACTGGACAAGCTGTGGCTTTCCTATACCAACGACCTCAAGTCCCGTAAGAAGGACGGAGCGAAGGAGCTGCACATCGCTACTCGCTGGAGTGTGCATGATCCAATCGGTCGGCTGGAGCAGGAATACGGTGACAGTGATCGAGTAAGGTTTATTGTCCTCCCTGCTCTGGATGAGAACGGAGAAAGCAACTTCAACTACGCATACGGCGTGGGGTTCAGCAAGGAATACTTCGAGGACATGATGAAGAACTTGGATGACGCCTCCTTCCGTGCGCTCTTCATGAACCAACCTATTGAGCGTGAGGGTCTGCTGTACTCTGAGACAGAGCTGCGTAGGTACTTCGAGCTGCCGGAAGGTGAGCCTGACGCAATCATCTCGATCTGCGACACAAAGGACAAAGGAACCGACTATGGTTTCCTACCTGTGGCGTATCAGTATGGGCAGGACTACTACATCGAAGACTGCGTGTGTGATAATAGCGCACCCGGAGTGGTCGAAAGCCGGTTCGTATCCGTTCTGTTGAAGAACAAGGTCCAACTGTCTCGGTTTGAGAGTAACAGTGCTGGAGGCAAGGTGGCCGAGAAGGTCCAGAAAGAACTCAAGGAAAAAGGTGGCCGGACACACATCACCACAAAGTACACGACATCCAACAAAGAGACAAAGATCATCGTAAATTCGCCATGGGTGAAGGAACATTGTCTCTTCAAGGACGATACGATGTATCATCGGAACAGCGACTATGGTCGGATGATGTGGTTCCTCACCTCGTACTCCATGATGGGTAAAAATAAGCATGACGATGTGCCTGATGGTATGGCCATGCTGGCGGAGTACGCACAGAGCTTCGAGGGTGCAAAAGTCACGGTGTTCCGGCGTCCGGTCTAAGCTCTCCAATGCTTATTTTGTGTTGACAACCATTGGAATATATGGTACTATTGTATGTGGATAAACAGGTCTATTTGTGGAGGTGAATGGTTTGGTAAATCTCGCTATGATGGGCGAAATGCTGGAGGCCCCGTCTCCTGCTGTCCCCGGTCCCGGAGCTTCGTTCCCGAGAGGACGGAAATTGTTTGGCCGAACCGTCATCTACACGGACGCTGAGTATATTGACGCCTCCAATGTCGTTGAGGAGCTGAACCGGGCTTTGTTCTTCCACTCTGCGAACGCCAATCAGATCAATTATCTGTACTGGTATCGCCGTGGAAAGCAACCTATCCTCGGTCGGAAGAAGGAAATCCGTCCTGAGATCTGCAATACGGTCATTGAGAACCATGCGGAAGAGATTGTTGCTTTCAAGGACGGCTACCTGCTTGGTGAACCTCTCCAGTATGTAGGCGTGGCCCGGAAAGACAAGTCTGTGACTGAGAAGATTACGACTCTCAACCGCTTCATGCAGATGGAAGACAAAGCGGCCAAGGACGCAGAGCTGGCGGAATGGTTCCACACCTGCGGAACTTCCTACCGCATGGCTCTTCCGAAGGATCGGATCTCGGAAGACGAGGCCCCATTCTCTCTTTACACGCTGGATCCCCGGTTCTGTTTTGTGGTGTACTACAATGGCTTGGGCCATCGTCCGATGATGGGCGTGAAGTATGTTATGAAGCGAGATAGGTCCATTGTGTTCAGCGTTTATACGGATAACTGCTACTTCGAGATCGAGGATGACCAAATTGTTCGTGAAGAGAGCCATGTTCTCGGTGCAATCCCCATCATCGAATATCCGGCGAACAAGTCTCGTATCGGTTCCTTCGAGGTAGTTCTTCCCATTCTGGACGCAATCAATAATGTCGAGTCCAACCGCATGGACGGTATCGAACAGTTCATTCAGTCGATCATGAAGTTTGTGAACGCTGACATCTCTGAGGATGATTTCTTGAAGATGGCTCAGATGGGCGCTATCAAGATCAAGAGTGAACAGGGTAATAACTCCGATGTGTCCTACATGACGCAGGAGCTGAACCAGACCCAGACTCAGGTGACGAAGGATGACCTGTATGACGCCATTCTCACCATCTGCGGTATGCCGAACCGGAATGGCGGATCTTCCACCAGCGATACGGGAGCTGCGGTCATCATGCGAGACGGCTGGTCGGCTGCGGAGGCAAGAGCCAAGAAGGAAGAGCTTCTGTTCAAGAAGAGCGAGAACCAGTTCTTGCGTATCGCTCTCCGGTGCATGGCAACCTTCACTGGTATCAAGCTGGGTCTCAGTGAAATGGACATCCGCTTCACCCGTAGAAACTACGAAAACATCCAGCAGAAGAGTCAGGTGTTGACTACCATGCTTGGCAATCCGAAGATCCATCCCAAGCTGGCCTTCGTCCACTGTGGTCTGTTTGCTGACCCGGACGCCGCCTATGAGATGAGTCAGGAATGGGCAGAAGAGCAAGAGGCCAAGGCCGCTGCGGAGGCAAAGAAGTTTGCCGAAAGTGGCGGAAACCAGAATGAGCCGGATGTGAAGAAGGGAGAGCAGGATGAATAACATCACAGTTGCGGTCCCGGCAGTCATTTCGGCCATTGAGACCATCTTACGCCGAGGAAATCAGGCGGAAGTCAAGGTTGAACACGGCAAAGTCGTAATTGTCGAAGTCCAGCGTAAGAAAAGAGTATAGTATCGTCAGCCAGAGGGCTGATGAACGGCCAAAGGGTCATGAGTGCGATGTAGCACCCATGGCCCTTTTCATTTTGGATATGAGCGGATTTCCGCTTGTTATATCGGCAGTAGGGAAACTGCTTTAACAAATCGCAAAAGGGAGACAACCCTTCCAAAAACAGAAATCAGTGCTGAGTGAACAGCCTATAAAACGCAGGAGGAATGAATTATGCCGAAGATTGATGTGTCCCTTATCGAGGGTTATGACGCCATGACCCCCGAACAGAAGTTGGCCGCTCTGGAGGCGTATGAGTACGAGGACCATGCTGATGAGCTGGAGCGTACCAAGAACGCCCTGAGTAAGGCAAACTCCGAAGCCGCCGAAAGCAAGCGTAAGCTGCGTGAGAAGCTGACTGTGGATGAACAGGCAGCTCAGCAGGAGGCCGAGGAGAAGGAGAAGCTGAAAAAGGACAACGCCGCTCTTATGGAGGAGCTGAGTGTGACCAAGAACACGGCCCAGCTTGTGGCTCTTGGTTACGAAGCAAAGCTGGCGGCTGAGACCGCCAAGGCTATGTTCGATGGTGATACCGCCAAGGTGTTTGCCAACCAGAAGAAACATCAGGAGGCCATGGCACATCAGATCGAGGCTGATCTTTTGAAGAAGACGCCCAAGCCCCCTGCCGGTGCTGGTGGTTCCGGTCTGGACTACCAGAAGAAGCTCGAAGAGGCCAGATCCTCTAACGACTTTGCGGCGGTGGCGTATTACACCCGCCTGATTGCCGAACAGGAGGCACAGGCGGAGCAGTAAGGAAGGAGAAAAAGTAATGCCTATTGCTACCAGTTTTGGAGTTCTGAACTACTCCGGTATGCTCTTCAACAAGGGCAACACTCGCACCCCTCTGTCTGCCATCATCGGTGCGAGACCCAAGCTGACCAATCATGTCGAGTTCGTGACTGGTCAGGAGTACGAGGGCGGCGGTGCTGGTTCTCAGCCTGCAATCACTGAGACCGCCTCTCTGACCGCTCCCGAGCCTACTGTGGTCACTCGTGAGCAGAAGACCAATGTGACCCAGATCTTCCATGAGTCTGTTGGTGTCTCCTACGCCAAGGAGTCCAACATGGGCACTCTGAGCGGCGTGAACATTGCCAATCAGGAGGCCAACCCCATCAATGAGCTGGACTTTCAGGTCGCAGCCAAAATGCAGAAGGTGAACCGTGACATCGAGTACACCTTCATCAACGGTGTGTTCGCAAAGGCAACCAGTGACGCACAGGCCAATAAGACCCGTGGTCTCGTGACTGCCATCACCACCAACACCAAGGCCATGGCCAGCAAGCCTCTGGGCCTGTGGGACATCGCTGACATGGTGAAGAAGATCTACGGGGCCAATGCTCCCACCGAGGGGCTGTGCCTGTGGTGTGACGCAACCACCCTGTTCCAGATCAACGCTGACGCCGTGCAGAATGGCTTGACCGTGGTTCCCGCTGCCCGGGAGATCAACGGTATCGCTCTGTCCAGTGTGGTCACTCCCATCGGTGTGGTCTACCTGTATCTGGGCGAGTGCCTTCCCGCCGGTACTGCCCTGCTGCTGAACTTGGATGTCATCTCCCCCGTGTTCCAGCCCGTACCCGGCAAGGGCAACTTCTTCCTTGAGCCTCTGGCCAAGACCGGTGCTGGCGAGAAGTATCAGCTGTTTGGTCAGATTGGCCTCGACCACGGTCCTGAGTGGTATCACGGTAAGTTCACTGGCATTGCCCAGACCTTCACCGCTCCCACTTACAGTCGTAGCGTGTTCATCGCCAACGACACCAAGAACCCCGTAGTGACTAAGGCGGCAACCTAATCTCGATCAGAAGGAAGGTGGAAAGTATGACCGAAGCGGAAAAGCTGACAATGCTGAAAGCTCTCAGCGGCGAAACCGATGAGGAGGTGCTTTCCACCTTTCTCGCTTTGGCCGCAAACAAGGTCCTCCAGAGGGCCTATCCCTTTGATGTAACTCAGACCGTAGTCCCGGACCGATACGCCGTGAACCAAGTAGACATCGCCAACTTCCTTCTCAGCAAGAGAGGGGCCGAAGGTGAGACCTACCATCAGGAGAACGGAATTGGTCGGACCTACTCCGGCGGAGATGTTCCCCCGGAGCTGCTGAGAGCCATCATTCCGATGGTGGGGGTAATGTAATGCGGTGTATGGTCAAGAACATGGTTCCGTTCTGGTACTGCCCGTACCTGCGGAACGAGCCTATGACGGACGCCCAAGGTCGAAAGACCGGCGGGCAACGCTCCGTGTATGGACCGGCGGTCCAGCTCAAAGGAAACATCTCCGCAGCGACCGGTGAAACTCAGGTCGAGGTCTTTGGCCACTTGGACGATTACGACAAGGTGATTGTTCTGGGTGACGCAGACTGTCCCATCAACGAGGACTCTGTTCTCTTTGTGGACAAGAAACCTGAGTACGACCCGAACGGAGATCCACTGTTCGACTACACGGTCAAGCGTGTGGCCCGGTCTCTCAACTCCGTGTCCTACGCCATCCGAAAGGTAGAGGTCTCGTGAAGAAGAGGATCAAGGTCAAACTCGGAGATCTGGGTCGAGCGGTTGATGAGGTGGAGCAGTACAAAGCCCAGCTGCGTGAGAAATGTCGAGTGTTTCTCGGAAGGCTGTCGGAGCTTGGTGTGCAGACCGCTGATGTCCGTTTTCGTACCGCTCAGTATGACGGCACGAACGATGTAGAGACCCTTGCCGAGTGGGAGGGTGACAACAAGGTCAAAGTCATCGCCAGAGGCCGTAGCGTGACCTTCATTGAGTTCGGTGCAGGTGTGTACTATTCCGAGGCTCACCCTCTGGCTGATAGCAAGGGTGCAATCCGTGGTGAGTACGGACAGGGTAAAGGAAAGCACATCACTTGGGGTTATTACGGAGATCCGGGGACCAATGGTCGTGTCGCTACGGACAAAGACGGACACCCTATCGTCCGAGACGAGGGGCCTGTCATCTTGACGCACGGTAATCCTCCGGCCAGAGCCATGTATGAGGCCAGCAAAGCAATGAGAGAAGAAATCAAGAAAATCGCCAAGGAGGTGTTCGGGTCATGATTGACATTGAAGTGGATGTCTATGATGGTCTGTATTCTCTTCTGGCGAAAGAGTGCCCGGATGTGTTTTTATCCGGGGAATTGGTCAGAGCGCCGTCTTCGTTCCCGAGTGTGACGATGATGGAGGCCGACAACTATGTTGCCACCGATACACAGGACAGCGGCAGCAACGAAAACCATGTCAAGGTTATGTATGAGGTAGCCGTATACTCCAATCGGGCAACCGACCGGAAGAGCGAGTGCCGTTCCATCCTTGCCGTGGTGGACAGGTATCTCATCGGCCTTGGTTTCACAAGGACCAGTACCAATACAATTCCAGATGGCGAAGGGAAATACCTTCGGGTCATTTCCCGTTATACCGCAAAGGTATCCGCCAATCACACAATTTACAGGAGGTAATAAGATGGCTATTTCCACTTATAAGGTCTTCCTGATGAAGAAGAACTTGGAGACCTTCGAGAAGCTCATCGACATCAAGGACTACCCTGATCTGGGTGGCTCTCCCGAGATGTTGGACACCACCACTTTGTCTGACCGGGCAACTACCAGTATTCCCGGTATCCAGCAGATGGACGCTCTTGCGTTCACTGCCAACTACACCTCTACCGACTTTGACAAGATCAAGGCGCTTGAGGGTGAAGAGGCTGAGTACGCCGTATGGTTCGGCGGCACTGAGGCTCCTAACGGTGTTGTGACTCCTACTGGTAGTGAGGGCAAGTTCTCCTTCAAGGGTACTCCTTCCGTGTTCGTTACCGGTGGTGGTGTCAACGAGGTCGTGAGCATGACTGTGACCTTTGCTGCCTCTACTCCCGTCACCAAGGACAAGGCGTAAGGAGGTACTGAACCATGAGTAAGCAGATCAATTTTACCTACGAAGGTAAAGATTACACGCTGGAATACACCCGGCGCTCCATCGAGAAGATGGAACAGAGAGGTTTCAAGCTGTCCGAAGTAACGGACAAGCCTGTTTCCACCCTGCCTCTTCTGTTTGCCGGTGCGTTCCTCGCTCATCATCCTTCCGAGAAGATGGAGGTTATCAACGCCATCTTTGATGAGTTCGATAACAAGGACGATCTCATTCAGAAACTCGGTCAGATGTATAACGATCCCATCCGGTCCATGACCGAGAGCGAGGGAAAAGTCAAATGGGAGGCGAACTGGTAACTGGTTCGTTGTCCCTTGAGGGGGACGGGTCCAATATGGCTCCTGTCCCCCTTCTTTCCTATACGGAGCAGTTTTATCAGCAGTTACCGTTCTATCTCTCCATCGGTATGACCCCGGAGCAGTATTGGGACGAAGATTGTACCTTGGTGGTGGCGTACCGCCAAGCCTACGAGCTGAAACGGAAGGAAAGGAACAATGACTTGTGGCTCCAAGGTCTGTATATCTACCATGCGCTCTGTAATGTAGCACCGCTGTTCCGCTTTTCCACGAAACCGCAAAAGGCCGGTCAATATCTATCCGAACCTTTCCCTATTTCCGAGAAGGACCGACAGGAAAAGGAACAACGAGAAGAGCGGGATCGTTTCCTGCGGATCAGGGCAAAGATGGAGGCACAGGTCTCAAAAACCGCACATCAGGAGGTGAACAAGGATGGCATTGGATAACAACATTGATGAACTTCAAATTGAAATCTATACAGAGTCTGAAAAGGCCGTTGAAGGTCTTGACTCTCTTCATACCACGCTGACCAGACTGGAGCGTGTAGCGAAAGGTGGAGCGGGGCTGAACGGGCTAGTAGAGCCTTTGCGTGATCTGACCAGTTCTCTGGGAAAGGCCGTCACCTCCGGGATGAGGTCCCTGATGAGGTTTGCCGATGTGGCTGGTGACTGGTTCAAAGAGTCCGCAGACTACGCCGAGGCCATGAACTTGTTCGAGGTCTCTTTGGGAAACGCTTCTGACGCCGCTCTGGACTACGCTGAGACCGTGCAGGATCTCTTGGGTGTTGATATTCAAGACTGGGTAGAAGCTCAAGGTTCCTTCAATCAGCTGTTGGAGGGCTATGGTATTGTGGACGAAAAGGCCGCTCAGATGAGTAAACAGCTCACCCAGCTCGGTTACGATCTGAGTTCTCTATGGAATGTCGATGTCGATATTGCCATGAAGAGGCTTCAAAGCGGTATGTCTGGTCAGATCAAAGGCCTCAAGACTTGGGGTATCAACCTGTCCGTAGCCCAGCTCCGAGAGACCGCGTTAGCTCACGGGATCGAGATGTCCACGGCCAAAATGACTGAGGCACAGAAGGCCATGCTCCGTTATGTGACCTTGATGGAGAAGACCACCAATGTCCAAGGTGACTTGGCCCGTACTATCATCACTCCGTCCAACGCTCTCCGTATTTTCGGACAGCAGGTAACTCAGCTTCGCCGTGCGCTGGGTGACATCGTGAGTGTACTGGTGGCCCGGTTTATACCAGTATTTCAAGCCATAGTGGTCGTTGTGACCAAGGCAGCAAGAGCCATTGCAAACTTCCTCGGGTACGAACTGCCTGAGATTGACTACTCCGGTATCCAAGTTGGAGCTGACGCTTCTGAGGAGATGGCGGATGGTCTGAGTAATGCGGCCTCTGCTGCAAAGAAGCTCAAAAGCTACACCATGGGCTTCGATGAGCTGAATGTCATCGACCCGAACTCTGGATCTGCTGGCGGTGGATCTACGCCTATGGGTGGAGGTTTTGCCAGCGATTTCGGCTTCGACCCGTCCAAGTTTGAGTATGACTTCCTCGGTGGTATCACGAAAGACACCAAGGAGCTGGAAGAGAAGCTGATGAGTATACTCAAGATCGTGGGTGCGATTGCCGCAGGATTGATGGGCTGGAAGATTGCCTCCGGCGTTTTGTCTTTCTTCGGTATGTTGCAATGGCTGGTCAAGAACGGAGTAATAGCGAGTTTGGCAGCAGGACTAAAAATCTTGGGAGGATCTGCTGCGGCCGCTGCCGGAGGCTTTTGGACCTTTGTCAATGCGTGGGACGCATGGCATAACGGGCTGGATTACGACAATCTCAACGGTATGCTTCTCGGAACGACTGCGCTTGTAGCTGGTCTTGGTCTGGCCTTCGGCCCGGTCGGTGCAGCGGTCGGTGCAGTAGTAGGTTCCATCGCACTGTTCGCTACCGGTCTCAAAGACCTCATGGAGAACGGTCTGAACGATAAGAACCTTGCGTCCTTCACTGCCGTGGGGGCAGCTATCGGCGCTATCGGTATTGCCTTTGGGCCTATTCCGGCTCTTGTTGCCGGAGCAGTTGTAGCCGTGACCGGTTTTGCATTGGCTCTATCTTCTGACGCAGTTCCGGCCATTGAGATCTTCGATGAAACCATCTCTGATACTACTCGGAGAAAGGTTGAACCCTTCATTGAGAAGATCCGTGCGCTGGATGATACACTGGCCACGCTGGAGTATACCGGCCAGATCATCACTGACACAACGGTGGCCGATGTCCAAGCGCAACTGGACACCATTGTCAAGTCCATCACCGATGAGCTGGACGCCGATAGGAACCAAGCCTTGGCCACCCTCGCTCCGCTGAAAGCGGCTCTGGGTGAAGAGGCATACAATCAGCTCCTATTGGACAACGCCTCCTACTATGAGCAGGTAACGGCAAAGGTCACGGAGGGTGAGGCACGGATCAATGAGATCATGGCCACTGCCAAGGCGGAAGGCAGGTCCATCACCGAGGCTGAGTGGACTGAAATCAATCGTATCCAGTCTGAAATGCAGGACGCTGGAGTACAGCACCTCTCCGAGACTGAGATCGAGTATCAGACCATCATGAACCGCCTCAAAGATAGCACTGTCCGTATCAGCCTCGAACAGGCCAGTGAGGTCATCAAGAACGCCAATGCCTCCAAGGATGAGGCTATCGCTGCCGCTCACACTCAGTACACCACTGTGGAGCTGGAGGCCCAGCGCATGCTCAATGTTGGGGCCATCAACGATCAGCAGTATCAGGCCATCATCAATGCGGCGGCTTTGACCCGTGACCAGACTATCGCTGACGCTGAGACCCAGTACCAGACCATTCTTGATACCACGACCACGAAGCTGGGCGAGACTGCCTCTTACATTGATACCACTACAGGTGAGATCAAGAGCAAGTGGCAAGTCTTCTGCGACAACACCGCTGCGTACTGGAGCCAGAAGTGGACGGACATTGGTAACGCATGGAACACCTTCAAGACCAATTTCAGCACTGCGTTTGAGCAGTTCAAGACCGATTTCACTACAAAGTGGAATACGCTCTGGACCAATGTGCAGCAGAAGTGGTCTGACTGGAAGACGGCGTTCAATGATGGATGGGAGCAGTTCAAGACCGAGTTCAAGCGGGGCTGGTATGGTTTCTGGACCGGTATTGGAAACTTCTTCATCGGGATCTGGAACGGTATTCTCGGTGGACTGGAAACTGCAATCAACTGGTGCATTGACGCTCTGAACAGTCTGATCTCGAAAGCCAACAGCGTACTCGCTTTCTTCGGCATTGAGGGGTTTGATTACATCACTCCCATCACGATTGAGCGTGTTCCCCTGCTGGAGGTCCCTGCATTTGCAGAAGGTGGTTTCCCGGAACAGGGACAGTTCTTCCTTGCTCGTGAGGACGGAGCCGAGCTGGTGGGTCAAATTGGTCGGAAGACCGCTGTGGCCAACAATGACCAGATTGTTTCTGGTATCACCAACGGTGTTCGAGAGGGTAACGGTGATCTCATCACCGCTATCTTTACTATCGCAAGCCAGCTCGTCCAAGCCATTGAAGATAACAGCAGCGATGTTGTCATTGGTGACGATGAGATTGGTCGAGCCAACGAACGGTATAACCGCAAGCGTGGTGTTCGGGTCAATTCCGGTAGCTTCGCAGAGGCGTACTGATGATGAGGAGGTGTGGTAATGCAACCGTTCATTAAAGTAAACGGAGAAGCCTTTCCCATGCCGGGGCGTCATCCCACGCTCATGGTAGCCACACTGGTGGACTCGGCCAGAAACACCGCCGGAACCGTGGTGGGTCAGAAGATAGGCAGAGATCAGTACAAGATTGATAGCCTCTTCTGGCCTCACCTCAAGGCCGACCAGTGGGCGAGGATATTACAGGCGTTCTCCAATTTCTATGTCGATGTGCAATTCCCTGATATGGTGCATAACGACTGGATCAAGCTGAGAATGTATCCGGGAGACCGCACGGCGGAGCCGTGGTTGATTGATGAGCAGACGGGTCTTCCAAGCGACTATATCAACTGCAAGGTCAATCTCATTGATGTCGGTGAAGTGTAAGGAGGTGGAACGCCATGAAAGCAGTCAGTGAGGCTTACAAGGCCAGCATGAAGGGCGTTCTGCGTAATCCGAGCCATGTCATCATAGAGTTCGGCAATGTAGACACCACGGCCCCTGCGGACGGCAAGTGGGCTTCCAATGGGGCCATGGTGTACTCCAACGAAGATACGCTCGATTACTCCTATGAGTATGGAAATCCTTATGCCAGTTTGGAACTGAACCGCTGGCTGGGCGATGGATCTATGGATCTGGTCCCGGAAGGCGGAGGTTATACGAAGCAGGGTTTTGTTTCCAGTCTTGTTTCCAACGCTGACGGGGTTCTGTCTCCTACGGCGGTACTCACCAGAGATTTCTCTTTGGAGCATGTGTTCCCCGGGCTGACCATCACTTTCGATACCAGATCCAATGTTTGGCCGAGAAGTATCAAGGCCCTGTTTTGGTTCAAAGGCAAGGTGGTTGATACCGTGACCGTAAAGGACATCCAGTCCGTTACTATTGAGGTGTCCACCTCGGCCCTCAAGGTGGACAAGGTTCAGATCGAGTTTCTGGAGACACTTCCTCACTGGAGACCCAGAGTCGAGAATGTGGTATACGGTATCAAGATGAGGTTCACGGACAAGGACCTGATTTCTGTGAAGCAGAAGCACGATGTAGACCCTCTGAGCCGTAGACTTCCGAAAGAGACCTTCTCTTTTACCATCCACGACTACGATATGCGGTATGACCCGGACAACCCGAGAGGCATATACGCATACATCGACACTCGCTCCCCCATTAGTATCCAGTACGGATACGATCTGGACGATGGAACTATGGAATGGCTCAAGGCGGACCATTATGTTCTGGATGGTAAGCCCAAGGCGAAGGACTACAAGGCAGTCTTCACTGGAACTGGTCTTATTGCAAGCCTGACCAAGACCTATTATAGAGGCACTTTTGGACAGAAGAGCTTTTACGACATGGCTGAGGATGTCCTGCTGGACGCTGGTCTTACACTCACCGAACAGGGTACTCACCCTTGGGAAATTGACCCGGCACTCAAGACCATGTACTGTTCAGTCCCGCTCCCCATAGACACTCACGCTGACTGTCTCCAGCTTATCGCTCACGCTTGCCGCTGCCGTCTCTATACCGATGATGACAACATCATCCACATCCGGCCTTTCGGTGTGAACATCCGTGGTATCTATTCCGGCGTGTGGGAAGACAACGGACATGAGCGATACTCCGAGTGGGAAAGCGTAGATAAGAACACTGAGTTCAGTGACACCTACGCCACGCTGGAGCTGAACCGCTGGCTGGGTGACGGGACCCAGACCTTGGCTCCCGATGGACAGTACGCACCGCAGGGTTTCGTATCCAGTAAACTGTCCACCGCTGATGGTTCGTTCACCGAAGCCCCTGTCGTAACCCGCAAGTTCGATGTTCCCCACGATCTCCCTCTGGTATATGTCAAATTCGACAGCCGTTGCGGAGAGTGGCCTCGGAGAGTGCAGGTCCGGTACTACAAAAACGGAGCGGTCGTGGCAACGAAGACCGTGGATGTGCGAGGTCTGCTGCTGACTGTGGACAGCACGGTCATGGAGTGTGACCAGTTCGACATCACCTTCCTCGACATGATCCCGTACCGCCGTCCTCGGATCGAGCGTGTGTATTATCAGGAGACCGACTTCCTTCTGGACTTCACGACCATCTCCGAGAACTCCCAGATCTGCACCAAGACCGATGAGCTGAGAGAAATCTCCGTGGCTATGTTCAGTTATCATTCTGACGGTGCAACGCAGACCCTCTTCGAGGGTACGGTGACGGACACCAACTTCCATGTAGACTTTAACAACCCATCCACGAACATCAAGGTTTCTGTTTCTGGTGGGTCCATCGTGAAGCAGGAGATCTTCGCCCGAGCGGTTGACCTTGTTCTTTCTGCCGGTACGAAGACCGTGACCATCACAGGTGAGCGGATGAGCGAAGTGAAAGATGTCCGGGTTACTCAGGTGAACCAGAACGGCGAGGTCGATGAAGAGAAGAACCCCTTGATCTCCAATGAGACCATGCGGTCTGCCCTGCGTGACCACACTATCAAGTACCTTGCACTCCGTAATACCTACGATGTCGATTATCGTGGCAACCCGGAGATTGAAGTGGGTGATCTCATCCAGACGCAGACCAACTACACCTCCGAGCTGGACGCACTGGTGTTGGTCGATGAGCTGTCCTTTAAGGGCAGTTTGAGTGGAAAATTGAAAGTGAAGGGTATTTTATGAGTGTGATTGATACTCTCATCACGGACCGCACCGCCACTGACATCACAGAGGCAAGGCGTATTCGTGACAAAATCTTGGAGGTGGGGCTTTCCAGCCTCACCTCGGAAGAGCGTAGCGCATGGCTTGGTGGAATGAAAGCCTCTTACAACTACAAGGATCTGAACCGTGTAGGAGAGGCAGTCAATTTCCTGTGTGCCGAGCTGAACCAGATGGGCTTCACGGTATCAGTTACCGGGAAAACCGATTGGACTATTTCGGACTCGGCCACCCCGGCTCAAATGCAGACCTACCTCAAGAACCTTGATGTGCTGAAAGCCGTTCTCCCTGTGACCACTGAGCCTACGCCTGACACCATGCGCTGGCTCACCATCGCAAAGATGAACACGATTGAGAAGATCCTTCTCGACATCGGGACCATGGTGAAGAACATTCAGAACGCTTGGTTCCGTTCTGGTGAAATCTATTGTGGAGAAGCGTAACACCTTCTCTCCAATGGTTTCAGAATATCTTCAAAGGAGGATGAGGAATGAAGGACCTCATTACGAAAGGCACGGGCAATTCCCGCTTGCTGAAATCGTCTCTGACGGAAGGGACCTCTTGGGAGACAGCTCTTGCTATGCTCCGGGCCGGGAACTTCCCCATCGACCTTGCTGGTTTGAACTTGGAAGGTATCACTCAGCAGGGTTCCCCACTGAACAAGGAGTCCATCTTGCCTGACGCTCTGGCTAAGTCTATGGGCCTAAGTCAGGAAGATCCCCTTATCAAGGACGCTCTGCAAGCCCTCTACACTCTGGCCAACGGAGCCAATAACTTGGCCAAGAACGCTCTTCCCAAGAGCGGAGGGACCATGACCGGCAAACTCACTCTGAACGGTGAGCCGACTGCCGACAACCACGCAGCCACCAAGAAGTATGTGGACAACAACCGTACTCCGGCAGAGCTTAGAGTGTTGGTCGGTAGCAACGGTGTGTCTGTCACTGCCACAAAGGGCGGTAAGACCCTCACCGCAATCTCCGGATCGGATGGATGGGCCACCCTCTATCCGGCAGAGTTCGGCAACTGGACCGTCAGTGGAAACTCCAAGTCCACGGTGGTCACGATTGACGCCATTGCGGTCTTTAAGGCGGCTCTACTTCCTGCACTGGCAAGCTGTTCTTGGGCTGCTATTTCCGCTGCCGCCGAGGGTGGTGTTGCTGATAAGTGCTTCAATATCGGTGACTCCAAGAATTTCACACTGAACGGTGTAACCTATGCCGCTGTAATCATCGGGTTCAACCATGATGATAAGACCGCTGGAGGTAAGGCTGGTATCACCTTTCAGATGAAGGAATGTCTCAATACCACCTATCAGATGGAGAGTAGCAATACTAACGCCAACGGCTGGAAAGGCTGCGCTATGCGTAAAAACATGGCCACTTTCCTCTCTCAGCTCAATGCGGACTTGAGAGCGGTCATCAAGCCGGTCAACAAGAAAACCTCTGCTGGTAGTCAAAGCACGAACATCGTCACCACCAGTGACTCCTTGTTCCTGCTGGCTGAAATTGAGATTTTTGGAGCTACGCAGTATTCCAAGGCTGGCGAAGGTTCTCAGTACGCCTACTATGCTGCTGGTAACTCCCGAGTGAAGAAGGTGAACAATTCTGCCTCGTACTGGTGGGAGCGTTCCCCGTATGGGAGCGGCAGCACCCACTTCTGTCTTGTCAACAGCGGCGGCGGCGCCAACGGCAACGGCGCCTCGAACTCGAATGGCGTCTCCTTCGGCTTCTGTATCTGAGGTATCTTAAAAATCCCGCCCCGGAAGGGGCGGAAAGGAGCATGATTTCAATGGCAGTTCTCAAGTCCAAGCGTGGGCAAAGTAGTATGGAATTTGTGGAGACAGCACGGAAACTGGAGGCAAAGATACTCAGTCTGTGTATCCGGTCTCCGAAGCGGATGACCTTCTTCCTGACCAGTGAAATCATGCGTTTGGCCAGTCAGGTACACAACGAAGCCCGGTCCGCCAACAACATCTATCCCCGCAACAAGCATGAAGCGCAGCTCCGGCGAGATCATCTTACCGAGAGCAACAACGCTTTGATGAACTTGGTTCCGAAGCTGGGTCTTCTCTATGACGCACTCATCTTAGACCCTCACACGCAGGAATGGTGCGATGGGGCCATCAGCGAGATTGCTTCGATCATTGCCAGCGAGAAGACCCTTCTACGGGCCACAAAGAAGGCAGACGCAGACCGCTATCGGTCTCTGCCAACAGGAGATCTTCAATTCCTTGTCGATGATGACCTCACCGACTCGGATTGATGATACACGGGTCAAGTTCTGAAATAGTTGCCTCTGCTGCCTCGAACTGGTGGGAGCGTTCCCCGAATGGGAGCAACAGCACCAACTTCTGTAATGTCAACAGCAACGGCAACGCCAACAACAACAACGCCTCGAACTCGAATGGCGTCTCCTTCGGACTCCGTAACAACAAGGACAGACAAAGTAGCCCACGGGTGAAATCAGTTTCTTTACGGAAGGAGAACTTGTTCCCAGCCGTATGGCTAAAAATGTCAAGTATGTCGGTTTAGATATGCTTCTCCCGGAAAACGGGAGTCTCCGATGAGAGCAGCCGGACGCTTCTTGCATGGCGAAGATTGTGCGTAATCTTCGTTTCATGGCTGGCTCCTACGCAGTTAGAACCGCACCCTACAAATCACTGTACGGAGGACACCCTTTTCTTATGAATAGCACGGAACGCCGTGAACAGAGGTACTTACGCCGGAAGGCGAAGCGTGACATGAAGATACTCCAGAGAAGCCTTGCACAGGGTAGCTTTGAGGAAGTCTTCTCCTTCCGGCACTTGTACCTCTCAGGCAAGAAATGTTGCAAGAATGTCTTATGGAAGAACTCCTCTCAGAGGTTCATTGGAACACTACTGCTGATGGTGGCGGAGATCCGTGAACAACTGATGAACGGAACCTTCCGAGGCAAAGGTTTTATCCACTTTGTTGTGATGGAGCGTGGAAAACTTCGTCACATTCGTTCGGTCCACATCACTGAGCGTATGGTCCAGAAGTGTTTGTGTGACTACTGCATTGTCCCCATTTATTCTGCCTCATTTATCCATGACAACGGAGCCAGCCTCAAGGGCAAGGGCATGGATTTCTCAATGAACCGTGTGACAAAACAGCTCCAGAGGCACTATCGAAAGTACGGAAGGAACGGTGGTCTGATCCTGTATGATTTCTCCGGTTACTTCGACAACGCCGTACACGAACCCCTCTTCCGGGAGGCCGAACGGCGTATCCATGATCCAAGGACCATACGCCTGTCCAATCAGTTCATTGAGGCTTTCGGTGAAATAGGTCTTGGCCTCGGGAGCCAAGTCTCTCAGACAAATGCTCTCCTGCTGCCGAGTCCCGTTGACCACTATGTCAAAGAGCGCATGGGGATGAAGATTTATGAGCGATACATGGATGACGGCCTACTCGGTGGGCCTGACATGAAGGAACTGGAGCAGCGGAAGGCTGAACTGATCCAGATATGTTCCGAACGACAGCTCAAAATCAATCCCAAGAAAACTCACATCGTCAGGATGGATAGGCCGTTTGTTTACCTCAAGACCCGTTTCCGGCTGACGGATACCGGGAAGGTAGTACGAAAGATGAACCCTCACTCCACGAAAGCAGCTCGCAGAAAGCTCCGTGTTTTCAAAAGCCGTGTGGAGAGTGGAGAGATGTCTATGGAAGACATCAGGTGTTTTTATAACAGCTACCACGGCCACATGGAGCGTGGGAACAGCTTTCGCATATTGAAGAAGACCGACCACTATTTCAAGGAATTGTACGGGTTCTACCCGAACAAGAAAGGATGGAGTGCTTATGTTCAGAATTATCAAGGGAGAGACAACTCTCGCCACGATAATGAACCCTATGTGGGTGAAACAGCAAGAGAACGGCTGCTTTGCCTTATCGACTGCGGATGAGGCAACCGGGGTGTCCGTGGATGGTACTGTATACCATCTGGACGGTAGAGAGCCTATCCCAGACGCAGAGACCGTTGTGCTGTCTGAGATCAGCGAAGCGGCATATCAGGCCGAAGTGACCGCCGCACAAGAAGCAAAGCAGTTACAGATGGACACCGCTCTGGCAGAACTGTCCATTCTGATTGCAAATCTGATGACCCCTACTGCGTGAATTGGAGGTGTAACCAATGTTTAATGAGAACAGCGGCCTTGTCAAAACATGGGTAAACCTGATCCGTCAGGGTGCCTATAAATTCGAGCAAATCCCCAATCTTAGCAACCTCCGAGAGGTAGTTGCTACCGTTCTGAAAGGAGGTGAGAAAGTATGAAGTTCACTAAGGATAGCGGTCTGGTCAAGACTTGGGTAAGTCTGGTGCTGTGCGGCGTGTTCACCGTGGAGCAGGTCCCCAATCTGTTCAACCTGCGAGCAGTGGTCCGGGAGATCATCAACAGCTTGGTCTAAGAGGAGGAAACAAAATGGGGGAGATCATCGTAGCCCTTGTTTCTGGAGGCGTGACCCTGATTGGTGTCATTCTTGCCAACAACAAGAATGGAGCGGTCGTGGACACGAAGCTGGACGAGCTGACCCGAGAAGTGAGGGAACATAATCACTTCGCAAAGCGTATGCCTGTAATCGAGGAACAGATCAAGGTCATCAACCATCGCATTAGTGATCTGGAGGAATTTCACAAGGGAGCGTGAGGAAAGTGAGAGCGCAGAAAACATCTTTTTCTAAGGTGTTACTGATACAGGAGTCGGTTCTCATCTGGGTCCTGTCTCTCGCTTTTGTAGTGCTGGCCTTCCGGTGTGTCCAGAGCGGATACACCGGGGGCCTCCCTTGGCTGGCTGTGACTCTGACTGGAGCATGGACCGCCTATGGGGTCTCTCAGGCCATGTACTATCGAAAGTCGGAAAAGGAAAACACCACGGGAGGCATTGTGTTCGAGACTGCCATGTCGAAGACCAACCACCGTGTAGATTGTAACTGAGAGGAGTAAATATGATGGATATTATCAAAAAGCGTTTGGCGGCTCTTCTGTCCGTGAAGAGCTTGGTCACGCTGGTCCTGACGATTGTGTTTGCATATATGGCTATCACTGGCCAGATCAGTCAGGATTTCATGACCATCTATGCGGTCATCATTGCGTTCTACTTCGGAACCCAGTCTCAGAAGACGCAGGATCTCATGGACGCTCCGAAGGAGTGATAGGATATGAGTACCGCCATTGAACGCCTCTTGGCCACGGCAAAGGCCGAGGAGGGGTATCTTGAGAAAGAGACCAACTCCAACCTCGATAACCCTACTGCCAACGCCGGAGACAACAACTGGAACAAATACGCCCGGGATCTGGACGCTTTGGGCGTGTATAACGGGAAGAAGAACGGTTATCACTGGTGCGACATCTTTGTGGACTGGTGCTTCATCCACACATTTGGTCTGGAGGTAGCTATGAAGCTGACCCGTCAGCCCATGGGTGGATACGGAGCCGGATGTACCTACTCCGCCCGGTACTACAAAGACCACGGCCAGTTCCACAAGTCTGGCCCGAAGCCCGGGGATCAGATCTTCTTCACCAATGACGGCGGAAAGACCATGGCCCATACGGGCATTGTGGTTTCCGTAGCCAATGGCAGGGTCTACACTGTCGAAGGTAACACCAGCTCCGCAGCAGGAATGGTGGCAAACGGCGGATGTGTAAGAGCGAAGTCCTACGCTTTGACCTATAATCGTATCGGCGGCTATGGCCGTCCTGACTATTCTATCGTAGAGGAGGAAGAGGAGATGACCCAACAGGATTGGGACAAGATGATGGAGAACTGGCTCTCTCGAAGAGCGGACCTGCCTCCGTCCAACTGGAGTGAGGCTGATAGAGTCTGGGCCGAGGAGAGTGGTATCATCGCTGGAGACACTTCTGGCCGGAAACAGTACATGGTCTTCCCCACCAGAGAACAGATCATGGTGTTCCTTCATCGCTTCTATGAGCTGATGACCCAGCATGGACATTGATGATGTGATCTCGTACTACATCGGAAAGGTGGTACGGGACAAACGGAACCTGATAGGTTCCGGCCCTGTATCGACCAGCCGGAGTAGAGAGAAGGAGCTGGAACGAGACCTCCTGATACTCAATGCACTACGCTGTGCAAAAGCCAACGGTTTTACTGGAGAATGATAAAGCACCGCCGACCCCTCTCAGGGATGGCGGTGCTTTGCTGTGTACCCAAACATCATGCCTATCATGAACATAGTGTTCGGATACCCTTTCAATGGTGGACTTATGAGGGCCATATCCGAACCCCCACAAGTCCTTG
>UMHP01003844.1_pt1 | contig 40614 bp, 32 predicted proteins | sample 1965571 | NCBI WGS metagenome assembly UMHP01 (sample SAMEA4836103, study PRJEB28245) | human gut metagenome | biome: gut microbiome; material: fecal sample | place: Denmark | collected 2008
TGACCATACCTTCGTTTTGAACAAAACCGCAGGCGTTCTACCTGCGGTTTTGTTTTTGCGCTTTTCGGCATGGTTGGGGGTAAGGGGCTAAACGTAGTAGATGGGCCGGTTTCGTGGCGAACCCTTCTCGCCTACGCACAAAAGCGCCGCCACGGAGGAGGGAGATACCTCCGTGGCGGCTGGGGCTGGGGGTGGGGCTATGTTCTGGCTCCCCGCCGGCCGCCCGGGGCCTTCTGGCCCCGGGCGCTGCCAGCGTGCCTAGCGCTTACGGATACCCCAGACCAGGGCTCCGACGCCGGCCATGGCGATGACAAATGCCATAAGCAGAGCGGCAGCCTGCTGGTCGCCCGTGGTGGGCAGGAAACCCTTGACCGTCTTGACGATGTTCGTCACGGTCTTGGGCGTGCCGGGATCGGGTGTCGGCGTAGGAGTCTCGGGCTTCTTGTACGTGTTGTTGAACACGATACCCTCGACGCTCCTGTCGCCCTTGGTAAAGGCGACGTTCGCCTTGAGGTTGCCCTCGCCGTCATCGACCACGTTGACGGTCGCGGTAAAGACGGACTTGTCGTAGGTCATACCGGCCTCGTCGCCCTTGACTTCGCTGATGGTGTAGACGTGCGTACCGGGCTCGTCGTACTCAAACTTGTCGAAGCTGATCTTACCGTCGGCATCGTTGGTGACGGTGGACTCGATGCCCTCGCCAACGAGCTTAAAGCTGAACTCGTCCTTCTTGAGCTCGCGTCCCTCGAGCACCTTGATGGCGCCGATGGAGACTTGGGTGGGCATGGCGTGATACTTGTTGGTAAAACCAGCCGACTCGGTGGTTCCCTCGAGCTTGTGCGTCACGGCCAGTGTGCCATCGCCGTTGTCAGAGACGGTGGCCACGACGGTGTAGGTCGTACCGTCATAGGTGACGCCCTTGTACAGGCCGAGCGCATTGGGGCAAGCCTCGCGCAGCGTGTACGTGTGCGTGCCGGGCGCCTCGTAGCGGATCGGGCTCAGTGTCACAGTGCCGTTGGCGTCGTTGGTGCCGCTAGCGACAACCACGCCGTCCTCGAGCAGATCAAACGTGAACTCGCCGGCTGCAAGGTCGCGTCCGGTCAGACGCTTGACCGTCTTGACCTGATCGGTCACGACAGAGTCGGTGGGCGTTACGCTGTAGGTGTTGATGAATGTGAAGGCCGCACCGTCGTCGCCGTTGCGCACGACGCTCAGATGTCCGGCGCCGTCGTCAGTCACGGTATAGGAAACCTTGCGCGTGGCGTTGGCATCGTTGGTCACGCCAGGGGCGCTGCCGGTCTCGGTCACCGTATAGGCAAAGGTGTGCGAGCGCGGAGCGGTGGGGGCCGCAGGCTCGGACTCGTCGACATTGGCGTCAGCGGCGGGGTCGGCCTCTTCAGCCTCTGCCTCGTCGGCCTCGGCCTCGTCAGCTTCGTCCGCCTCGGCCTTATCGGTCGCATCGTCCGTCACGCCCAGAGCGCGGTTGAGGTCCTCGAGCGTAAAGTGGATCTTGCCAAAGTCCACGTTACCGGCTGCGTCGTTGGTTACGGTCGTGCGCTCGGGCATCGGGGCACCTGCCTCGTCGGCGGTCACGGTAAAGGTGAACTTACCCGTGATGTCGGCCGGGGTCAGGCCCTCGGCAACCTGGAGCTTCTTAGTACCGGTGAGCGCGGCATCCACGGCGTCGGCGCCGTAGACGTTCTCGAACAAGGGCTCGACGCCGCCGTAGTCGACCGTCGCCGTCAGGGTACCGTCACCGTTGTCGACGACGATAACCTTAAAGCCAAAGCTCCACGTTGTAGCGGAAACGCCATTCGGCAGCCCGAATAAATCTTCGTAGGCCGTGTAGTTAATGGTCCAGGCAAGCTTACCGTCCTTGTCGGTACGATGGGCAAGCCCAGCAGCCTCAAGATTAGCAAGCATCTTAGTGTCGTAGTGCAGCGTATCAAAGCTCACGTGCCCGCCGATATTGGGCTTGAGGTTTTCGTATGCCACAAGCTCACCCTGATAGGCGATGCCGAACCAGAACTCGCCGTCGGCCATCGGGCGGCCGGTCAGAGTCTTGGTGGCAACGACCTGAGCGGCGGTGCCGCCAGGCGTGTTGGTCGTAGCGCTGTAACTGTTGTGGAACGGCACCAGGGCCTTCTCGACCTTGTTCTCGCCACTCTTGTGGACCGTCTCATGCGTGCCCTCGGGACCACCGGAAACGGTCGTCGTAGCAGTGAGCGTACCGGCGGTGTCGTCGGCGATGGCGATCGTCACCGTGCGTACGGCGTCATCGTAGGTGTAACCGGGCTGGCCGTCGTTCTTTTCGGCCACGGTGTACTTGAAGGTCTTGCCGGCGTCAGCCTGCGTAAATTTAACCTCATGACCAGCCAGAATGTCGATCAGTCCGACCGTTGCCTCTGCCGCTTCGGGAGACTTGAAGCTGTTGGCCCCGGGCAGCAGACCGAGCGCGCGAGCCGAAGCGTCGTCAGCAGGTGTCACGGTAAAGGTGAACTGGCCCTCGGTCATGGGGCGGCCGTCCAGATACTTGCTGAGCCACAGACCGCCGGCCGCGGTGTAGTTAAGCTCAGTGCGGTACGTGTTGGTAAAGCGTCCGTTTTCCTTCTTGGTGACGTTGGCGGTCAGGTTGCCATCGCCGTCCTCGGTCACGGTTACTTCGGCGGTCGCGACGTGGGAGTCATACGTCATGCCGACCGTATTACCCGCGTTCTCGCGGATCTCATACTTGTAGGTTCCGGCAGCCGTGTAGTGGATCTTGCCGAACTTGATGGCGGCGATGCCGTCCTTCGCGTCCTTCTTACTCACGGTTACGGTTGCGGGATCGGGCAGCGGGGTGCCCTCGGAAGCGGTAATGGTAAAGCTGAACTTGTCGGAGTCCGTCCAGTCGCGACCGTCGATGGCCTTGCCCAGGCCAAAGTCGAACTCTGCGTCGAGCGGGGTCACGCTGTAAGCGTTCTCGAAAGTTGCAGCCTTGACGTCGTCCTTCAGAACATGCGTGGCGCTGAGCGTACCGTCGCCGTTGTCCGTGATGGTGGTCTCGATGGTGTACTCGGCATCGCTGTAGGTGACGCCCTTGCTGATGGTTCCGCCCTTGACCTCGCGCAGCGTGTAGGCGTGCGTTCCGGCCTTGGTGTACTTCACGGCGCTCATCGTGATCTTGCCATCGGCGGCGTTAGTGCCGGTGGCGATAACCTTGGCGTCCTCGCCCTCGCCCTCGACGAGCTCGAAGGAGAACTCGCCGGCAGCAAGCTCGCGCCCGGTCAGGACCTTGGTCGCGGTAATCTGGTCGGTGACGCTCGTCTCGACAGGCGTCACGTTATAGGTATTGGTGAACGTAAATGCCACATCGCCGTCCGGCTTGTGGGATACGCTCAGATTGCCCTTGCCGTCATCAGTCACGGTGAAGGAAACCTCGCGCGACAGCTTGGCGTCGTTGGTCACGCCAGCGACCTCGCCGGACTCGGTCACGGTGTAGGTAAAGGTGTGCTCGCGCTTCTCGGGCTTCTCGCCCAGAGCCTTGTTAAGGTCGTCGAGCGTAAAGGTAATCTTGCCAAAGTCGACCTTGCCCTTGGCATCATTGGTCACACTCGCGTTCGCGGGCATGGGTGCGCCCTCTTCACCGGTCACGGTAAAGGTGAACTTGCCGGCAATGTCAGCCGGGGTCAAGCCGTCGGCGACCTGCAGGTTCTTGATGCCCGTAAGCGATGCCTCGGCAGCATTTGTGGTGTAGGCGTTCTTGAACTCGATGCTCTTGACGTCCTTGGCGCCCTTCAGCTCGTGCGTAGCGGCCAGCTGGCCCTTGCCGTTATCGGCAATGGTCGTCACGACAGTGTAGATCGTATCGTCATAGGTGATGCCACCGGCGTCGCCCTTGACCTCACGCAGCATGTAGGTGTGCTGGCCGATCTCGGTGTACTTGATGGTGCTGAACGTCACCTTGCCGTCGGCGGCGTTCGCAACGGTCTCGATAAGCTCAGAGTCCTCGCCCTTAACCTCGCGCAGCTCAAAACTGAACTCGCCTTCCGTCAAGTCGCGCCCGGTCAGGGACTTGGCCACGGTAATCTGGTCGGTAACGCTGGACTCAACAGGATCCGCAGCGTAGACGTTCTTGAACTCGGTCACTTCGGCTTCACTCCAGGCCACCTTCACAGCGGCGCTGAGCTCGCCCTCCTTGTCGGGCGTTACCGTCACGGTGATCTCCGCGACGTTCTTGCTGTAGGCGATGCCGTCAATCGTGGTCCCGGCATGCTTTTCACTGACCTTGTAGACGTACGTGCCAGGTTCGGTGTATTCGATCGTGCCGAAGTCGATGGCAGCCTTGCCCTGGTCCAGGTCAGCCTTGCGCACGGTCGCAGTCCTAGCCGCAGGCATCGGGGCGCCGCTCTCGGATGTCAGGCCAAACTCAAACGCGTCAGCATTCGTCCAGTCGCGACCCTCGAGCACCTTGGTTAGACCAAAGCTGGCCTTGGTGTTCACCATTGCCGGCGTCATGTCATACGCAAAGCTGATCTTGCCGTTGTTGCCCAGATAGGAATTGACATGCGTCGCAGCCGCCTTGGCGGACACGTTGTTCCATTTGGGGTTGAGAACGTCGGTCGCGGTACCAGTGCTGTTGCCGCCCACGCTGCCCTTGGTGGTGTGGAGCTCGTCGATAAAGGCCAGACGCGCGGTTCCCACGCTAAACGAAAGGTTGCCGTCCTTGTCGGCAACAATAGCGCCGTCAAACTTGGCAGCGTCGCCGCCGATAAACTCGATGACGGCAGTGGCGGGCTTGGCCTCGCCGTTCTCGCCCTGCTCCTCAAACTCATCCTTGTAGTAATAGGTGCCAGTATCTGTCAGCGAATTCTTTGCAGGCTGTGTGCAGTCCTTGTCCGTGTAAATGGGAGTCTGCTTCTGGAAGTAGTAGTAGCGGTTGGTGTCGGCCGGCTCAAAGGTCGCAACCGTATCACCCAACGCACCACCGCTCCACTTGTTCGCGTAGAAGCTCACGGTCTTGGTGCCGTCAACGACAGTCGTATTATGCTCGATGTAGTCCTTGAGCCCCGTGACCTTCTCGGGCGTAAACAGGTTGTCAAGTGCGGCGCTCTTCACGCTCGAGGCATACTTCACCTGAATGGGCTTAACGTTGTCGACCGAAAGCTTGCCGTCTACGGTCTTAAAGTGGCTCAGCGGAATCAACGACGCAGGAATGATAACCGTTACGATATCGCCCTTCTGGGGATTGTCAGCGCCAGCACGCTGCACGGTGATGAGCAGGTCTTTTGCCTTGCCGGTGAACTCGTATGTGTCGGTATTGGTTTCTTTGTTGAACGTCTTGCTCGCCTCGGTAAACGGCGTGCCGTTGATGACGACTTCGGTAAATCCGTCGACCTGCATAAAGTCGCCCAGCTCGTCGGTAAACGTAATGTAGCCGGACTTGGTCTCGTCGTAGCCCTTATGGATTTCGGTCGGATAAGGCGCCTCCGATGTGATGGCCTGTGAGATGTCGTCGAAGACCTTCTTGAGCTCTTCGGCGTTGGTCGCCGACTTGTAGTAGTCGGAGTTTTCCGCGCGTGTGCCAAGCTTGTCGCTCGCATACGACGTGGCATCGGGATAATTACTCGACACGGCGTGCATAAACTTGTTGACGTCGCTTGTCCCCTCTTTCGAGGGATCGTCAGCGGGGTCCGCTCCACTAAAGATGCCGATGGTATAAACGGTGGCTTTGCCATCCTTCATCTTCTTGGCAGCCGTCACGGCACCCTTGGCGACGTCAGAATCAAACTCGCTGAAGCTCGTTGGCTTGCCGTCGGTAAAGAACACAACGATCTTCTTGGCATCTGCGCGGCCAAAAGTGATATCCCCGGCCAGTTCCAGACCATAGTCGGCACGCGTGGCACCGCTTGGTTTGATTCCAGCAACTGTATCCTCAAGAACTTTCACGTTGCCGCCAGAGCAATCGGTCAAACCCTTCATCACCTGCGAGTTGTTGTACCAAAATTGCCCTTTCTTGTACTGGTCATTGCCGACCTTATTGGTCTTATCACCCGCAAACTTAACAATGGCAACCCTGTGCTGCCTATCGACACCCTCGATACCCTCGTTTTGCTTGGCAATGGTATTGATAAAGCTGTTCGCAGCGCTCTTCAGTGCATCGATACGCTTGGTGGAATCTCCGCCACCCATAGGATCATCCATCGAGCCAGAGGCATCCAGCACCATCACGATGTCAAGCGGCGTGGTGACCGTCACGGTTGAATTAGACGTCGAGGACATCGCCGAAAGCGTGGTCAAAAAGTCCGACTCTTCGTTTTCCTCGGTTGCCTTGACCGTCTTGTCGGTCCAGATTCGACCGACGTTTTGGGTCGTTACCTTATTGCCACCGTGGCCTGCCGCCCAGATTTCCCAGCGACCGCTGGTGTCGGGGTCGGCGACCTTTCCGGTCATTATCGGTCCGTCCATTCCTGTGCTGGACCTGGCGTTGGCCTCGGACAGCATGGCGAATGCTGCGGCTGGCAACACCAGCACTACGGCCAGTATCACCGCCAAGAGACCCCTCGTGTACTTACCCATCGTGTCTCCCTTCTCGCAGGCTCAGACCTTGCATCAGCCTAAAGTTACGGAATGAGACACAATTAGGGCAGGTGACACATGTTCCAGATTCGGTTTTGGGCGTGAGACAAATGTCTCACCAAAGTTGAGACACGGCGTTTTCGCAGGAAAACGGGTGCGACTCGGAGCCATCAGGCAAAAATGACCCGTTTTCCTCCGTCCCCGGGGAATCAGTTGGTAACGCTCGCCACGAAATCGGGCCATCTACTACGTTTGACTCGATACCCCCGACCATAGCCGCTTTTCATGAAAAACTGCAAGCGTTCTACCTGCGGTTTTCATTTCGCATTACTTGACGTGGTCGAGGGCTGCCGCCTAAACGTAGTAGATAGGCCCATTTCGTGGCAGACGGGTCACGCGGCAGCCCTCGCAAGGCAAAAATGATCCGTTTCCCTCTGTCCACGGGAGATCAAGGGCTTCTACGGATATGGTGCTATTTCAAAACTATGCCGGATTACGGGGCAAAAGTCGGGACCCTCATCCATACCCTCATTTTTTGAAAAACGGCAGGCTATCTACCTGCGGTTTTGTTTTTGTGTTTTTCCGTATGGTCGGAGGTTCGCCATCCAGCCCCGTAAACCGGCATAGTTTTGTTTGCGGCGGCCCAGCCGCGCGTTTAAGCGCGGGGCGGGTGGGGCATTTTTGCCCCACCGGCCCCTATTCCAGCTCTATTCCGGCGCTATTCCGGTTTGGTTTCTACTGTGGGAGTCTTGTCCGCTGCGACTGGGGTGCGGGCGGTGTCCATAGTCAGGCAGTGCTTGGGGCAGCTCTCGATGCACTCACCGCACACCACGCAGGCATACGGGTCGATCGACCACGTTCCGCCCTTGCGATCGACCGCGAGCGCGCCCGCCGGGCAACGCCGTGCGCACATGCCGCAGCAGATGCACACGTCCATGTCATTGACGATATGCCCGCGCAAGCGCTCGGGCGCCGTCAGCTTCTCCTGCGGATAGCACACCGTAACCGGCCGCTTGACCATAGAACCCAAGGCCGTCTTGGCAAATGTCAGTAAACTCATGCCGCGCCTACCTTTCCGTGCAGCTAATGCAGGGGTCGATGGTCAGGATGATCATGGGCACGCTAGCAAGGAGCACGCCCTGCAGCGCATGCGTCAGACCTGCCAGGTTTTGCGACGTCGGCGTGCGCACGCGAAAACGGTCCAGGTTCTTGGTGCCGTTGCCGCGTACATAGTAATACGCCTCGCCACGCGGTTGCTCAATCACAACCTCGCCACGCGCGCCGTCGGCCGGCGTGAGCTTGGTGCGTCCGCCGATGCCGTCGTGCGGAATCTTGCCGACAAGCTCCTTGATGATGTCCATGGCCTGCGTGACCTCGGCACAACGCACCTGGCAGCGGGCATAGCAATCGCCATCGGTGGCAACAATCGGCTCAAACGCAGCCAGATCCGCATAGGCGCCGTCACCGAACATGCGCACGTCGTAATCCACGCCCGAGGCGCGCCCAAACGGGCCGACCATCGAAAGCTCCAGCGCGTCCTTCTTGCTGATCACGCCCACGCCATGCAGGCGCTCGCCGCAGCTATTGTCGTCCAAAAACGTATGCACCAAGGCCTCGTAGTCGGGGCGCATGGCGTCAAGCGTCTGGACAATGCCGGCCAGCTCGGAGTCCTCGATATCGTGCTTAAGGCCGCCGATCTCGTTAATCGAAAGGATCACGCGGCCGCCGCAGGTACTCTCAAAAATCTTGAGAATCTGCTCGCGCAGGGTCCACGAACGATAGAACAGCGCCTCGAAGCCAAAGGCATCGGCGAGCAGGCCCAACCACAGCAGATGCGAGTGAATGCGCGAAAGCTCGTGCAAAATGGTGCGGATATACTGCACACGGCCGGGCACCTCGATGTCAAGCATGCGCTCGCAGGCGCTGGCATAGCCGCAGCTGTGACCCACGGCGCAGATGCCGCAGATGCGCTCGGCGATGTAGCCAAACTGGTGCATGTCGCGCTTTTCGGTGAGCTTCTCGAGTCCGCGGTGCACAAAGCCGATCTGCGGAATTGCCTCGATGACGCGGTCGTCCTCGATCACCAGGTCCAGATGAAGCGGCTCGGGCAGCACCGGGTGCTGCGGGCCAAACGGAATAACGGAGCGACGTGCCATGGACCTTACGCCTCCTTTTTCTGCTTGTCGCGGGCGGCCTTGGCGGCAAGCGCCGCGCGGACCTTGGCCGCTTTCTCGGGATCCATGGCGGCGAGCTTTGCTTCCAGCTCGGCGGCTTTGAGCGCGGCCTTGGCGGCAGCTTCATCGTGCTGAGCATCGGAGCCGGCAGCCGCAGCGGGCTGAGCGACAGTAGCACCCGCGGCATCGCCAGCGCCCGCGGCACCCTCCTCCGCAGCGGCCGCGGCAGCAGCGGCCTTCTCGGCAGCGGCTTTGCGCGCCTTGGCCTCGGCGGCGGCACGAACCTTCATGGCTTTCTCGCGGGCGGCTTTCACCTCGGGCGTGATCACACTCATGGGCTCGGCGGTCGAGACCTGGTAGAAAAAGCCCTTAAAGTCAATCTGCATATCGGTGATGGCAAGACCAAATAGGTCGTGGGCCTCATTTTCAAACGGAAATACCGCCGGATAATACGAGCTGATGGACGGAATCTCCTGGCACTGGTCGATGCCCTCAACCACCAGGTTCTCGATCGCATAGTTTCCGTCCCGCGCGATCTGCTCTTGCGCAGCGCGGACGTTGATAAACGTATAGACCAGGCGATACGATCCGTCGTCCACACAGCGCTCGGCATGCATCTGCACAAAGCGCGCGCCGGCACCCTTGAGCGCCTGGACATGCGGCAACAGCTCGTCGATCCTGACGGTGATATAGATAGCCTTTTGCATTACTCGGCCTCCTTTGCAGCGGCGGGCGTCTCAGCAGGCACGTCGCCAGCGGCGGGCGCTGCGGACTTCCCGGCACGCGCGTCACCGGCGGCGGCCGTGTCACCGGCCCCCGCAGCCACAAACCCGTCCTCGCCCAGCTCAACGCCACCGTCCCAGGTAGCAGCGCCGCCCACGGTGAGCGGATCGCCGCCGGCGCGCATCACGGCCTCCTTCTGGTCCAGGATGCCGCACGCCTCCACGATGGCATCGATCACGGTCTCGGGACGAATGGCGCACCCGGGCGCGTACACGTCCACGGGAATCGCACGGTCCACGCCGCCGATCACGTTATACGCATCGCGGAACACGCCGCCCGAGCACGCGCAGATGCCGCACGCCACCACGCACTTGGGCTCGAGCATCTGGTTGTAGATCTGGCGCACGACGGGCAGGTTCTGGGCATTGACCGACCCCGTCACCAAAAAGATATCCGCATGCTTGGGGTTGCCGGTATTGACCACGCCAAAGCGCTCCGCATCGAACAGCGGCGTGAGCGAGGCCAACACCTCAATATCGCATCCGTTGCAGCTCGAGCCGTCGTAATGAATAACCCACGGCGAGCGCGACATTTTATGATCCATGGATGCCGCCTCCTAAATAAACACGTCGACGAGGATGGGCATAAGGTTGAGCAGGCCAAACACCAGCGCCACGCCCCATCCGAGCTTAAAGCAGCTGCGCCAGGTGCTGCGTGCGAAGGTGTTGTCGATCAGCACCTCGACAAAATACGTCGCGGCCATCACGACCAGGGCTACGACCCAGCTCACCGGGTTGTCCCAAACAAAGAACATGCCCACCCACATCAAAAACAGCACGGTCTCGCACCAGTGCATAAGGGTCATCTTGGCCAGCGTGCCGCCGCTCATCTCGGTGGCGACGCCCTGGACGATCTCCTGATGCGCGTGATGCGAGTACGAAAGGTCAAACGGCGACTTGCGCAGCTTGATGGTAAGCACCGCGAGCAGCGCGAGGAAAATAGGCGCGCTGTACACGATGATGGGGGCCGACTGCCCCGTCACGGCGATGGAATCGAAGCTATCGGTAGCAAGGTACAGGCCCACGCTCATCAGCAGAACGGCGGGCTCGTAACTCATAACCTGCAGCAACTCACGATCGGCGCCGACCTGGGCAAACGGGCTTTGCGTCGAGGCGGACGCCAGCACCACAAAGATCGCGGCGAGCGTCACCATAAAAGCGCACAGCAGCGTGTTGGAACCCGACACAAAGATGCCGCCGCCCACCACGGTAAAGATGAGCGCACACGCCATGTAGGTATCGTCCATGGTGTTTACGCTGGCAGGGGCCTTGCGCAGCAGCTTGGCAACGTCGTAGAAGGGCTGCAGCAGGCGCGGGCCCACGCGGCCCTGCATGCGAGCCGAAAGCTTACGGTCAAGACCGTCGATCAGGCCGCCCACAAGCGGCGCCAGCAGGGCAAACACCACGGTACCAATAAAGATGCCCACGACGCCCGAACCTTCAAAATACTTGCCGCGCAGCACCGAGGGCGCGCTCATGGCAAGCCGCTCGGGCCCAATCCACGCGCAGCACAGCAGCGCAAACAAGATGATGCTGCAGCACACGACGCTACCCACGGGGCTAATACGCTTCTCGCCAAGGGCGTCCTCCGAGTACCAATTGCGCTTTTCGGCCTTCACCTCGCGTCCCATCGAGCCGCGGAAATGGCGATATTTGTCGGTTCCCACACCCGAAAGATATACGTTTACGTGCGGTTTGTTGCTCACGCGGAATGAAGTCAGCAGCACCACGGCGATAAACGCCACGATAACCACCATCAGATACATGGCGTCCTTGCCAATAACGTACGGCACGCGGCCAAACACCATGGCCAAGTAAGGCGACACCAGACCGCTCGAGATAATCGGGAAGGCCACGCAGCACAGAATCAGCAGCGCGGCGATGGTGTTGAGGGCCATCCATTCGGTCTTATGGACATTGACCTCAACGTTTTGAGCCGTGGGGTCGACGCCCGAAAGCTTGGCAAGCCACTTGCCCCAGAAGTAAAACGTCGCGGCCGAGCCAAAGGCAAGCACCATGATCATGAGCACGTTGCCAGTCTGTGCGAACGCCACCAGGGCGCCCCACTTGGACACGAGCATGCCAAACGGCGCCACGAACATGCCCATGATGCCCAACATCATCAGACGCGTCAGGTGCGGCATGCGGCTGAACATACCGTCCATGTCCTCGATATTGCGGCTGCCGATATGATGCTCGGCCGTGCCCACGCACAGGAACAGCAGCGACTTTGCCACCGTGTGAAACAGGATCAGGAAGATGGCGGCCCACACGGCCTCGGGTGCGCCGACACCCAGGCAAGCACTGATGAGGCCCAAGTTGGAAATGGTGGAGTACGCGAGCACGCGCTTGGCGTTGCTCTGCGAGATGGCCATGAGGGCAGCGAGCAAAAACGTGATGGCACCCACACTCGTGACCATAAAGCCGGTCACGGGATAGATGGCATATAGCGGGCTCAGCTTGACCATTAGGAACACGCCGGCTTTGACCATGGTGGACGAATGCAGCAGGGCGCTCGTGGGCGTGGGGGCAACCATGGCGCCGAGCAGCCAGGTGTGGAACGGCATCTGCGCAGCCTTGGTAAGGGCGGCGAGCGACAACAGGATGACCGGCATCACCAGCAGCGCGGATTGCGCGGTTCCGGCGCCGGAAAGCTCAATCATGCCCGAGATGGTCAGCGGCATGCCGTTGACGTGCAGGTACATGAGTCCGGCCAAAAACGCGATGCCGCCCAGCATGTTGAGGATGATCTGGATAAAAGCGTTTTTGATGGCCTCGGGCGTGCGCGTGTAGCCAATCATAAGGAACGAGCACACGGTGGTGATTTCCCAGCCGCAGAACAGCCACTCAAGGTTGTCACTCGTCACGATGACGAACATGGCCGAGAGGAATAGAAACATAAGCGCCAGGAACTGCGGGCGACGGTCGGGCGCGGTCTGCCCGCGCAGCGCAGCCTCGTGCTCGTCATGGGCCTGGAAGTCCTTCATGTAGCCCAGGGCATACACGCAGATTAGGCTACCGACGATGCCGACGGCGAGGACCATGATCACACTCATGTAGTCCAGGTAGAGCGGCGTCGCCGTGACGGCTTCGACCGCGGGCAGCGTCATGGCTGCAAAGGCGAACGAGCCCACCAGCTGGACTATGCCGAGCACCGTGGCGAGCGCGTTCCTATATTTGTACGCGTTGTACAGGATTACGGCGCACAGGATGACGTCGATGACGGAGCTGATGATCGAGAGCACATGCGAGGTGCCGGAGGCAACCTCAAAGCTCTGCGGACCCATGCCAAAAAACATGACGGCGACTACAACTGTCACCGCCATAATAATGCCGGAACCTATGAGCCCCACCGCATCGCGGGCGCGGTCGCCGCGCGCGAACAGCATGCCCAGCGCCGGTACCAGCGGAAACAGGGTAAGGAAATACAGTAGCGTCATACCATCACTCCCCCATGCAAAAACGCTGCAATTGTTTAACGTTATAGCTCAATTGATGAGTAGCGGCAGCGGGTTTTCGGTCAACTGGGGAGTTTTAGGCGTACGGGGCAAGGAGTCTGTCCGCATTGGAGCAAAGGGGCGACGCTCCCCCTATCGCAGCGGTGGGCGCACGGGCCACTGCGCGCGGTTTATTGGCCATTTTGGAGGATGTCCCGATAGGCTCGCGGCGGTCCAAAAAGTTGGCGCGGCAAGAAAAATGCGCCCCTGTGGGCGCACCATCCCGTTTGCTATTCCGCCTTTTTAACGCGCGGCTTGCGACCGCGCGGCTTATCGACCAGTGCGGCCTCACCGCTCTCGCGGTACTGACGGCACCAAGCCTTGACCGAAGACTCGCTGGGAATCTTGTGCTTGATCATGGCCTCGCGAACCGTCAAGCCGTTTTCCAGACGGTCCTTAACCACAGCGAGCTTTACGTCGTACGAATAGGTGTGATGATGCGAACCGGCATTGAGAACGGCGTCGGCACCGCCCACGGCATACGCGCGGGCCCACTGACGAGCCGTGGCCTGGGGAATGCCAAGCTCCGCGGCGAGAGCGCGATGACCGACCCCCTCTTGGAGGATCTCGACGGCGCGCTGCCTAACCTCGGGCGCATGCGTGCGAGTCCTAGTTGCTTCCGACATACCTGCCACTTCTTAGCCTTAGCCGTTAATCTGCTTTCTTACGTGCAAGTTAGATAGTAGCATTTTACTGTTTGCTCAAAGCAGTTAATTAAAGTAGACGCGGTGTTATCTGGACATTTGGCACCAAATTACGACATTTCTTTATCGATTATTTACGCTGGTAGCTGACTCGCAGCCAATCGTCATTCGCTTGTCAACAAAGTTGGCATCTCTTTATGTCCTTTGGTATAGAGGATATAGTTATTAACCCCTCCCCCAATAATTTTGAGTGATCTGCAAGGCAGTAGACGTCCTCACTCCTCATGATTACCGCGCATTGCCATTCATCGGAGCAAAACAAAAAGGGCGGGACCTGCTGCGCTTGCAGGCCCCGCACCGGTTGACACCCGACGGGACACAGCCGGGCGAGACGGATCCGTGCTACCGCCCCGCCTGGCCGCGATGTTCAACTACAGCTCGTTGGCCGCGTGATACGCCGTGCGAATGGCGCTCGCAATGTCGGCGGTGCGCTCACCCGAGCAGTCGCCCACGCAGGTCACGGGCACCGTCACGCCATCCAGGTCAAACGCGTTGGCCTTGGAGCCCACGGCCATCACCACGTAATCGCAGGCGATCTTCACCGGCTCCTCGGCGCCGTCCTCGGTGGTGCGAATGGCCTCCACGCCCTCGTCGGTAATGGCGGTCAGGCGGGTCTTAACGTGCTGCTCCACGTTGTGCTCTGCAAAGTCGCTCATAATCAGCGGCAGAATGGTCTCGGACTCGCCCGCGGCAATCTTGTCGAGCATCTCCACGATCGCCACCTCGCAGCCGTGCTGCAGCAGATACTCGGCAGTCTCGGTGCCCACCAGGCCACCGCCAATGACAGCGACGCGGCCGTTGATCTCCGCCTTGCCGGCCAGCACGTCCCAGCTCGAGACGACCTTCTCCGAGTCGGCGCCCGAAACGGGGATGACCACGTCGTGCGCGCCCACGGCCACAATCGCGGCGTCGGCGGCATTGAGGTCCTCAGCGGTAGCGGCATGGCTGAGCTCAACCTTCACGCCCAGGCCAGGCAGAATCTTCTCGTAGTACTCGACCGAGCGCATGATCTCGTCCTTGCGCGGAGGCGCAGCCGCCAGCACAATCTGGCCGCCCAAGTGATCGCTCGCCTCGTAGATGGTCACGTCGTAGCCGCGCTTGGCCGCCACGCGTGCGGCCTCCAGGCCGGCGATGCCGCCGCCCACCACGGCGATCTTCTTGTCGCCCTCGCCCGGCTTAATGGCGATGGTCGCCTCGTCGCCGTTCTCGGCATTGAGCACGCACGAGATGTACTTGCGATTTTGAATCGCGTCGACGCAGCCCTTGTTGCAGTTGAGGCACTCGCGGATGGGCTCACCCGTGGCGGCCTTCAACGCAATGTCGGGGTCGCACATGAGCGAGCGGCCATAGGCGATGATGTCGGCGGCGCCGTCTTCCAGAATCTTCTCGCCGGCCTCGACCGAAACCACGCGGCCCACGGTTGCCACCGGCACGGAGACCAGGGCCTTGACGCGCTCGGCCACGGGCAGCGTCCAGTTGTAGGGCATGGCGCCCATGGGCGGAATGGTGTCGCCCATGTTGCCGGTGTGGTTGGCCTGTGCGACCTGGATCATATCGATGCCCGCGCCCTCGAGCAGCTTGGCGAACTCGCAGGCCTCGTCGGGCTGCAGGCCGCCCTTGCCGCGCGGCGTGCCGTCGGGGTTCTCCATGATCACGGGGAGCTTGTACTCCACCATCAGCTGCGGCGCGGCCTCCTTAATGGCGGCGACGACCTCCAGCGCGTAGCGAACGCGGTTCTCGAACGAACCACCGTACTCGTCGGTGCGCTGGTTGAGGATGGCCGAGCACAGCGAACCCACCAGGCGGTCGCCGTGGACCTCGATAGCGTCGATCCCGGCCTGCTGTGCGCGAGCGGCCGAGGCAGCGATGGCCTCCTTGATCTGGGTGAGCTGCTCTACGCTCGCCTCGTTCACAAAGTGCTGCATGTCGTGATGCAGCTTGGCGTAGGCCTGGTTGCGGATCTCGTTGGACTCGGCCATCTTGGCGGCAAAGGTCTCCTCGTCGCCGGCGGCCTTGGCCTCCTGCGCGGCCTTGGCGGCGGCCATGGATCCCATGACCATGCGGCCGACACCGGGCACATCGTACTCGGGGTGGAACAGCTGCAGCGCGACCTTGGCGCCGTGCTTGTGGACGGCGTCGGCCAGCGCCTTAAACGTGGGGATCTGGGCGTCGGTTGCCAGCTTGGGCGTGGGGCTTGCGGTCATGACGGGAGCGACGTCGCCGATGACGATGTAGCTCACGCCGCCACGGGCCAAGCGCTCGTAAAAAGCCAGGCTGCGCTCGCCGATGGAACCGTCACGCTCCTCGTAGCCGGTGGTCAGCGGCGGAAACATAATGCGGTTCTTGAGCTCAAGGGGGCCAACCGTAATGGGCTGGAGCAGCTTGGATGCAGGTGTGGTCATGGACATTCCTCTCTTGTAGGCGCGGCGGCGATAATGCCGCGTAGTTATCTAGAGGATATGGCATGGGAATACAGCAGCGCAACGGAAATCGGCGGACAGCAGGTAGCGGCAGGTGGATGGGATGAGCCCAACAGCGGGTTTTTCTCGATCTGTAACACCTAGCCGCCTAAATCGGGTCTAGATGTTACAGATCGAGATTTTGTTTGAGAGGCCAAGAATTGGACCGAGAACACGGTCCCGGAATAACAAAAAAGCTCGTCGGCTAGGCCGACGAGCTGCAAGTTCTTGGTCGCGGGGGCAGGATTTGAACCTACGACCTCCGGGTTATGAGGGCGGGGCGGCTCTTTCTCTATAGAACCTATTATATGTTTACGCAGGTAAATAGCTGTATCATGCATTTATTATCGAGCATTTTTATCTGCTCATTATCTGCTCATATCATCATTCTGAGCATATTCTGATCGGATTCCGCCGCCATATTTGAACAGCTTTAATATCACCCCTGCTGATTAACAAACAACCAATACGCAAGTCTGCAAATGACACCTATGACGGAAATGACAGCTTCAATGGGATATGCCCGACGCCGTCACGCTTTCGCGGTTTTGGCGATAAACAGGCCCTTGCCACAAGAGTCACCCGCTTTTACTTCGATTAGCCCGGCGGGGTTGTTCCAGCAGGCACCACGATCGGCGTCTAGGGGAGATACGCCCCAGTAAGCGCAGTTGTAGCATTTTCTGGCCCCGTCATTAGGTTGCAAGATATCACCGAGTTCGTTAGCCGCCCTTCGCTGCCACTCGTCGTTTGTGTGAGTGTAGATATCGAAGGCCTGGTCGTTCTTGTGACCGCTCATACTCTTCGCGGTCCGCCTGTCCACTCCGCAGTCACGGCTCAACAGTGTCACGTATGTATGCCTGAAACCATGAAACTTGAAGTCGTCGGGTATCGGATACTCGAGCCTTGCCGAATCAAACCAACGCGTGAAAGACCGCTGAAGGATGTGCTTTGCGTTCCTGCTGTTCACAATGGGCGCTTCAGCGCTCCATCGAAGACCGAGATCGTCCGAATAAATGTGCCTCTGGACCTTCTGCCATTCATCGAGGACTGGTATGAGCGGCATTGGGACAGGGATCCTCCTGTTGTCTTCGTTCTTCGTCGTCTTGTATGTCTGTTTCTCTTTGTTCAGCGCTTTAGTTACAGACAGCACCCCGCCTTTATAATCTTGCCAGGTCAACGCGAGCATCTCGGAAAGCCTAAGCCCGCAGTTCAGCGCGAGTAGCACGCCAATGGCATGCGCCTCCGGAGGGCGGCTCGTTATGTAGTTGAATAGCGCCTGGGCTTGAAATAAAGTGAGCGCAACCTTCTCCTTGGTGTCCCTTTTGGGAGCGTCAATCGAATCGCAGGGGTTCTTGTCGATGTAGCCCCGCTCGACGGCGTCCTTGAGCAGTTGCCGCAGAAACGCATGGCTTTTCTCAATCGTCGTTCCGGAGTAGACCCTGCCGGCAAGGTTATCGTCCCCCGGACTCCCCATGCAGGCGTATGCCTCATCGATGACGAAGGGCGTCACCCGCCTCAGCGGCAGATCGCCAAGGTACGGCCGGAGTCTCGCCCAGGCCTCGCGGTTACTCTCGATGGTCCTCTGCTGGACTTTTCGACGCTTCTCCCGTTTGCCGATATAGGACATGGCGAACCCATCGAGCGTGAGGACGTCGCCCTCGGAATGCCCTTTTGCCCTGCGCCTCCATTCGGGCACGTCTTGTGGAAGGCCCCCATGATAGACATAGTCGTTGATGGCCTTGATCAAGGCAATGGCCTCGGCCTCCGATGCGACCTCCTCGCGGTATTCGTCGTACCGCTTCTTGCGTTCATTCCAGCCGAGCGGATACTTTACCTGCCAGGAGCTGCCGCCCGACCTAGAGGTGTAGCTTCCCTTGTTACGAGGTACTGTCGCCATGCTGCCGCGCCTTCATCAGCGAAAAATGGTTGCAAGGCCGGTGATGGCAAACGCCAGGGCCGCGAACAGCAAACCAAACCCGATCGACGACGTTGCCAAATCGCGCCAAGACGCGTCGACCATCGAGCCCCGATCCCCGAGCTTCCTGCGGGCCACTTGATACAGCAAGGTCGCGATGGCGACCGCCACCCACACCGCGCCCGCGATGATAAACGGATTCATCTAGAGCCCCGCCTTTCGATTCGAATACTGCGTCCTGCACGACGGGGAACAGAACTCGCGCCTCTTCCCCCTGGTTTTGACCAAAATGCCGTTTCCGCAATTTTTGCACGTCGTGGGGACACAGCCGTATCGGTAGAAGATGGCCCCGAACATCGCCGCCGCCGTCGAGTGGAAATGGTATCTGGGCACCGGCACGTCGTCGAAGATCGAAGGCTCGCCTACAGACCACCCAAGTGGATCGCCGTCCTTCGTCGTCAGCCCGGCCAGCATTTTGGCAACGGACTCCACGAAGGCAATGGCCTCGTCTCTCTGGGCACCCCCGTCATCGATACCGAGATACAGCTGGGTCTTCTCGACCTCCGGCTTCCAGCCGATGTCGAAAAACGGTGCGCCCTCGCCGGTCTTTATCTGCGCGGTTATCAGAACCGCGTTGGGAACCGATCCGAAAAGAACCTTGCTCTTTCTCGGCCTAAGATCGAGGATACGCGTCTCGAGCGGATTTATGACCATATAGGAAAAGACGTTCTTAAACCACTTGGTCGAGTAGTTGAGAGTCATATCGAAGGAGGAATTGTGCTGGAACGGCAGGACGTAATAGGAGTCCTTGAGCTCCCCAGTAATCCACCAGCGGCGTTTCTTTTCGAAACGCTTGAACCCGCTTTTCTCAAGGACGTCCCCATGCTCCGACATGATGTTTGCGATCAACCTGAGCAGAACCGAACCGAGATTTCGGCATAGGACGACATCCCTCAAGGGTTCAATCACAACGACGCAGCCGGGATCTTCTTCCCGCCATTTCTTCAGCTCGTCAAGGCCGTTGGACTCAATAAGCCCATGGCGATTGAGGTCGCGAGCAATGGAGGCCTGAGAGGGATAGAGTGACGAAGCGCTGCCCGTCGTAGACATCCCCTCAAGGCACAGCTGGAGATAGAGGAAGTCTTCGTCACAACGCGTGAAACCACGCTCGCCGCCGACAGACTCCTCCACGACCTCGATGGCCTCGTCGATAGACAACCGCCTATTCTCCTCTTTATAGATGCTGCGGTCGACGAGGGGACCAGACTCCGAAATGGCCGCGACGAGCTCGTCGAGAGTGCCCCAGCGCATGAGACGCTCCGCAAGTTCGAAGTCCATTGGAGCCGACTTCTCCGCCGCCTCAACCCCACGAACCACCTCGACCAGGGAGTGGAATCCGGTGCTTCGGTTCCTCGCGATGAATACTTTTCTAGCCATTACTTAATCAACTTTCTAAATAAAGCTTTATAGCGATGTTGGTTTCAACTTTATCCTTTATCTATATCTCATTTCAATTTGGTTTTTATTTTACCTTGTTTCTCTTTGTTAATAGTGTACACTAGAATTAACGAATAGAAAGGAGGTATATATGGACAAGCTCCTGTCTCTCGCTGAGGCCAGCGAGATTATGAATGTGAGCTATTCCAAGGCCCAGAAGCTCGCCAAGGCCGGTGAGCTTCCGTTTCGCAAGCTCGGAAAGACGTGGTACATCGCCCGCTCCGCGCTCTACCGCGAGCTCGGGCTCGAGGAGCCCGACGACCGAAAGGAGATGGCCGGCGTTGGCTAGCCTCAAAAAGAAAAACGGGTGCCCTCCCGCCAAGAAGCAGCACCCGTCCGCGGCCCATAAACCGCATGGTCCATATTACATGCTCCATGCGACCCATATCTACAAGGAGCACAAATGGACTATTCCGCCTACTTTGCGCACGCCGAGCGCGTAGCGCGCACGCTGGAGGCCCACGGTCTCCCGCGCAATCCTACCGATGAGGACATTCTCGGATTCGCTATCGAACAGGCGGACCGCATCGACGCGCTCTGCACAGCCCTCGGCGTCGAGATCGTCACCGACTATCGCGGCCGCTGTCGCGTCATCCGCGCGGAGGCGGTCTAGATGCCCGGTGAGCTCGAGGTGCGCAGCGCGCAGGACCTCCTCGACAGCCCTCTCGCGAGCGTAACCTGGCTCGTCGAGGAGCTCATCCCTACCGGCCTCGTGGTGCTCGCCGGCACTCCCAAAGTCGGAAAGAGCTGGTTCAGCCTGGGACTCAGCGTCAGCGTCAGTACCGGCCAGCCGTTCCTCGAACACGCCACAGAGCGCTCCGGCGTGCTCTACCTCTGCCTCGAGGACACGTACGCTCGCATCCAGAACCGACTGTTCCACATCGTCGACATCGCCAACGACGATCTCCAGTTCGCCATCATGGCCAACAAGCTCAACGGCGGCCTCATCATGCAGCTAGAACGGTACCTCGCATCTCACCCAGCCACCAGGCTCATTATCGTTGACACTCTTCAAAAGGTCCGCGCCACCATCGGCGACAGCGTATACGCCTCGGACTATCAGGACGTCGGCTTGTTCAAGGCTTTCGCAGACAAGCACGGTCTGTGCGTTCTGCTCGTCCATCATACGCGCAAAATGGCAGACGAGGCGAACGTATTCAACACCATCAGCGGCTCGAACGGCATCCTCGGTGCGGCGGACGAGTGCCTCCTGCTCGCAAAAGATGCCATGTTCGACGGCAAGGCTACGCTCTCCATCACCGGACGCGATGTCGACCTGGCGGAATATAAACTCGCGTTCACCGACTGCCGCTGGCACCTTATCGAGCAGACCAGCCGCGAGGAGCTGCGTGAGCGTGAGGTTCCGGCGTGCGTGCTCACCGTCCTCGACTTCATGGCTGCACGACCCGGCGCCTGGGAAGGTACCGCCACGCAGCTTATCGACGACGCCGGCCTCACCGATGCGACGCCCGCCGTCCTTGCGAAGCGCCTCAACGAGCATCGCGCCTTCCTCGTAGAGCGCGGCGTCGAGTATGGCTTCCGCCGCACGGCAACGGCACGCCTGATCACCCTCACCCACGCCCACAACCAAAACTGACTGACCGGTGGGACCAACCGTCCGGTCCCACCATCCCATCGAAAGGAACCCCCATGGAGTTCAAGCCCCTCAAGCTGTCGGACGATCGATTCGAGATCGCCCCGAAGTTCACCATCGAGCTCAATCCCGAGGAGGCCGGCAAGAGGAGCCACGTCTACTTCGTCTGGCCGTTTTCGCCGGAAGCCTATCCCGATATCCCCTCGCTCGACTCCGTCATCCAGGAGGAGGTCCCCGGCACGCTCTTCGCATACCACTGCGACAATCCCGATCTCCCCGTCGTTTCGTACCGCGGCGTCCCCGTGACGCGCGAGCACCTTACCGAGCTTGAGGCCTCTTACCTCGACCTCCAGTCCCTTGTGTTCGACGCCCGTTCCGCCACGCCCTACGCCGAGGCACCGTTTGCGTTCGCGTTCGCCCTCTGCGACAGCACGGGGAACGCCCATCGCGTCGGCATCTCCCATGCTTTCATCCCTGCCGGAATGGCGGATGATGAGTAGCCCCCAGCGTTCGGGACGCATCTATGTCAGGGTCTCCTCGCAGGAACGCGCCGCCATCGAGCGGCGCGCCGCCGCTGCGGGCCTGAACATGAGCGATTACCTGCGTCGGCGCGCTCTTGTCGATGGCGATCGCCCCGTTATCTCCACCGATCCCGAAACGCTGAAACTTCTGTATAGGGACCTCGCGCTTGCCGGGTCGAACTTAAACCAGCTGGCGCATGAGGTCCACATTACACATGACCCCGGCCGAATCTCCCCGTTCCTCAACGCCGCGCTCACAAGGGTCGGAAGCGCCGCGGAGGCCGTCTCGTCCTTCCTCGCCGATGCCCGAAACGTATAGGAGAGGTGCAGCCGTGAACAATCTCAAGTTCAACGCAATTCTATCGGCCGCGTTCGCCACCGTACTTACCGTCGCCTGCTATCCCCTCGCAGCGCCCGTTGTCGGATGCATCGCCGCTTCGCTTCCCGTCAATTGGGTGGCCTGGCTCGACGCCATCGGTTTCGACATGTGGTCGGTCTTCTGGCTTTCCGGGGCATGGCTCGGTCACATTCCGTTCATGTTCGCAGCGTTCTGTCTCCTGTTTCTCGTTCTCCTCGGCTATACGGTCGCAAAGGACGCCGAACGCAACCGGAACGTCGACGAAGGTATCTACGGCGACGCCCACGTCGTCCGGGGCGCAGTGGAACTCAACCGCCGCAACGATTTCTGGGACGGGTCCGGCGCGCCGGCCAGAGCGGGTTTCGTGCTCGGCGCGACCAAGGGCGGATACTGGTTCGACTCGTCCGTTCCGCACGCGATCAGCATTGGAAAAACGGGGTCTGGTAAGTCACAATTCCAAGTCCTGGAAGATATGCATATGTTCCTGGCAGCCGGTTGGAACGTCGTCTCCACCGGAAAGCCCGAGATCCTTGAGCTCACCGCCGACAAGGCGAGGGAGCTCGGCTACGAGACCATCGTCCTCGACCTGACCGGCTATCCCGGTGCCAGCTCGTACAACCCCATCGGACTTGTCGCCGACGCCGTCGAGGCGGGCGACATTGACGGGGCCGTGAGGACGGCCCGGCAGGTCGCCGTCGACCTCATCCCAATCGGCGGGGAGAAGAACACGTATTTCCCCAAGGCAGCGCGCAACATGCTCGCCGCCTGCATCCTCGTCGTCTGCACGGCCGACATCCCCCGCAGGCAGAAGAACCTCGCGAGCGTCGCCGCGCTCGTGGAGCGCGGGACCGCCGGCGACGACCCGAAGGACCCCTCGGCCCCGCTTAAGGACTACATCCGCGAGCTCGGGCCGTCGCACCCGGCGTTCTCGCCGGCGTCCGACCTCCTCGGTGACGGCGGCGCGACGACGGCCGGCAAGAACGTCGTCTCGACCCTCAAGGAGGCGCTGAGCATCTTCTCGGACGGAGCGCTCCGCGCCGTGACTTCCGAGAGCAGCGTCTCCATTCGCGACCTCATCGAGAGGAAGACGGCGGTCTACATCGAGATGCTCGACGAGGGAGACCCGTACGGGGTCGTCTACACCTGCTTCCTGAACCAGTGGTGGCAGGTGGCGCAGCGGGCGTGCAAGGGGAACGGGGGCCGCATGCCACACGAGACAGCGCTCGTGCTCGACGAGATCGGCAACCTCAACGTCAAGGTCGCGTGTCTGCCGGCCATCGCGACGCTCGGACGTTCGATGGGGATACGGGAGCAAATCTTCGTTCAAAATCTCAAAGAATTGAATGCCTACAATGACCCAGGCGACGGCGGGGCCGGTCGCGACAAGCTGATCGGCTCCATCGGCATCAAGGTCGCCCTGTCCCTCTCCGAGCCCGAAGACTTCAAGTTCTTCACGGCGCTCGCCGGAAAGCGGACCGTTCGCTCGATGGGAACGTCTAGCCAGAAAGGCGCAGGGCGCTCCTCATCTGGCACGAGCTACAACGAGGCGGCCGTTCCCCTGATAAACGAATGGGAGTGGCAGAACCGCATCCCCATCCGCGACGGCCTCATCGCGATCAAGGGCGGGGAGAACTCGAAGCCCGGACGTGAGGGCGTCTTCGAATTCCCGCTCGACTACGCCAACAGGACGCCCGCCGGCCCGTTCTTCGGGCTCGGGGACGAGGAGGCCGAGCGCGAGAAACGGGCCGCGTACTACGCCCGCGCGAGAGCCGCCGCAGAAGGCGACGCATATGAAGCCCCCGCCCCGTGGTGTCCCGAGTTCGACGCCGATGGCGACGCATCCGGCGAAGAAGAGACCGCCCCGGACGATCCCGCCAAGGCCGACGAGGACAACGCGGCGTTCATGGACGAGTGGGCGGCCTGGGACGAATAGGAAGTGGATGGATATGACCGCAATCAAGCAGGTGGCGATCACAGGCACGCAGCATATGAAGAGCTTATCGGGTTATCTGGACAACACGAATAGCAAACACGACGTGCTCGACTTCGACTCCCGGAACCTCGGCGACCCGGCGAACTGGTCCCGCGAGATGGAGCGCACGCGCGCGGCCTACGGGCACAACGAGCCCGGGCGAAAGGGCTCGAAATGCACCTACTGCTATCACCAGATCATCGCGTTCAACCCCGACGAGTGCGACGTCAACGGGGGAAGGATGTCCGAGGGCGACTGCATGAAGTTCGCACGCGAGTGGGTCGAGCGCTACTACCCGAACCAGGAGGCGGCGTGGGCACTCCACCTGGAGCACTCGAGGGACGGGAGCGACCGTTACGCCGTGCATATCGCCATCAACCGGACTGACCTCTCGACCGGAAAGCGCCTCAACGACGGCAGGGCGTCTCGCCAGAGGACCCTCCACGCGGCGAGGATGCGCGAGATGGACGGGCGCTGGGGGCTCTCCCAGCTTGAGCGCGGGACGCGCAACAGCCGCGTCCACGCCCGGCAGGAATCGAGGGGCGAGCAGCGGGCCCGCGAGATCGGCTCGAAGGCCGACCCGGGCTTCGAAACCGACCAGGACCACGTTCGCCGGGTCGTTCGCGAAAGCGTCCGCGAGGTCGCCTCATCAGACGCGTCGAACAAAATGCGCGCCCTCAACGAGTCGCTTGAGCGGAGGGGTGTTCATATGCGCCTCAGCCGTGACCGGAATCTCAAGGAAAGGGACCTGGTCTTCGAGTACCGACCGACATACGATCGAAGGGACGCGCACGGGCGCGCCCTCAGGAAGGCGGCGATCAGCGGGCGAAAGCTCGGTCGTGGCTTCACGAGGGGCGGCATACAGCACGCGCTCGGGATCGGCATGGCGACCTACCGCATGATGGAGCGGGCGATGGACGACGGCCGGGAAAACGAGATGTGATACGTATAGGACGCGCCGCGCGCACATCTCGAAGAGGGGCCGCGGTCCCTCTTCCCGTCTCCCGGGACCGGGACGCAACAAGCGTCCCGCAAGCTCGGGGGACGCGCCCCGCAGGGCAAGATATCCGTGTGTGCGCGGCGGCCGAAAGACGCCGTGTACGCACGGATACACATCTTGCATCGACCGGCAACCGCATGTCGGCCCCGTCCGACGAGGTTGCGTCGAGGTGAGCCCCGGCTGAGCCGCGCGCAGGGGGACGCGACCTAGGGGAGCATCTCCCGTACGCACGGCGACCCGGGGCGAGAGGCCCCGGCCGGTGACCACGGCGGAATGATGGCGACCTCTGGGAGCCATCGAATGCAGCCGTTCACCGTCCGGGGCCGGAGTGAGCGGAGGCGTACGAAACGCGACCCTGGGGAGCGTTGCTAGGGAGCCGCAGCGAGAGCGGCGCGGAACGCGGCGCGGGCGTCCCCGCATCCCGGCGGGGACGCATCGGCCGAAAGGCCGATCCGGCGGGACACGGTGACGCGCAAAGACATGTGTCCGCCGTGCCGTCATCCCCGTCATGCCCGTCACACGGACACGGGTCCCAAGGGGCCTGGGCCCTTTGGCGCGCAGGGGTCCGGGGATGGCGCGGTCCATCCCCGGGAAACGCCGCGAGGGGCATGCCGTCGCCGGTATGCCCCTGCGGATGGCGGCCCGGTGCTATTCCGCCCCGACTATGTAGACCGCTCGGCCCGTCTCGCAGTCGATGGTCTCGGCATCCCCGAAACCGACCCGGACGGCCGCCCATCCGCCGGCGGCTGCCAACGCGTCGGCCTCGGACCTCGCGGCGGCGATGAGGCGCTCGAGCTCGGCCGAGCCCACCGGCGCGGCCCCCACCTCGAACGCCCCGCCGTCGCCTCCCGACTCGTACTCGACGACGACCGTCGAGCCGAGGGCCTCCTCGAGGGTCTCGCTCAGGCCGTGTTAACGTCAATGTATTTTTGCCCAATCGCGCCAATTATTTTTGCCCCATCGCGCCAGCTCACGATGTCCAGCCGCACCAATGCAAATTGCCCAATTCTGGCTATTCTTCTTTCATCTTCCTTTCCGTCGGCACGTCCTTGAGCCTGTAGGAGCGGCCGGTTATCTTGATGACGTGGCAGTGGTGGCAGATCCTGTCGGCGATGGCGCTGGCGGCCACCTCGTCGCCGAACACCTTCGCCCATCCCGTTATGCCAACGTTGGTGGTGATGATCGTGGACCGCTGCTCGTAGCGGGTGCTCACCAGCTGGAACAGCAGGTCGGCGCCGCCCTCGTCGATGTCCAGGTAGCCCAGCTCGTCGATGATGAGCAGCTTCGAGTGGGCGTAGTACTTCAGCCTCTTCTTGAGTATCCCCCTGGACTGGGCGTCCTTCAGGTCGTCCACGAGCCTGGCGCAGTCTATGAACCTCACCTCCTTGCCGGCCTTCACGGCCTCTATGCCGATCGCGGTGGCGAGGTGGGTCTTGCCCACGCCGGGGCTGCCCACCAGCAGCACGTTCTCGGCCCTGTCCACGAACCTCAGCGTCGCCAGCTCCTCAACCAGGGGCCTGGGCACGGAGGGCTGGAAGGACCAGTCGAAGTCCGCCAGCGTCTTCACGCACGGGAACCCCGACGAGCGTATCCGCAGCCTCGTGATCCTCTGCGTCCTGGCCTCCACCTCGACCTGCGTCATCTGCGCCACCGCGGAGCAGAAGTCCGCATCGCCCTCCGACACCATCCGCATGTAGTCGGGCAAAAGCGCCGACATCTCGTGCAGCCCCAGCGTCCCCAGGTTGTTCTGTGCCCTCACGTAGGGGCTGGCCTCGATCGCGGGATCCGCCATCACTTTCCTCCCATCCGCCCGAGCAGCTCCAGGTTCGCCCGCGCCTGCTCGCGTATGTCCTCGTCGGCCGCCCAGGCCTTATCCGCCATGGCCTCCACGTAGTGCTCTTCTGTATAATTGATCTTGCTGGCGCCCTGCGCCGCGTCGTGGACCGCGACCAGCTCGCCCGCCACGGTGATGCGGATCTGCCCGCCCGGCATCGTCACCACCCTGGCCTTCCTCCCGATGCACCTGCGGGGCACCGACCACTGCCTGCCGGCGGCCCTGACGAGCATCGTCGGCGGCACCACCTGATCAGAGACGTCGCCGACCATCGATTCCAGCAGGGTCGCGTTGCCTATCGGCTGCAGGAACTCCTTCTCCCGCATGAATAGCGCCGAGGGCGGCAGCCCCGTCGTGTCGTTGGGCTCCGAGTTGCTCCTGGCCTCGATGCGCGCGATGGCCGCCAGCAGCCCGTCCAGGCCCACGAAGTCGCGATCGTAGGCCGAGAGCCTGTTCAGGAAGCGGTTGGCGGACTCGTCCTTCCCCTTGGTCTGGGGGGCGCCCGCCCGGCACAGCTGCAGGTCGAAGCCGGCCTCCTTGGCGAACCGCCACGCCCTCTCGTTCCTGACGCGCCGGCCCGTGGACATGTTGACCAGCGACGACATGTTGTCGGTGAGGCACTCCTGCGGCACGCCGCCCATGAACTTGAACGCGCCCAACAGGCAGGCCAGCAGGTCGTCCGTGGTCCGGGTGGCCGAGTAGGTGAACTTGTGGAGCCTCGAGTACCCCAGGGTCGCGGAGAACACGTTGAACTCGAAGACCTCGCCGTTGGCGTCCACCATGGTGATGCCCTCCTTCCAGTCGAACTGCATCTGGCGGCCCGGAGGGGTCTCGAAGCGGGGGTGCGCGTCCGGTGCGCGCAGCGCGCCGAACGCGATGCCGTTCTTCCTGCAGTACTCGGTGAAGGCGTTGTACCCCGGCAGGCGGGCGTCCGGGTGCCTGTGCAGCAGGAACTCGTGGACGGCCTTCTTCGTGATGCCGGGAAGCTCGGCTTTTGCCTCTATCACCTCCCGGAACGGGTCGAAGCCGCTGCCCCTCGACGCCCTGCCGTCGTCGAGGTCGCCGCCCGCTCGCCAGTATTTGGCCACGGTCTTGCGGCTCATCCCGTGCCTGCGGCCGATCTCGCTGAAGTTGGGCTTGGTGCCGGATTGCCTGTACATGCTCAACTCGCCCATAACGTTCCTTTCCATATCGTCCTCCTCTCGAAAGGTTACTCGAGGGGAGGGTACCTTCGTTGGCGCGGTTGGGCAAAATGCGTTGGCGCTGTTGGCACATCTATCTTGGTGCTATTGGATTTTTACGTTGGTGTAACTGGCCCTTTTTATATTGGCATTAACAGGCCGCCCATGCTCTCGAGGGCCTGCCCGGCGACCGTGGCCAGCGGGTAGCGGGCCATCCCGGACACCGCCGAGCGGTCGGCCATCCGGACCGTGCCGGCGGCCTCGAGCGCCTCGAGGAGTGCCGCGGGGACCGTGGCGTCGATGGCGATGTTGCCGTACCCGCGGCACCACTCGGCCGCCGCCGGCACGTTCGCCGTGAGCACGCCCCACTCGGCCATGTAGCCCTCGGAGCGCGGGTCCGTGGCGTCGAGGAGGAGGACGGCCAGGCCGCCGCCCGCGTACTCATCGGCCACGAGGGCGAGGCGGACCGCCTCGCCCATGGAGTCGAACTCGACCGTGACCATGCGGCTACCTCCTCCTGACGGCGCTGAGCGGCCTCGGGGAGAAGTGCTCGTCGCGCTCGACGGCGGCGAACCCCATCTGGCGGTTCAGCTCGGCCATCTCCTTGATGCTGAAGTAGCCGAGCTCGTCGTCGTAGCCCTCGACGAGGCCGAACGCCTCGTCCGTTCCGTCGAACTCGAGCAGCCACCAGTCCCATCCGTTCACGCACGAGAAGTAGTGGGCGTAGACCGTGGGGTCCTCCGCCCCGTCCTGCCCATAGAGCCTCGGCACCGTCTTGGCGATTTCCTCGGTCATCAGCTGCTGCATGTCTTCCTCCGTTCCGGGCACGTGGCCCTCAACATCTCGCCCCTGCGGGCAAAGCCGAATGGCGACGCCGCGCGTCGTCGTCGGCTTTGCTCCCTGCAAAGCCGCACCGGAGCGAAGACGGGTCAAGGGAGGTCCATGACGACCTCCACCAACCGGAGCGGAGCGGAGGTTTGTGCGGGGTCTCATGGGCCCCCTTGACGCGGCGTAGCGGAGGTGCCACCCGGCCGCGAAGCCGTGGTCCTGCTGCGGCGAACGCCGAGTATCGGTAAAAGGCTCGCCGATGGCAGGATTGAAGGGGAGAATATAGAGCGATGTCGTTTTCAGAGAGGAACATGCCCGTGACAGAGGCCGAACAGAACCAGATCTTCGATATCTACTACGAGATGCGGGGTCTCGCGGCAACGCTCCTTGCGGCGTCTCGCGGCGACCTACAGGATCCGGACAGAATCGTCGAATATGCCGCAGGCCAAATCGACCGATTTGCCGACAATCTCGCGTCATGCATTACAGGAAAACCTTTCGACTCCGACGAGCGCCTTGATGGCCTTACGCCTAGCGGACGTTTTTGACGTTTGGCGGTTGCTCTGTGACATGAAAAACCCCCAAGCAGCCCGGAAAGCACGCAAAGAGGTCTTAAAGCGAAAGGGCACCGCGTATGCGTTGCCCGCCACTTCGCATTGTAGCCGATTGCTTGAGCGATTTTGATATGCAGCATTTTGACCCTGACGAGCGCTCGTCACTTTTTTGAACGGAACATTCGGAGGACAGAGGCCTTTTGACACACGACGTTTACGTTCCGGCGACGGGCCTACGCCTCCACGTCGTTCTTGGTGAGGGTGTTGTCGAACGCCCAGACCCACCAGCGCAGGTAGTCCTCGGCCCCGTGGATGTCGTCCTCCTCGTGGTAGTGCTCGAGCATGAGCTGGGTGCGCCACTGGCCGAAGCGAACGGTGTAGGTGGCCGTCTGGGCGTTCTGCACGATAGCCCCGAAGGGCTCGATCTCGAGGATCTGATCGATGGTGAAGCAGCGCCCGTCCGGCCAGCAGACGCGGATGGGGACCATGGTCCCGTCGGCGTTTGCGCGGGCGTAGACGTCGACGTACTGCTTGTGGACGCGCCGGCCTGGCCTGTCGCCGCGGGCGCGCACCGTGATGCCGCCGCCGAAGTCCTTGGTGTGATCTGTCACGCGGGCGTCACCGCCATGCCGCTGCCACGCTCGACGAACCAGTCGCCGTGCTCCCACCAGACCGTCTTGCGCTGCTTTGCGATGCAGACGTCGTAGCGCACGCAGAGATTGCCGAAGAGGGCGCGGCCGAACTCGGAGCGGAAGTAGATGGACTCGACCTGCCAGGAGCGGCCGTCGGGCCAGTGGATGGTAACCGGGTCGGACGGGCCGCGGTCGGGGTCGTCGGTCCCGTTGACGTCCACCGGGATGTAGATGCGGCGGTCCTCCGTGGGGATGCCGCAGGTGCCCGCGAGGGAGTGCTTCTTCATGATCATATGCCCTACCCCAGTACATGTGTTCGTGTTTTGCTTCTACCAGTATCGAACGGACGTTTGGTTTTGTAAAGCGAACATGGTGTGGGGGTTGCGTGGTTGTGTCTGGGCGGGGTGGTAAAAGGGCGAGTGCTCGCGTTGGTCTATCATCTGATGCCAATACGAGCGAATGGGAGCCATCTTGTTTACTTACTATCATGTCGATAAATGGGGAAATCTCGTCGCCGTCGATCTGCTTCCCTACATCGTTGCGGCCGTTGTCTCGATTGTTCTCATCTGCTGCGTCGTCTCTCTGGTGCGAAGAGTCCTGGCGAATCCCTTTCACTACCCATACTTCGTCGAGCGGTTCGATGTCTCCGGCAGACGCAACGTGAAGATCGACGACCTGATAGATCGCTTTATGCTCGAGCCCGCCAACTGGGAAAAGATAGTCGCGGAGCGCTCCTACATCCAGGAGTGGAAGGCACAGCAGGAGGAATACCTGAAGACCTGCAGCCTGCGGAAGCGCCGGGAGCGGCAATACGCCGAGACACTCGACGACGCGCACGCGTTCCAGTTTGTCACGTGCCGCGAGCAGACACGCTACAGGCAGAGGAACTACGTGAAGACGTCCTACAAGGTGTCCGTGGACGATAGCGTGATGGCCGTGAGCTGGGACTGGGTTGTGAACAGGCGAAACCGCCTCGCCGCCATTAACGACGAGGCGACGCTCAGGGATTACCATGCTCGCAACCAGCGAAGGCTGATGACGAAGCAGCTGCGCGAGCAGATCGCCCGCCGGGACAACTACACCTGCCAGATATGCGGGAAATACATGCCGGACGGCGTGGGTCTGCACGTCGACCATATCGTGCCGGTCGCGAAGGGCGGCAAGACCGTTCCATCCAACCTGCAGGTGCTCTGCTCGAAATGCAACGGGCGGAAGGGCGCGCGGTAGCGGCGCGTTGCAGACACGCGCTATTCGTCGAAGAAATCGGTGTCAACGGCCTTGATCTCGTAGACCTGTCTCGTGCTCACGCCGACGCCGTAGTCGATCATGAGGCCGGCGAGCGCGGGGCCGTCGACGAGCACGACCGTCTGCCCCAGGAGGCCCTCGGCATATTTGCGGGCATCCTTGGAGAAGCGAGCCGTGGTGATGAAAAGGCCCTTCGATACGCCCTTTCCGGAAAGCGCCCCGACGAATGCCTGAACCTCCGGCCGTCCGACCGTCCTTTGCGGGTCCCACCGCTTAGCCTGGTAGCAGATGGTTCCAAATCCGAGTCGGTCCTCACGGACGACGCCGTCTATCCCCTCGTCACCACTCTTTTTGGTGACGTCGGCACGGGAGTCCAGGCTCTCGCCGTAACCCATCGCCACGAGCAGCTTTCCGACCAGGTGCTCGAAGAAATACGGATCTTTTCCCATGATGATCGAAATGAGGTCGTCGGCGAGCGCGTCGCGAATCTCGCCGTAGGCAGACTCCATCGCCTCCTGAGGGGACTCCTGGTCCTCCAGCGTCGAAACGCCCTCGGGCTCTGAAGCGTTTTTGGCCTTGCTTGCGGCCTGATAGCCGTCTTTCCACTTCTTGAATGCCGTGCAGTTCTCATAGAGACCCTTGGCTGTAATGGGTCCGGGATAATCAGAGAGGTACGTCCTGCCGGCATCGGTGATACGGTAGGTTCCCTTCTTCTCGCCGTATTCCAGAAGCTTAGCCTTCTCCAAATCGGTGATACCCCAGTACACGCGGTTGTAGAGTCTCGACTGGCCGCTCTTGAGACGCTCGGCCCGTTCGTCATCGGTCATGTCGAATTCGATCGCCACGGCATCCTGGAGGTCGGTGCCTGCCAGATATCCATCGACATGCGCCAGCGCTTCAAGGATGGGCCGCATGGTCTCATGCCATTTGGGCATCGTCATCGCTCGTCATCTCCTTCATTTCGGCAAAATCAGTAAAAGAATCAACCGCCGCTGCGGTCAAGGGACCTGTCGCCTGTGGCAATGACCTGAGCTCCCCTGCAAGTCTCCTCGACCCGCCCTTGAGGCTGACGAACGTGAGGCCTCCCGAGATGAACCCGCCGACGACCGGAACGACTTTGCTCACCGCGTCGCCGAAACTGCTTTTGGTGATCTTGACGCCGATCCCGGCAAGGACCTTTTTGATAATCGGGTAGTAACTTGTCTGCATAAGCGCCTTGTTGGCGACCTTCTTGGCCACATTGGCCTGAACCGTTTTGGAAAACGCCGTCAAGGCGGAGTTGGCACCGCTCACGCCGGCCATCACGGCCAGGAGAAGGGCGAAGGCCGCCAAGGTCTCATCGTCCATCTCGTCGCAATCGTCGATAAATGACTGCCAGCCGTAGAGATACGCCAGCTTCTGCATGATTCGAAAGGCGTGGACATAGTACTGCGTCACGTCCGCCGGGATCGTTCCGAGCATCGCGAGCCCGCCGGGCAATCCCGCGGAGAACGAAAGGACGGTCGATTTCTTCGTCTCGAAATCAATGACGTCCCTCGCGATGGAGTCGACAAGGTCAGAATCCATCCCGGCGGCGGCTGGGCTCGTTGAAATCGCGAGCTCTACCTGCTCGTCCGCAACGCCCCGCTTACGAAACTCTGAGCGGAGGAAATGGTCGCGCTCGATTGCCACGCCTTTCAGCCTCATAACCTTCTTGAGGAAGGCGATGGCATATCTTTGGGCTTCCTCCTCCTGTCGATCGGCCTCGGCCCTTAGATCTCCAATGCTCTCCTTCACGGAATCGGGTTCGGATGGTATCGTCTCCCCCTTCGGCTTTATGACGTTCCCCTTCACGCTACTCACCGACCTTCTCGGCATAAAGCTTGAATAGATGCGAAACAACCCTCTCTTCATCTCCGCCAAAATCAACGCCATAGGCAGATTCGACAGCAGCATCGAGCCGTGCATGAGCCTTCATGAGATCGGAGAAGAAGAGGGCTTTATCGGGGCTATACATGTCGGCAAGAGTTGCCCCGCGTTGAGCGTTTCTCGCCTCAAGCACATCCCTAGCACACTGGCGTATCTCATCCTTCTGACTCGCGGATGGAGAAGGCCAGACAAAATTGTTATAGACGATAGTGTTCGAGTATTGATAATCGCTCTTTAAGCGTCCAGCAACCTGCCTCATCCATGCGTTGTGAAACTGACTTGAGATGATTCCAAAATCATACAAATCCGCCTCTTCGACAAAAAAGAGCTTGTTTCCAGGAATAGTGCCGTTGGTTATGAATCCGACCGGAATGTATTTCCTCCGTCCGGAAGACACCTGTGGAACGGCCAGGAATGCACCATCGGCAGGCGCTTTAACCTCATCGAACTCCCACGGGGCACAGGCTCTCTTTTGCGTGCCAGAACGCGGAGAAGCCAACCTTAGTTTGCGGATTTCATCGAACCGATCCCTTATTTCTTTGGGAAGTTTGGATAGCTCGGCTCCCGATAGTCCAGCAAACCACAAGCAATACCTGTTAATGCCCTTGATAAACTCAGATCCCATTGAAAATGGCCTAATGTACTGTTCGAGAGCAGGATATGAAGTCAGTAAACGATGTGCCTCAGCCTCATCGAGGGTTAAAAATCCCCAATCACCAGCGCCGCCACCTCGCGACATCTTCGGAACAGAGCAGAGGGGCTGCCTTCGCTTTTCGACAAAGACGTCCGGAGCATTCGAGAGGTAGCCGTTGATGTTGTCCGCTTTTGTTGCACCCGTTGAACTAAACAGTAGAGGTTGCATATCGGGACTTTTAGAAAATCCGACAATGACAACATGGACATTCGCTTTATCAGATGCTTGGGAATCCCAAACGAACGTTTTATAGGCGAAATCGATATGAACGCCATTGTCGAACAGGGGCTTCCACAGAGGCTCAACCTGCTGTCCCTGACAGATAGAGTTAGTTGAAACGAATGCACATCGAACACGATGCCCATCCATATATTCAGCCGCTTTCTTATGCCAGCATGCAACATAGTCGAGCAAACCAGCGGATTTGCCAAAAATCGCCTTCCTATCTTCCTTTTGAGCGTCTTCAAGGCGCGAACTGCCTATAAAAGGAGGATTTCCGAGCACATAATCGACCTCATCCGCTGATACGACGTCATTCCAGTCGATACGAAGGGCATTCGCGTTAACGATGCCCTCATAGTCCGTGAGCGGAAGTTCCTGGTAGACGCGCTGCGTCACTTTTGCGGTGTCAGCGTCCGCTTGCTTCTCGGCGATCCAGAGCGCCGTGCGGGCGACGCAGCAAGCGAAATCCTCCAGCTCAATACCGTGGAAGTTCTTTAGGTTGACCAGCACGTCGCGATCGCCGGAATCCTCAAAGCTGAACGATGCCTGATCGCCCTGGAGCTCGAAGAGGATGCGGTTCTCCAGCTGCCTCAGGCAAAGGTAGCTTTCGGTAAGGAAGTTGCCCGAGCCGGCGGCAGGATCGAGGATAGAGATGCTGCCGATCTTCTTATGCAGGTCCTTGAGCGCACGGGTCCTCGCGCCGCCCGCGACGGGCTTGGCACGGGCCTCATCGAACTCGGCTTTGAGGCCGTCGAGGAAGAGCGGGTCTATGACCTTGTGGATGTTCTCGGGGCTCGTGAAGTGCTGACCGTTTGCGCGGCGGTGGTCGTGGGACAGCGCGCCCTCGAAGATGGAGCCGAAAACCGTGGGGCTCACGCCCGACCAATCGAACTCCTGGCACCCCTCGACGATGAGCGTATGGCGGAAGTTCTCGGACAGGGGCGGAATCTCCGTCTTCTCCCGGAAGAGCCCGCCGTTCATGTAGGGCAGTTTCTTCAGCCAGGGCTCGGCGTACTTGTCGCGGTCCTCGTCCTTGGTGTCGAGCCAAACGAACAAGTCCTTGAGGCCTCGCCTGAGATCACCCGCCTGGAAGTGCGAGACGTAGTCGCGGAAGGCGTTGGGGGCCACGAGTCCCGAGTCCTCGCAGAACATGAGGAACATGAGGCGCGTCATGAGCACGGAGAGCGCATGGTGATTCTCGGGCGTGTCGGGGTCATCGAACGCCTCGGCGACCTGGTCATGGAGTTTCGACATGATCTTGCCTGCCTCGACGGAAACGGCGCGGGAGATCGTGGCCGGGGCCTCCGCCCCGCCCTTGAGGAACTGAATGGCCGCGAGGTTCTTGGGGAGCTCGGCGAGCGGCAACTTGAAGAGAGGCTCCCGGCATAGCGAGTCCCGCTCGCGGTCGAAGACCCAAAACTCGGCAAAATTGCATGCGACGATATAGCGAGGCTGTTGAGAAAGCGGCATACCCTGGGCGTAGGCGTTGCCCTGTTTCGCGGGCGTCACCTTGCGGCCCTGGCGCGTCTCCTCCTTGGCGAGGTCGATTCCAAGCGACTTCTGCTCGACGAGGGTTTTAGCCGACGGTATGAAGACGTCGATATACCCCTCATGCGTGCTCGCATCGGTGGAAACGGGCTTTTCGAACTCGAGCCTCGAAACTGCATCCTCAACGCCCAGGACGTTCTGATAGAAGTCGATCCAGAACCGTTGCGTGTCCTGGTTCTCATTTCCCTTGTTCGCCCACCTGCTTGCAAAAGCTTCTGCATCGGCTTTCTTTCCTGGCATACAGACCCTCACTTGATAGCCTTTTCCACTGAGGAAGATTCTACGGGTTCTTCACTTCTATTTAGCTGGTTTTAGTTTTATTGGCATCTGTTTTGCCTTAGCGGCCGTTGCAATCTGCTCATATTCCGCTCAGGAGTCCTCGCTGCATTGTCAAGATAAAAGAAAACAGCTCAGAGGAACAATACCTCTGAGCTGCTAAAAGTCTTGGTCGCGGGGGCAGGATTTGAACCTACGACCTCCGGGTTATGAGCCCGGCGAGCTACCAGACTGCTCCACCCCGCAATGTCTGGGCGCCTCATGTGCGCAAGAAAGAATATTACGCGGGAGTTCGGTAAACGGCAAGGAAAAACTCGTGGAGCATAATTCCTTCATATTTAAACCCCTCAGCCCCTATCACCGTAAACGAATCGCAGCCGAGTGCCGTCGGCGACGCGTATACAATGGTGCGCGTCCTTTTATGCCAACACTGGGAGTAGACATGCTGCTCGCTATCGATATGGGAAACACGCAGACGGCCATGGGCCTGTTTGACGGAGACGAGCTGGTGCAGTCGTGGCGCATGCCCACCGACCGCTCCTATACCGCCGACGAGATCCATGTGCGCCTGATGGGTTTCTTTAAGATGTACGGCCTTTCGCTCGACGCGGTCGACGCGATCGCCTTTGCCGGCGTGGTGCCGCAGCTCTCGCGCGAATGGCACGCCGTGGCCGACCGCATTGCCGCGGACGCCATCGTCATCGGGCCGCAGACGGCCGCGGTGACCAAGCTGCGCGCGGCGCGTCCCCAAGCCGTAGGCGCCGATCGCGTCGCTAACGCCGTTGCGGCCGAAACTTTCTACGGCGCGCCGGCAATCGTGGTGGACTTTGGCACCGCGACCAATATCGACGTCATCGATGAGGACGGTTATTACATTGGCGGAGCGATCGCGCCGGGCATTCGCATCTCCATGGACGCGCTTGCCGCCCGTGCCGCCAAGCTCGCCAGCGTGCCGCTCGAGGCGCCCGAGCACGCCATCGGCCGCGATACCGAGGAGTGCATCAAGGTCGGCGCCGTGATGGGCGCCGCCGCCATGGCTGAGGGCCTGGTCGCGCGCATGAAGCGCGAGCTGGGCCGCGAGGATGCCACCGTTATCGCCACGGGCGGTCTCGCCAGCATCGTCGCCGATTCGACCGATGCCTTCGACGTGGTCGACGGACAGCTCACCATCAAGGGTATCTGCGAAATCTACCGCCGCATGCAGGAGCTGGGATAGGACAGGGGCTTAAGTCGAGCACGAGCGCGAGCGGCGAACTAGGCAACGCATCGGCCCTATTCCTCAAAATCGAAAGATTTTCAGTTTTGAGGAATAGGGCTTTCTGCTAGGCCTCGTCGCACAGCCACCTCGCCAGGTCCACGATCTGCACCCCATTGCGGTCCGTGGCCTCGTGATGCGTGCGGGCGAGAATCATCTTGGGGTACGCGTCGCCAATGCTCAGCAGTGGTGAAATCTCGCGTTCAAATGTCTTATCCGAGCTGATGTCGTCGCTCACCTGAATGTAGAGCTTCTCGCTTCGCTTGATTGCTACAAAGTCTATTTCCTTTTTATAGAGCACGCCGACGTATACCTCGTATCCGCGGCGCAGCAGCTCGATTGCCACCATGTTCTCGTATACGCGTCCCCAATCCATATCACGTGTACCGAGCAGCGCGTATTTGAACGCGTGGTCTGCCAGGTAATACTTCTCGCCGCTCTTAAGGTATTTTTTGCCGCGGATGTCGTACCGACGAACTTTATAGAAGGCAAACGCATCGCACAGGCACCCCATGTACGTGCCGACCGTCTTGTTCGTTATCTTTAGCCCATCCGCGTTCAAAATATCCGTAATGTTACGTGCCGACGTTATGTTGGATACGTTGTCCATCATGTAATCGGCAATGCGCAGCAGCGCCGATTCGTTTCTCACGTTATGCCGCTGCACGATATCTCTCACGATGAGCGTTTTGAAGACATTGGAGAGATATTGATAACGCTGCTCCTGCAGTGGATAAGGGTAGGAGCCGGACATACCGCCGGTTCTCGCGTACTCATCGAAGTCGCGGTCGACCTCGCCCTCGTCGCCATAGAGTCGATACTCCTCAAACGAGAATGGGAAAACCTCGATCTCAAACGTACGCCCCGTAAAGAGCGTCGACAGATCGCTCGACAGCAAAAAGGCATTCGATCCGGTAATGAATATGTCGTACTGCTCGGATGCGTGGAGGCTGTTGATCGCACGCTCAAAACCGTCGCACATCTGAACTTCATCGATAAGCAGAAAGTTTTGTTTGCCGGACACTCGATGCTCTTTTACATAGGCGAGCAGCGCGTGATACTCGAGCAGATTCTCGAACTCATCGAGGTTGTAGTTGATATGGATGACATTCGAATTGGACAGATTTGCCTCCACGTAATCGCGGAGGGCCTCGAGCAATTTTGATTTACCGCTACGACGGATGCCCGTGATGACCTTGATGTCCGGCACGCCAATAAGGCTCGTCAACGTGTCCATATATGACGTTCTATTGATGAGTTTCATTGGGGCCTCCTCGCGGTCTTTTATCGCTATTCCTCAAAATTGAAAAATTTTCAGTTTTGAGGAATAGGCTCTATAGCGAATATACCTCGCGAAAGACCGAGCTGCCTTAATCCTATTCCTCAAAAACGAAAATTTTTCAGTTTTGAGGAATAGGGCGCTGGCAACCCATTCCCCAGATAGGCGAAACCCTCCCCGGCACAGGCCGAGGAGGGTCTTGTTGTCATGTCTATCTTTGGGCGCGAACGCCCCGCGCTACAGCCCGCGAATTCGTACGGCCTCGGGCGGAAACTCCTGCTCGCCGGCATCGGTCTTAATGGTCGCGCGGCCCCAGATGTCCAGGCCTGCAAACACACCGACCGCAAGCGGCAGGCCGTTGGGCGACACCGCCGCAACTTGGCGGCCCAGCAGCGGCACCATGTCGAAGTACTCGCCCAGCACGGGAGCCAGCGGCCCTGCGGCGCCTTGCGGCGTGTTGGCAACAACCGCCCAAGCGTCCACGCGGGCCAGCACGGCGGCGGCCAGCGTCTCGACCAGCGCTTCGTCAGCCACGTCCACACCAAGCTCGCCCAGCGCCGAACGCTCAATATCCACCGTCACGGCACCGAACATGCCCGCAGCAGCGGCACCGCCGTTCACGGCAACACGCGCGAGCGACGTCTCAAACGCAGGCGCACCGCACACGATATCGCTCGGCCACTGGATACCCACCTTACCGGCAAGGCCCAACCCCGGCGTCGAAGCCGTGCCCACGAGCGCGTCCATCATGCCCATCGCAGCCACAAACGGCAGGCCGTGGAAGGCATGCATGTTCACGTCCGGGCGCACGATCAGCGAAAACATCAGCGATGCATCGCCCGCGCTCCACGCGCACCAGCCCGCGGACATGCCCTCGCGGCCCGCGTCGCGCGCCGCGTCGAGCTCGGTGCCAGCGGCAACAGCATTCATCTCGATCATCTACATACGCCCCAATTCGCCCACGATATGGCCCACGCGGTCCTCGGGCTCCTTGACCTCGACGCCGTTGTAGCGGAAGAACCGCGCCGGGTCGTGCATCAGGTCCTCGAGCGGCACCAGCACAAAATCGCGTTCGCCGATCAGCGGATGCGGCAGGCGCAGCTTTTTGCCGCCGTGGGTCTCGCCGTCCATCCACAGCAGGTCCAGGTCGATGGTGCGCGGACCGTTGGCCTTGGCCTTTTTGGAGCGGTCGCGCCCCAGCTCGGCCTCGATCTTCATAAGCTCGTCGAGCAGCACCAACGGCGCCAGCTCGGTCTTGATCTCGATGACGGCGTTGGCAAACGCGTCCTGGCGCGTCTCGTAGGCCGGCTCGCTCTCGTAAATCTTGGAGGAGTTGGACACGCAGGTGAGTGGAATCTCGGCGATCATCTCGCGTGCGGCGCGGATGTTGTCGCAGCGATGCCCCAGGTTGGAGCCCACGGCCACAAACGCGCGGCGCGGCTGCGGCTTGGCAACCGCCCAGTAACCGTTCAGGAACTGCGCAAAACCCGCGGCGTCGTGCACGCGCACGATGTTGGCACCGGCCTGGATGGCGCCCAGGCACACGCCAAACGTGGCGGCATCGCGCTCGGCGGCCTCGGTCACGCCCGAGACGGCGCCCACAAAGCGCTTGCGCGACACGGCGCACATGAGCGGGTAGCCCAGCGACGCCATCTTGGCAGTCTCGCGCTGGATGACGATGTCCTCGTTAGCCGACTTACCAAAGCCCGGGCCAGGATCGATGCAGATGCGGTCGCGCGACACGCCGGCATGGATGAGCGTGCGGGCCTGGTCGGACAGAAAGCCCATGACGCGGCGCATGATGGGCGCCGAATCGGGCAGGGTAAAGCGGCGGAGCTGCGAGGTGGGCACATAGGCCTCCTCACGGCGGGCACTGCGGCGCATCATGGCGGCCAGGCGGTCATTGGACTCCGATGCGGCCTCGGTGGCTGCGGGCGCGGCCTCGGGCGCGGGCGCGACGGTCTCGGCGGCAGCAGCCTGCTCGGCGGCCGGCGTCTCCTGCTCGCTTGCAGGCTCGGACGTGGGCTCCGGTTCGCCAAACGGCAACGAGGGCTGCACCACGCCGCCCGGAAGCTTGGCCTCCGGCTTAGGCTCGCCCAGCAACTTGCCGCGACGGCGGCGAGCCGG
>UMHP01025207.1_pt1 | contig 39509 bp, 29 predicted proteins | sample 1965571 | NCBI WGS metagenome assembly UMHP01 (sample SAMEA4836103, study PRJEB28245) | human gut metagenome | biome: gut microbiome; material: fecal sample | place: Denmark | collected 2008
TACAGTTATCAGTTCAGATATTGTTCCATGAATAATTCAGGTTTATCTAATATACCATGCTTTTCTATATAAAACTGTATTTTTTCTTAAGATTTTCAGGAAAATTTGAACTTTTCAAATTTACCTTTATTTACATCGGTAAATTTGATATAATCATAGAAGTCAATAAAGGAGGATATTATACGTGAATTACGGAAAATCGAATCTTTCTAGAAGAAAAAAGCAAATTTCTTCTAAAAAGAAAAGGAAAAAGAAGCGAGTCGGCGTACGTTTTTTCAAAGCCCTCATTATTTGTTTTCTGCTTTTGATCGTCATTGGGGCAGCCGGAATTGGCATATATGTAAAAAAAGTGATTGACAATACACCGGAAGTCACTGCAAAGGACATTATGCCACAGGGCTATACAACGAATATTGTCGATTCCAATGGAACCTTGCTTGAGCAACTCAAAGACTCTGATTCTAACCGTGTTTACAAGAAATATGACGAGATTTCACCATACATGGGGAAAGCTTTTGTTGCGATCGAGGACGAACGTTTCTACAAGCATAACGGTATTGATATCCAGGGAATTATCCGTGCCGGTGTCAATGGTGTTGCACATGGCTTCCATTTCACAGAAGGAGCCAGCACATTAACCCAGCAGTTAATCAAAAACAATGTATTCCCTAATTTCATCAATGAGAGTAAGTATCAGCGAATTGAACGTAAAATCCAGGAACAGTACCTTGCACTAAAGATTGAAAAAGAGATGAGTAAGGAAGAGATTCTTGAGGCATACATGAATACAATCAATTTAGGACAGGGATGCCTCGGAGTTCAGACAGCTGCACAGCGTTACTTTAATAAAGATGCAAAAGATCTGACTCTTTCTGAATGTGCAGTTATCGCAGCAATCACCCAGAGTCCGTCAAATCTGAATCCGGTCAGCAACCCGGAGGCTAATGCAAAAAGACGGGAAAAAGTTCTGAAAAACATGAAGGAACAAGGCTCTATCACAAAGGATGAATACGATGAGGCAATGGCGGATAATGTATATAACCGCATTTCCGAAACAGCGTCAAATACAACTGCATCCAAACCTTACACTTATTTCATCGATGCAGTCATCAATCAGATCGTGGATGATCTTGTAACTGAGAAGAGTTATACAGAAACACAGGCATACAATCTGCTCTATAGCGGCGGCCTTACGATCAAAGTTACACAGGATGCTGATATTCAGGCCATCTGTGATGATGAAGTTGCTAATGTAGGGGATTATCTCAATGGTGATACAGAATATGGGCTTGATTACGCACTTACTATCCACAGGGCAGATGGTTCTTCTGAGAACTACAGTAAAGAACAACTTGCTTCCTATATTCAGAGTGCCTGGGGATATGACACTCCACTTCTCTACGGTTCCGAAGGAGCTGCACAGGAAGCAGTTGATGCATTTAAATCAACGCTCAATATCAATGAAGCAGGCGGAGACACTGTTGATGAAAGAATTGAGCTCTCACCTCAGCCGCAGACTTCTGTTGTTGTGATGGATCAGTATACCGGACAGGTGAAAGCTATCGTCGGTGGACGCGGCGAAAAGAATTCCAGTCTTTCTCTAAACCGTGCCACAGATTCTGCAAGACAGCCTGGATCCTGTTTCAAGATTCTTGCTGCTTATGCACCGGCACTTAACGAAGGAAAGATCACCCTTGCAACAACAATTGATGATGAAGAATATGAATATAAGAACGGACAGTCTGTAAACAACTGGGATAAAAAATATATCGGTCCAACACGTGTCCGTTATGGAATTGAACATTCTATGAATGTCCTTGCTGTCAAGACATTAACTGACTATGTTGGTGAAACAGAAAGTTATGATTATCTTCTTAATTTTGGATTTACAACGCTGTCTGAAGATGATAAATATTCACAGGCAAAAGCTCTTGGTGGTATCACGAACGGTGTATATAATATCGAGATGACAGCTGCCTATGCAGCAATTGCCAATGGAGGAACTTACACGAAGCCGATTCTTTACACACAGGTTCTGGATCATGATGGAAATGTTCTTCTCGATAACACAACCCCTGAGACACATGAAGTCTTAAAAGACTCCACTGCTTATCTTCTGACAAGTGCAATGGAAGACGTTGTCAACGGTGTCGGTGGAACCGGTGGTTCTGCAAGACTGAGCAACATGCCTGTTGCCGCTAAAACAGGTACCAGCCAGGAAAGCCGTGACTTGTGGATTTCAGCATTTACGCCTTATTATACAGCGTCTGTATGGGGTGGATATGATGAGCATAAGACAATGGACAGATTAAGCCAGAGCTGGCATCAGAAACTTTGGAAAAATATCATGGAACATATCCAGGATACAAAAGGACTTGAGTACAAAGACTTTGAAATTCCATCCTCTGTCGAAGAAAAGACGGTTTGTACTAAAACAGGACTCCTTGCCACAAGCAGTTGTCCTGCTATTACAGAGTATTTCTCAAAAGACAATGCTCCGACAAAGAGCTGCAGTGGTCACTATGTTGCCCCATCAAAAGATTCCAAGAAAGATGATTCTGAGAGTTCTGATGAGAACACACCTGCTACAGGTACCGATTCTTCCGGAACAACCTCATCACCGGATTCTTCCTCTGCTGGGACAACAACCGAACCTGCTGCCGGTGGAGACTCTGCTGGAACAACCGGAACAACTACAGGTGATACTTCCGGCAGCACTACTGGTGGCGACACTGGAAGCGGAAGTACCACTCAATAAGTAAATCACGCGCCGCAAGGCGCAACTGAAAAGGAGAGGCTATATAAAATGCCTCTCCTTTTCATATACCTATATAACTGATTGTTCTTGTTATCCTGTCTGTATCTCTCTGATACAGTATTCTGCTATCTTGTTTTACGGTTAATATATCTTGCTTTATATTTAGAATATACAATCGTCTGATCTTTATATAAACTATAATATCCGGAAACCGCATAGCTGATTGATATCGCGATCAGATAATATGCTGCTCCTGAAAATCCAAACAGTTCGAATGAAATCAGCATTGCCGTAATCGGACAGTTCGTCACTCCGCAGAAAAGTGCAACCATGCCGGCTGCAGCTGCTAACTCCGGTGAGAATCCAAGTATTCCACCGGCAACACATCCAAACGTCGCGCCAACACTGAATGCCGGTACAATCTCACCGCCACGGTATCCTGCCCGCATCGTAAGCGCTGTAAGTAACATTTTCCATAAGAAATCGAGTGGTCCTGCTTCACCGTTTTCAATAGCTCTTGCGATCAATCCGCTTCCTGCTCCCATATAATCTTTTGTATTCAGACATATTGTGATCAGAATAATCACTCCTGCCGCGACTACAATTCTAATATACGGATTTTTCAAGTACTTTGTATACAACTGCCCTACTATTTTTAACAGAATACAAAATAGAATACTTAAAATCCCACACCCCACTGCGATCAATGCCATCTTAAGTCCTGTCTCCACAGTAAGTCCCGGGATAGAATGTACCGGAAATGTCTCCGGATCAATCCCCATTCCTGTTGCAAACTCTGCCGCAATGATAGCTGCGATCACACACGGAAGAAGCGCCGCGTAATACATTACCCCCACGCTCGCAACCTCCATTGCAAAAACTGCTGCTGCCATCGGTGTTCCAAACACGGCTGCAAACGCTGCACTCATTCCACACATAATCATCACATGGTGATCAAATTCATCTAAATGAGCCAGTTTTCCAAGCCAATTTCCAATACTTCCACCAAACTGTATCGACGCTCCTTCTCTTCCTGCCGAACCGCCGGTAAGATGCGTCAATAATGTTGACACAAAAATCAATGGTGCTGACAGAAACGGAACATCATCCTTTGATTTAATAGTAGCAAGTACCTGATTCGTTCCTCCGTCCTGTCTTCCTATCCTCTCATACATAAATACAATCAGAACTCCTGCAACCGGCAAAAGCATAAAAATCCAATTGTGTGTATCCCTGTATTCCGTTGCTGCCTTGATACATCCTGCAAATACTGCACTCGCACCGCCTACAACCAGACCTGTCAAAACAGAAAGCCCCATCCATTTCAGAAAATTCCACGTGTTCTGTCGGATCCTTTCATAATAATACTTTATTACTATTTTTGTATCGTGGGAATGTTTTCGTTTTCCCATCCCCGTATTTTCTGTATTTTCTTTTTCTTCCATTTACATTTCCCCTCTTGTATTTCTCTTTTGTTCCGAACTCTGATTGCTTTCTTATGTTCAGATAAAATCTCTTGCCTTATTTATTATAAAATGATTTTCCTCACCATGCAACACAGAAAAAGGATGGTTTTCTCACGTTCGAACGCTTCTTGTTCGTTGTGTCAAACCATCCTTTAAATCAATTATTTTTTACCTCTGCTTTATCATTTCATCCTTTTTATGCTGTTTCTTCTTTTGTATTCACACTCTTGGATTCTCTGTCCTCTTTGAATTTATCATAATATGCAAACATTCCTGCAAGGAGTGTTCCTGAAATAGAATGCCATGTACAGGATACTGCACAAATGATTGCTGACTCCGGTGTGGATGCAAACTGTGCTGTTGTTGTTGCAAGGTTTGTTGCAAGTCCTGCATTCTGCATACCTACCTCGATAGAGATTGTTCTCTTCTTTGCTGTATTCATTCCTGTCAGTTTACCTGCTCCATATCCGAGCAGATAGCCAAGTCCATTATGAAGAAATACTGCTACGAAGATTACAACACCGGACTCAAAGAATTTGCTTCCCTGTGAAGATACTACACCGCCGACAACGCATGCAAGTCCAAGGACTGCGATACCAGGCATAATCTTCTGAAGTTCTTTGAATGTTTTATTTTTCCCTAACAGATAGTTGAGTAAGAATCCTACTGCTACCGGGAAGATAACTGTTTCAATAATGGATACAAACATAGGTAATCCTTTGATTGAAATATGTGTACCACTTGCCAGCAGTGAAACCATAAGTGGTGTCATAATCGGGGAAAGAAGTGTTGAAACTGTTGTCATTCCTACAGAAAATGCTACATCTCCACCACACAGATAGGACATAATATTGGATGACACACCACCCGGACAACATCCAACAAGAATCAATCCTAATGCAATTCCATCCGGAAGATTCAACGCCTTTGTCAGTGCAAATGCAAGGAATGGCATAATCAGATACTGGGCGATCGCTCCGATGCAGATATCAAACGGTCTCTGAGCAAGAATCTTAAAATCCTCTGTTGTTAATGTCAGACCCATACTAAACATGATCACTCCGATAATAATAGACTGACAGGTGAATTTATTGGATACCGGATCGACAAACAAAGCGTTGTTAACCCATCCCATCATTGTCGGGACAAAGAATGTCACTACTGCAATGGCAATAACAACCACTGAAGTATAATCTGATAAAAATTTGCTGACTTTTTGTAATGCTTTCATTACAATACCTCCTTAGGATTCTTGTTCACCTAAAATTTGTATTCTTCTTGAGATATATTCAAAGAAAAAAGTCCCTTTCCAGAACTCAATCTGAAAAGGGACGAATATAATCCGCGTTACCACCCTAATTCCGCAAAAATTAATTCTGCGACACTTCACATACCAACATATGCTATCCATATAACGGTGGATCCCGGCGAGGTTTACTTGCAGCATCTTCATCTGCTTTCAGCCCGCTTCTTAGAGAGGATATCCTTACCCGGTTATTGTCTGTTCACACCAGCCACAGACTCTCTGAAAATAATGACGGATACGGTTTTGTTCTCATCAACGAATTTTGGTGAACTGTATTTTGTTTACTCTGACATTATAGTCCTCTGAAATCAGAAATCAAGAGCTTATTTTAATCTTTTTCTTGATTTATTTTAATCTTTTTATCGTAAAAATTTATTTTCAAGGCTTAAATCCATCTGGAAAAACATTCTTTTTCCTGTTGTTTCCCCGCACTTTTCATGCTACACTGTATATAAGAATCATCAGATTTTGACCGGAAAAACAGATACGGATGTTTGGGGCATCCAAAAGATTTATTAATACACAACACAATACGTTATTTTTCATTGCTTTCTTTTGGAAGTGATGTTTTTTTTGTGATTTTATCTGTTTTCTTTCATTATTTTATCTGGTAAAGGGGTTGTTAGGGAATGAGTAATGAAATAACGAAAAGACGAAAGCGAACAATTGAAATGACTCAGGGATCTCTTTGGAAAAACATGTTTTTCTTCAGTGTTCCTCTTATGTTTTCCCAGATTTTGGAAGTGATGTTCAACTTAAGTGACGTCGCTGTTGTCGGACATTTTGCAGATTACAAAGCACTTGGTTCTGTCGGCTCGACCACTACACTTGTCACACTGTTCACAGGACTTCTGATCGGACTTGGAAGTGGTGTCAATGTCCAGGTTGCCAACAAACTCGGTGCCGGTGATGAGAAAGCTACAAAAGAAAGCATTCACTCCGCACTGATTATTTGTGCAGCAGCAGGTATTTTTGTCTGTCTGATCTGTCTGCTTTTTGCAGGACCAATGCTTTCCATGATAAATACAAAGCCGGAACTGCTCGATCAGGCTGTTCTCTATATGAAAGTTTTTGCACTTGGTATGCCTGCCACGGCAATTTATAATTTCGGTAACGGTGTCTTAAGCGCCCGTGGGGATACAAAACGTCCGATGTATTACCTTGCATTTGCCGGAATACTTAATGTCATATTGAATCTGATTTTTGTTATCGTATTCCATATGGCTGCTGTCGGAGTTGCCACTGCCAGTGCAATCGCACAGTACGTTTCAGGAGGATTGATCCTGATCCATCTGATGCGCCGCGATGATGTGTGTAAAGTCAGCCTGCGTAAATTACGCTATCATAACATTTATGGAAAGGGAATTCTTTATCTCGGTGTTCCATCGGGACTGCAGAATGCGATCTTCGCGATTGCAAACCTTTTCGTTCAATCCGGTATCAACTCTTTTGATGCGATCATGGTTTCCGGAAATGCTGCCGCTGCGAATGCAGATAATCTGATTTACAATGTTATGTTTGCCTTCTACGTGGCCTGTTCCAGTTTCATGAGTCAGAACTGGGGGGCAGGGAATAAAGAACGGATGAAAAAATGTTATTTCGTAGCACTTACCTATTCTTTCAGTGCAGGTCTGATTCTCGGTGGATCACTCTTCTTCTTCGGACGACCATTCTTGTCTCTGTTTGCTACGGAGCCGGCCGTTATTGCAGCTGGTATGCATAGAATCAGGATTATGGGATTCTCCTATGCATTCAGTGCCTTTATGGACTGTGCAATTGCCTCTTCCAGAGGAATCGGCAAGAGCATTGCTCCTACATTTATTGTAATCATGGGATCCTGTGTATTTCGTATTATATGGATCTATACGGTATTTGCTTACTTCCATACAATCCCATCTCTGTATCTGCTGTACATCTTCTCCTGGGGACTCACAGCAATTGCAGAAACCATATACTTTAAAGTTAGTTTCAAGAAAGTGCTTGCATAATAAATTTTTCAAAGAAAAAAAGAGGGGATTTCACAGATATCTAACATCTGTAAAAATCTCCTCTTTTTGTTTCCACTATTTTTTCTGTACTTGTTATACTTCTATCAATCCTCAAGTACCAGCTTAGCCGCTCCACAGATTCCTGCATCATTTCCAAGCGTAGCAAGCTTAAACTTCACATTCTTATTTGCAAAGAACGCTTTCTCCATAAACGGTTTTTCAATAAATGAAAGCAGAACTTCTCCTGCTTTGGACACTCCACCGCCAATTACAAATACAGCCGGATCCAGTACTGCTGCCATATCTGCCATTGCATGTCCTAAGTAATTTCCCATTTCTGTCGCAACCTCTGTCGCAACTTCATCCCCTTCCTTCACTGCATCGAAAACAGCTTTTGCAGAAAGGTCTTCTTTTGTCAGGATTGTTGCACGTGTCTCATGCTCCATCTTCTTTCTAGCAAGACGTGAGATACCTGTTGCTGATGCATACTGCTCCAAACATCCGTGTCTGCCACATCCACAAGTATCTGTCTCTTCCAGATTCACACACATATGACCAATCTCTCCACCTGCTCCGTTCTCTCCTGTCAGGATCTTTCCATTGATGATAATGCCACCGCCAACACCTGTTCCAAGTGTGACCATGATCATATTGCGGTAACCAACACCGCCGCCTTTCCACATCTCGCCAAGTGCTGCGACATTCGCATCATTTCCAAATTCTGCTTTCAGATCTGTCAACTCTTCCAGTTCTTTCTTCGCATTCTTGTATTTCCATCCAAGATTTGCAGAACCGTTAACGATTCCATCTACCGTAACAGGAGCCGGCACACCGACACCAATTCCAAGAATCTGTTCTTTCTCAATGCCATGCTGCTCTAATTTACCATTGATCGCCTCTGCAATATCCGGAAGAATTGCTGATCCTTCATCTTCTGTTCTTGTCACAATCTCCCACTTCTCCACAATGGCTCCTGCCTCACTGAACAGACCAAGTTTAACCGTTGTTCCCCCGATATCAACACCAAAACAATATTTCATAACTCTATCTCCGTTTCTTTTTATATTTCACATGAGCATGCGGTACTCTGTAACAGATTTGTACCGCATGCTCTTTTTTCCCGTTTTATTTTCTTCTCTTTGCCAGATTCTCCTGCACACGTTTGTACAGTTCCTGTGCCGCATTATATCCCATCTGTTTCTGTCTGTGGTTAACCGCAGCAGATTCTACGATGATCGCCAGATTACGTCCCGGACGGATCGGAATATTATGGCAGACAACTCTGTTGCCAAGGAACTCTGTATATTCCTCTTCCAGACCAAGTCTGTCATACTCTTTCTCTCTGCTCCAGTCTTCCAGCGTAATGACCAGATCGATATTCTGAGTTTCTCTTACGCTCTGTACACCGAACATGGACTTTACATCCACGATTCCGATACCACGCAACTCGATAAAATGTCTTGTGATATCCGGTGCAGAACCAACTAATGTCTCATCACTGACTTTACGGATTTCAACCACATCATCCGTCACGAGACGATGTCCACGCTTGATCAATTCAAGTGCTGCTTCACTCTTACCGATTCCACTTTCTCCCATGATCAGAACTCCGACACCATATACGTCAACAAGCACTCCATGAATGGAAATGCACGGAGCAAGTTTTACATTCAGCCAACGGATCAGTTCTCCCATAAAGGAGGATGTCTTCTTACATGTACCGAATACCGGAATATCATTTTTCTGAGCAATCTCAATGAAGCTTTCATCCGGCTGAAGTTCATTGCTGAAAATAATACATGGTACTTTATGTTCCAGAAGTTTCTGATAAATCTCAACTCTTTTCTCTTCTGCCAAAGTCTCCAGATAGGCACACTCTACATTCCCTATAATCTGTACACGATTCAGATCAAAATGATCGAAAAATCCTGCCAGCTGAAGTGCCGGTCTGTTCACATCCGGAACAAGAACTTCACGTTCTGTGATATCTACTTCCGGAGTGAGATTTTTCAGATTCATCTTTTCAACGATATCGGTTAATTTCACACCACTCATCTTGTAATCTCCTTTTCCTGTGTCTCTTTTCATTTCAGACATGCTGCCTTGAGAAGCTCAAGAGGATACATGATATTTACTGCTCGCATAAATCCAACATTTCCCTACATGTCCCATCGCCTGTACATAAGTATATCATGATTTTCTTTTCGATAAAACCCTTAATCATGAAAGAATTGATAAACCGATTCTGCTGCCTTCTCATTCATTGACGGAAGCTGCGCCAGTTCTTCTACTGTTGCGCTCCGGATTGCATCCAGGCTCAGATAATGCCGCATCAATGCCTTTCTTCTGGCCGGACCGATTCCTTCAATATCATCCAAAACGGAATGTACCTGCCCTTTGCCACGCAGCTGCCTGTGGAACTCGATTGCAAACCGATGGGCTTCATCCTGAATTCTTGTGATCAGTTTAAATGCTTCTGAATTGCGGTCAATCGGGATTTCCACATTATTATAATATAATCCTCTTGTTCTATGATTGTCATCTTTCACCATACCACAGACCGGAATATTCAGCTTCAACTCATCAAGCACCTGCAATGCAATATTTACCTGTCCACGGCCTCCATCCATCAAAATTAAATCCGGAAATGTTGTAAATTTCCCAGCTTCCGCATTCTCCTCACGTTCTTTTAATCCATGTGTAAAACGGCGCGTAAGAACTTCTCTCATGCTCGCATAATCATCCGGTCCTTTCACACTCTTGATTTTGAACTTCCTGTAATCATTCCGTTTTGGTTTTCCTTTCTCATAGACAACCATAGAACCTACCGATTCGAAACCATTTGTATTCGAAATATCATATGCTTCCATGCGGATGATCTGTTCCAGTCCCAGTAAAGATGTTATCTCCTTCACAGCACCGATCGTGCGTCCTTCTTCTCTTTTTAAACGCTCTTTATCTTTCGAAAGAACCATCCTCGCATTCTCTTCCGCCAGTTCTACCAACTTTTCTTTTGTACCTTTCTTCGGCACACGGATTGTTACTTTCTGCCCCTTCTTCGCGCTCAGCCAGGATTCAAGAAGTTCCTGCTCTTCGATTTCTTCCGGCAGCATCAGCTCACCTGGAAGAAAAGGGGTTCCTGCATAATACTGTTTGATAAAGCTGTTAAGAATTTCAGATTTTTTATCCTCTTCGCTGATTCTCAGATAGAAATGGTCTCTCCCGATCAATCTTCCGCCACGGATAAAAAAGACCTGTACAACTGCATCTTCGTCCTGGCATGCAACTGCCATGACATCTCTGTCTTCCCCACTCGAATCTGTAATCTTCTGTTTCTGAGCCACCTTTTTCACACTATTTAATAACTCTCTATATTCGATTGCTTTCTCAAATTCCAATGCCTCCGAAGCTACCATCATCTTATCTTCCAAATCTTTTAAAATTATATCAAAATTTCCATTCAAAAACCGAATCACCTCATCAATGGATTTCCGGTATTCTTCCTGGGAAATATATCCCTGGCATGGTGCCTCACACTGCTTGATATGATAATTCAGACACGGACGCTCTTTTCCAATGTCTTTTGGAAGTGAACGATTACAGCTTCTTATATGATACAGCTTATGGATCAGATCGATCGTGTCCCGCACTGCCTGTGAGCTTGTATATGGACCGAAATAACGTGCCTTATCTTTCTTCATCTGTCGTGCCAGCATAATGCGTGGGTATGCCTCTCCTGTTGTCACCTTGATGAATGGATAGGCCTTGTCATCCATCAGCATTGTATTATATTTTGGTCGATGTTCCTTGATCAAATTACATTCCAGAACAAGTGCCTCCAGTTCTGAATCAGTCACTATATATTCAAAGCGGCGGATATGTGTTACCATCTGTTCGATCTTAACCCCTTTGTTCCTACTGCTCTGAAAATACTGTCGCACACGGTTTTTCAGGCTGATTGCTTTTCCGACATAGATAATCTGATCCGTCTCATCATGCATCAGATAGACTCCCGGCCTTCCCGGAAGCTTTTTCAATTCTTCCTGTATATTAAAATTATAATTTTCCATAGATTCTATTTCTTGCCTCTGCTATAGACCAACTATGTTCTTCTGCAATTTTGGAAACATCATCATACTCGAGTTTTTCCTTCACCACTCCATATCCGGATGCTCTCTTCACATGAACAGTTCCATATTCTGTCTGCACTTCGTCTATTTTCCGCTTAAGTCCATATCTTCTACAAAAATACTCTCTGACACCAAGCGTTGAGGTGTGTTTGAATATCAACTGTAGGAAATACTCTTTCTGTTCTGCCCTGCACATACATGTGAGCAGAATCCCCGGCCGGTTTTTCTTCATCTGGATGGAGGATGTATAAACATCCAATGCGCCTTCTTTGATCAGAAGCTCTGTCGCATACCCGATTTCCTCCGAAGTCATATCATCCAGATTACAGCAAAGTTCCAGAATTTCTTCTTCCACCTTATCTTGTGTTTCTCCAAGGATTGCACGCACACAGTTCAGTCTTTCATACTCTCTTTTCCCAAAGCCATAACCGATTTCTTCCATCTGCAGAACCGGCATCTGTTCATACTTTTTAACAAAATGCTTCAGAAGTGCCGCTCCTGTCGGTGTACAGAATTCTCCCTCCAGATTTCCTGCATACATTGGAATTTCTTTCATCAGATACGCTGTTGCCGGTGCCGGTACCGGAAGGATTCCATGTGCACATTTCACCTGACCATATCCGACACGAACCGGTGATGCAAGAATCTGATCCACCTGAAGTTCATTCAGCAAATAGCAGACAGCCACAACATCTGCTACTGCATCCATTGTCCCAACCTCATGGAAATGGATTTCATCCATACGCTGACCATGTGCCTTCCCTTCCGCCTTTGCAATCAATTTATAGACCGCAACTGCGTCCTGTTTTACCTGATCTTCAATTTCTAACCGATTGATCAGACGAACAATCTGAGACATTGAATGATGTCCGTGTTCCTGTGTATGCTTCTCTGTTTCTTCTGCTTTATGTCCTACATGCTCTTCTGTCTGCGTATGAGGATTCTCTTCTTCCTGTCCTTTCACAAACACGCGGACCTGATATCCTCTGATTCCACCTCTTGTACATGCCACCAACTGATATTTTACCCCTGGGATTTTCAGATCATTCAACTTTTTCACCTGTTTTACAGGTTCTGAAAACAACTGCAATAACGAAGCCGTCAGCATATCCCCTGCTGCTCCCATCCCACAGTCTAAATATAATGTCCTCATTCCTTCGTTCTCCTCTCTATGTGATTGATCCGGCTTGCAAGAAATCCCGCGCCAAATCCATTATCGATATTTACAACACTCACTCCGCTTGCACAAGAATTCAACATAGAAAGAAGCGCTGATACGCCACCGAAAGATGCTCCATATCCAACACTTGTCGGAACTGCGATCACCGGGCAATCCACCAGTCCTCCAATCACACTGGCGAGTGCTCCTTCCATTCCGGCTACAGCAATAATGACACGAGCTTCCATTAATTCGCCGAGATGTCCAAGCAGACGATGTACTCCTGCGACGCCTACATCATATAAACGGATCACTTCATTTCCAAGTATCTCTGCTGTTCTTGCAGCCTCTTCTGCAACAGGGATATCGCTTGTCCCGCCTGTTGCCACAACTATTTTCCCGTCTCCATCCTTTATTGGAGCTTCGCCTATAAACCCAATCCGGCTGACTTCATCATATTGAAGTTCCAGGCGTTCTCCCACGTAAATTGCTGACTCCTTATTCATTCTTGTGATCAGAACTGCTTTCTGTCCCTTTTCCTTCATTGCTTCTGCAATCCGGAAAATCTGTTCCGGTGTCTTTCCTTCTCCATAAATCACTTCTGCCACACCCTGGCGCATGGCTCTGTGATGGTCAATCTTGGCAAAACCAAGATCTTCAAAAGGCTCTTCTTTTAACTTCAAAGCTGCCTGTTCTACATCCATTGTTCCGGATGCTACCTGTCTTAAAAGATCTATCATTTCCTTTTGTTCCATCTTTTTCGCCTCATTCTAGTTCTTCTTACCCAGAGTTTCATTCATGCTTCCCATTCTGTACCCTGTTAGATCCATTGTAACATAAGTGAATCCGAACTGCTTAAATTGTTTTACGATATCCTCACGGATTTCTTCCTGAAGTAACTTTGAAAACTCTTCTGGCAGCACCTCGATTCTCGCCATCATTCCATGCATACGGACACGAAATTGCCGGAAGCCATGTTCGAGCAATAACTGCTCTGCATTTTCCACCATGACCAGCTTCTCTTTGCTGATTGTTTCTCCGTATACAAACCTTGAAGCCAGACAGGCAAACGATGGTTTGTCCCAAGTCGGCAGTCCCATTTCTTTTGACAATAACCGGATTTCTGCTTTTGTAAGCTTCGCCTCACGTAACGGGCTTTTTACCCCCAATTCTGCCACAGCCTGAAGCCCCGGTCTGTAATCTCCAAGATCATCCATATTAGAACCTTCTGCAACATAAGCAATTTCATTTTTCTTTGCAATTATTCCGATTTTTTCAAACAGCGCATGCTTACACAAATAACATCTGTTCGGTGGGTTCTGGGCAAATCCTTCGATATTCATTTCATTCACCTGACAAATCTGATGACGAATCTTTTCTTTTGTGCAAAATGCAATCGCCTCATTCAATTCTCTCTTAGGAAAAGAGCCGGATTGTACCGTAACTGCCATTACTTTGTCACCCAAAACATCATGCGCTACTTTTAATAAAAATGTAGAATCCACACCACTGGAAAATGCAATCGCAACACTGCCCAGATCTTTTATGTACTCTTTTAAATGTGCTAATTTATTATGTAATTCATCCTGCATAATTCCATCCTCCTGTCTTATCTCTTCCTGCCGCTTTCTTATGCAACTTCTTCTGCTAATTTATACCATCTGAACAAGCCATACATTACTTCGTACCATGCAATATCCAATTACTACTTTAATCAATTCTGTTGCCTGCACAAAGAAATATACGCTCACGATTCCAAGTCCTGAGAAATGTGCCATAACAAACGCTAACGGCACTATGATTACCCAGGTAAATGCTGAGTCAAACAAAAATGTGACCACGGTTTTTCCTCCGGAACGTAAAGTAAAATAGGATGCATGGCTAAATGCACAAAACGGCATAATGATCGCAGAGACGGCAATAAAGCTGGTTGCCAGTTTTCTGATCTGTTCTGAAGTATTATAAAGCTGTGGAAATACTCCCCCGATCAAAAGCATTACGCAGGCAACAACTGCACAACAAAATACACTGAATGCGATCATCTTATTATCTGCATCTTTTGCTTCTTCCAATTTCCCGGCACCTAAATACTGCCCGACAACAATACTGATGCAACCTCCCAGTTGGATATAAATAATATTAAAAAGGTTCGTGATCGTTGTCGCAATGTTGAGTCCTGCCACTACCTCCAGGCCTCTTACAGAATAACACTGTATTACAGTTGTCATACCTGCAGCCCATAGAACCTCATTGAGCATCAATGGAAATCCCTTGAGCAGAATTGCTTTAAACTCTTCCTTTGGAATTCCAAATCCTCGGTAAGCTCCTGCAAGGTATCGATTCTTTTCTTTATGCGTATGAGCCCAGAATATAACAATAAATGCTTCTATATATCGAGCGATCACTGTCGCAAGTGCTGCTCCGACTACTCCCATTTTCGGAAACGGTCCAATTCCAAAAATCAACAAATAATCTAAAACCGCATTACTTCCAACCGCAACAAAACTTGCGATCATCGGAATCATCGTTTGTCCCGTCTCTTTTATATTCGTTGAATACGTTTGATTTACTGCAAATGGGATAAGTCCAACCATCATAATGCCAAGGTACTCCAGTCCATACTGAAGTGCCGCATCTGTTGCTCCGGTTCCCGCTGTATCCGTAAGATACAGAGAAATCAGCGTTGTTCCATTTGTCACAAACAACAATACTGTCAGTGCTGTCACCGTCAATGTAGCATACATTTTAAAACGAAATGAATGCATATGCCCTTCATGATTTCCTTTTCCAAAATACTGTGCTCCGAAAATACTGGCTGCTGACACTGCTCCGAAAATTGCCAGATTATAAACAAAGATCAACTGATTGACAATAGCAACTCCGGACATCTGCTCTGTTCCCAGCTGTCCAACCATAATATTATCCAGAAAACTCACCAGATTCGTGATCGCATTCTGTAAGATCATCGGTAATGCAAGATAAATATAACGTTTATAAAATGCTGCATCGCCAATATATTTTTCTTTCCATTTTACTAACAAATTTAATTCCCCCTGTTTCACATACTTGCTTAAATCTAGCACGATTCATACCTGCATGTCAATTCAGTTTTTCAACAAAACAAACACGGAAAAATAAAAAGAACGAAGTGGTTATCCATTCTCCGTTCTTTACTATGTATCATTCTATTTACAACTCCATCATTCCGGACATAATGCATCCTCCGGAAGCACCATTTTGTTTCAATTCTCCCCACTGTTTCTCATCAAACTTGATTCCACCAATCGCATATACCGGAACATTCACAGTACTACAGACATCTTTTAAGAATCCAAGCCCTCTCGGTGCCAGGCCTTTCTTGCAGTCTGTAACATAAATATGTCCTGCTGTCATGTAAGACACACCAAGTCTTTCTGCTTCCTTTGCATCTTCCACTGAATGAACGGAAGTACCGATTCTTTGAAATTGTTCTTTCACATCTTCCGGAAGTTTCCTTAATTCCGCTAATGGCAGATGTACAGATGTACATTCCAATTCCAATGCTGTTTTCCAGAACTTATGTAAAATACACGGAATCTCATACTTCTTGCAAACAGACAGAACTTCTTCTGACAGAATCCGATATTCCTCTTCTGACAGATCTTTTTCCCGCAAAATAATCGCCTGCGGTTTCATCTGACAAACCCGTTCAATCTGCTCCAAAAATGGTCTTTCGCACAGTTTTCTATTACTGACAGCTATAATTTTCAAATCTATCTCCGATAAATCGCATTTCATCTTACACATAAATATAATCATTCATAACCGGCTGGAGATTATTTTTCAACAAAGCATCATAAACTTCATCTACTGAACGCTCGTCTGAAATCTCGAACTGATCATCTCCCTTATCTTCGATATCATCCACATGACTTCCGATTCCTGTGCTGACTCCTGCTGAAATCTTGGTTGCTGCAATACTTACCAGATTGTCTCTGACACGCGCACACTCCCTTGTTGAAACTGTGATACTTGCAAATGGCATAAACAGGCGATATGCACAGACAACCTGCAGAAGCTGTGGCTCATGAACATCCATCGGATTGATTCTGTCATTATTGATGATCGGGCGAAGTCTTGGGCAGGAAAATGCGATTTCTGCATGTGGATATTTTCTCTGTAACAGATATGCGTGATATCCTGTTGCAAAAGCATCTTTTCTAAAATCATCCAGTCCTAAAAGCGCACCGAATCCGACTCCTCGCATACCACCTTTCACTGCTCTCTCCTGTGCATTAACACGGTATGGGAAGATTCTTTTATGTCCTGCCAGATGAAGCGTCTCGTACTTATCTGAATTATATGTTTCCTGGAATACTGTCACATAGTCAGCTCCACATTCATGCAGATACGCATACTCATCTGAATTGACCGGATAGATTTCCAGACCGATCACTTTGAAATACTTTCTTGCAATCTTGCATGCCTCTCCAATATACTCTACTGTAGATTTGTTGCGGCTTTCCCCTGTCAGGATCAGGATTTCCTGTAATCCTGTCTCTGCGATTGCTGCCATTTCTTTCTCAATCTCTTCTGCATTCAATTGCGCACGGTTGATCTTATTATGACAGTTAAATCCACAATAAATACAATAGTTTTCACAATAGTTTGCAATATAAATCGGTGTGAACATATAAACACTGTTTCCAAAATGTTTTCTTGTCTCTGTCTGGGCTGCCTGTGCGATCTCTTCCAAAAACGGAAGGGCTGCCGGTGATAACAGCGCACGGAAATCCTCCGGAGTACGTTCCGAATGTGCAAGTGCATTTTTCACATCTGCTGCCGTATATTTACTATAATCATAGGCTTCCATTGCCTCGATCACCTGATCCATGATTTCTGATCCGATATCCTCCATTCCCGGAAGATAAGTCATATGATCGATTCTGTTTTTCTTCTGATCTTCCAGTATTTCTTCACTTAAAATACTTTCATTAACATGTGTATCATTCATCTCAACTGCCTCCTAGTCTTCCAGAAATCCTGTCAATGGTGAAGATGCACTTGCACCTCGTTCAATTGTTCTTCCAAGACCTGAAAGATAAGCACTTCTTCCTGCTTCAATTGCTTTCTTGAATGCCTCAGCCATCTCCTCGACATTTCCTGCTGTTGCGATTGCTGTATTCGCCATAACAGCTGCCGCTCCCATTTCCATTGCCTCGCATGCCTGAGATGGACGTCCGATTCCTGCATCTACAATAATCGGCAGATCAATCTCATCAATCAAAATCTGGATGAAGTCTTTTGTACAAAGTCCTTTGTTAGAACCAATCGGTGCCCCAAGTGGCATTACACAGGCCGCCCCTGCATTCACCAGATCTCTTGCCGCATTCAGATCCGGATACATATATGGCATAACTACAAAGCCTTCTTTTGCAAGAATTTCTGTTGCCTTGATTGTCTCATAGTTGTCTGGGAGAAGATATTTGGAATCTCTGACAACTTCGATTTTTACAAAGTTACCACAACCAACTTCTCTGGAAAGTCTTGCAATACGAACTGCTTCCTCTGCATTTCTTGCTCCGGAAGTATTCGGAAGAAGTGTTACATTTTCCGGAATATAATCCAAAATATTCGCAAGTCCTCCTTCATTCGCACGGCGAAGCGCGAGTGTAATGATCTGCGCTCCTGCTTTTTCTACACATGCTTTTACAAGATCAAGTGAAAATTTTCCTGATCCAAGAATAAAACGTGAACTAAATTCTTTTCCTCCAAGTGTAAATGTATCTTTCTGATTCATAACTTAAATCCTTCTTTCTTTTTTATTCATTTAGATGTCTTTCTATACATCCTCTTCTCCAAGAAGCAAACGCGTGATCATATTTGCTTCATGCCCTGCACAGATTGCAACTCGTGGAGCCATTAATCCATTCCCATAAGTCGGCTCTGTCACACGATCTCCACATAAATAAAAGTTCTTCATCATTCTCTTAGTACTGATTATATTGCTGCTTTCATAGCCTGCCATACCTGTTGCAGACACAAGCTTCTTCTCCGGAAAATGCTCCAGAATTCCATTCACCAGCATTGCTTTTGCTACCGGATTATCAAATGCTTCACAGACAATCTGTGCATCTGCAAACAGCTCTTTCAGATTTGCTTCCGTCACCTTCACACAATCCGTACGGATATCCAGATATGGATTGATCTTTAAAAGCAGTGACTTTAGCGCATCGGTCTTATACATTCCGATATGCTCCATGAAATACTGCTGCCGATTCAAATTGGTAATATCCACCACATCAAAATCAATCAGATGCAGATGCCCTACTCCAATTCGTGCAAGTGAATACGCTACATTGGAACCTAGTCCACCAAGTCCGGCAATCGTCACCTGACCGACTGATAAAAGCTTCTGTTTTTCCGGCGAATGGCGTTCATTCAGCGCTGTTTCGATTTCTTCTTTGCTTAATATTCTTTCTGATGCCATCTGATATCAGCCTCCTCCTACAAATGTCACAACCTCCAGACGGTCACCGTCTTTGAGCATTGTCTCTGAATAGCTGTATTTCGGAAGAATCTCTTCGTTCATTTCAACTGCAATTCTATTAATCTGGTAATTGTTCTGCTCCAGATAATCCGCAACACTCATTTCAGATGTCAGCTGGATCTGCTTTCCATTTACTGTAATCATAACTACTCCTTTCCGGATAATTGAAAAAAGAGTTCATGAAAGAAATGTACCCGTGGTGGTGCACCCCTTCATGAACTCTCGCTCAATCTCAACTTATCCGATCTTCAATTGTCAATTTTGTCTGATTAAAAAAGAGAGATACCAACAAATGTATCTCTCTAAAGTACTGCTTTATACATTCCTACGTTGGCATTATCCAAATCAGGTTATGGGTCGAAGTTCTCAACTTCCTCTCAGCCTGGTACACAAGCTCCCCGTGTTTTCTTCACATGATTAGTATAAAAGCTTGTCTGATAGATGTCAACCGTTTTTTCTCCATCTGATACAAGATCTTTTCCGTTACTGTTCACACAATGTGCGACCAGCAACGCATCTCGCCATTTTAAATTGCCTTTGGCGATGGGGCGAGATGCATTCAAGCCAAAACATCCATCCTCCGTGTCAATCAGCGGAGTGATTGACACGGGAGTGAACAGTAACTCTTTTCCCACAATGTGCCAGTCCAACATAACACACTTCTCCGGTCATTTCTGCGTCATATTGTTTTTCCTTTATCTGTTCCAGTGCCTTTTCTGCAAGCTTTTCTAAATCGTCTTTTTCATCTTTGGTATACTTGAATTCCAAAATTAAATTTGGATATCTGTCATGTTTTGCATAAAGACAGATATCACTTCTGCCTTCTCCGGTTTCCCGATTACTTTTGATATCATAATCCTTTCTAAGAAATGTACACATTCCAAGCGTCATCATATGGTAACTATTCTCATCTTTCAGATCATGATAAGATGGCAATTCCAAAAGAACTCTCTGATACTCTTCTGCAAAACGTTCCATATCCTTTCTTTTAAGAGCATTTAACATCTTTTCCATCTGTCTCTCATCAATTTGCAGATGACATGCTGTTAATTCTTTGAACACTTTCCATACTTCCAAGTTAGGAACCCGAAGCCGGTAATAGTCCTCTTCGATTTCTTTTGTAATTGTTACAATTCCGGCATTTACAAGAAGTCCCCATAGATTTGCTTCGTCCATTTTTTCATAATAAGCCATTGAAAAATCTACTGTCACTTCTACTTCACCTTCTGTGACCAAGGTCTCATATTCTTTCTCAAAAGACCTTCCCTGTACTTCAAGTGCATTACGTAAAATACTGTTTTCGCTTGTATTAACCCAATAAGATTCCATCCTTCTTCTTGCCGCATAACACGATATTGACCATGGATTATATACATCTGTACTGCCAAAATGATATCCATCGTACATCTTTTTCAGCTCATCTGAAAATTCTGCTTTACAATAAGCAAGCAGCTCTTTTACTTCTTGCTCTGTAAAACCAAAACAGTCATCATAATCTTCGTCCTGCACTGTGCAGACAACTAAATTATTGAGACCCGAAAATATATTTTCCTTCGCAATTCTCTGAATTCCTGTCAGAATTGCCTTTTGAAGATAATCGTTGCCTTTCAGGGACGTTGCCAGAAAACGATTCAACATGGCTCTTACTTCATCGTAATATCCTTCGGAATTTGCAGACATAAACGGAGTATCATATTCATCTAACAGCAAAAATACTTTTTCTCCATAATACGTACTCAGTGCCTGACAAAGAACAGCAATTGAACGAATTACATGATTTTCTATTTCTTTTCCGATGCTTTCCTGACATAAACTATTATAAATCATATTGAATTCTTTTACCTGGAATTCTGACAGTCTTCCATCATTAACCATCTGATAAAAGCGCTCATACTCCGCACGTACAGTATCTTTCAATGCATAACACAAAGATTCTGCATCCCCCGCTTTCACGTTAAGGAAAGACAAAAATACAACAGGATATCGATTGAGCTCCTTGTAGTGGACAGATTTTGTAATCTTTGTTCCACAAAATAAATCGGAGGAATCTTTTGTGCAGTCAAGAAATTCTGCCAACATTGACATATTAAGTGTCTTACCGAACCTTCTCGGTCTTGTAATTAATGTAATCTGATACCAGGATTCTAAAAACTGTTCAATAAACTGTGTTTTGTCCACATAATAGGCTTGTTTTTCACGCAAATCGCGAAAGTCCTGTACTCCTATTGCAAGTTTAGGTTTTTCCTCTTGTATCCCAGATACATTGTACAGAATGCTGTCTTCCTTTACCACGTCACAACTTGCAACATAAGTTGGTTTTCTTCCAAATAATTCATCTAAGGAACAGGCTAACACCTCACTTATTCGTTCCAGTACTTCAAAGTCCGGTGTCCGGTTTCCATTCTCATAATTGGTATAAGTCGATCTGGAAATCCCCAGTTTTTCTGCCATCTGCGCCTGAGTGTAGACCCGGGATTTACGTAATTTTGTCAAATACTCGTTAAATTTTGTTTTCATAGAATCACCGCTTTTTTTCTTTTAGTATACGCTTTTATGTTTCATTTTGCAACATTATTTTTTTATTTATATACAAAGAAGGACAGAAAGGTTTCGCTTTGTTAACCTTTCTGTACTTTTTAAATAGTTGCTATCTTATTTTCCTTACAGCATAGCTCCGAAATCTGTTACAATTGCCTGTCCTGTAATCGCCTTTGATTCATCGCTTGCAAAGAACAGGATTACATTTGCTACATCTTCTGCTGTACAAGATGGTGTTCTAAGATTACTGTGTGTTGACATTGCACCGATCATATCCGGGTCAAGTGCTGCCGGATTTGTTCCTGATGTCATTGGTGTAATGATATTTCCCGGGCAGATTGCATTACAACGGATTCCTGTTGCCTGGAAACGAAGTGCTGTATGCTTTGTCACTCCTACGATTGCTGCTTTAGATGCTACATAAGCAGCTCCGCCACATCCTTTCACTCCTGCAATAGAAGCAACATTCACGATAGATGCTCCTGCCTGCATCTTCTGTGCTGCGGCACGCATGCAGCGCATAGTTCCTTTTTCGTTCGTCTCTACGATACGATCAAGATCTTCGTCTGAGAATCGGTCGATTGGTTTCAGTCCTTCCTCAAGAATACCTGCATTATTCACAAGAATATCTACCTTGCCATATTTCTCGAGCACGAGATCCATCAGTCTCTCCGGATCTCCTTTCTTTGAGATATCCGTTGAGACAGCATAAACTTCTCCGCCTGCTGCCTTAATCTCTTCTGCTACTTTCTCCAGTGCAGCCTCTCTTCTCGCTGTGATAACAACAGTTGCGCCCTCTTTGGCGAACATCTTTGCTGTTGCTTCTCCAACTCCTGAGTTACCTCCTGTAATAATAGCTACTTTACCTTTCAAACGATCCATTTCAAAGATCCTCCTTTGTTGTTATAGGTAAAATTATACAATTCTTCTTTCAGTATTTCAATCTATTTATCTATATTTTACATTTTGTTTTATGCTTTATATTTCATCCAAACAAATTCATAGCCTTTCAAAACTGGATCTTTCACTTCTACAATTTCACCATTCACCAGATTTCTGAAAATGCCTTCTTCCTGCATCCACGCAGTCTGTTCACTTTCGCTGAAATTAAACAGTGCAATAAATCGTTCTCCCTTATACTCTCTGAGGATTCCTAAAATACTGTCATTGTGAACATCATAAGTATATACTTCTGCTTCCTGGGAAAAGACATTTTCCTGTCTTCGGATCTGTTCCAATCGGTTCAACATCTGGAACAATTGTCCCTGTACAGTAGAAAGATCTTTTCTCTTATCCGCGAGTTCCCACAGGAATGCTCCTCTGTGGAGATAACGTGAATCAGATGCTTTTTCAGCATCATCTTTATAACTATAATCATTTACCTGTCCTAACTCATCACCACTGTAAAGCATCGGAATTCCCGACTGTGTCAACATGTAAGCGTGGAGCATGAGATCTTCTTGAATTGCCGTCTGCATTTTTTCTGCATTTCCTTCAAATCCCGCTGCTTCAATTCCGCACATGGATGCTGTTGTTCCACAAAATCGTGCATCTTGAGTTACAGGATCATCGTTATATAACTTATAACTCTCCACGGCTGATGCTGCCTGCTATCTTTCCGGTGAAATAATCATTCAGATAACGCTTATGAGAAGGCTCTTCCATTCCCCATTGTTTCATTGTATCAAAATCAAGCCCCCACCCGATATCATCGTGACAACGAAGGTAATTCAAAAATGTATATTGCTTTGGCAGACGGCTAACTATATCCATCTGTTTCTTCAAAAGCCGGATGTCTCTTGTCGCAATACTATTCCAGGTCGTCGCCATTGTTGTCACATTATAGAGCATATGACATTCCGGTTTTTCAACTGTACCAAAGTACGGCACCACCTTTTCCGGCTCCATAACCACTTCGCCAAGAAGTATCACGCTCGGACAGACAATTTCCGCAATCATACGCATCATTCTGACAATCGTATGTACTTCTTTCAGATTCCTGCAGCTTGTTCCTAACTCTTTCCAGATGTAAGGAACTGCATCGATACGGATAATATCCATTCCCTGATTCGCAAGAAAAAGAAAGTTATACATCATTTCATTAAATACTCTTGGATTACGGTAATTTAAATCCCACTGATATGGATAAAACGTCGTAAGCACATAATGCCCGATTTCCGGAAGCCATGTGAAATTTCCCGGTGCAGTTGTAGGAAATACCTGTGGAACAGTTTCTTCGTATCTCGCCGGAATATCACCGTTATCATAGAAGAAATAACGGCTCATGTATTCTCCTTCGCCTGCTCGTGCACGTTTTGCCCACTCATGTTCCTCAGAAGTATGATTCATCACGAAATCCATGCATACATTCATACCATTTTCATGACATTTTTCTGTCAATCTGGCAAGATCTTTCATTGTACCGAGATCCGGTCTTACTTTCCGAAAATCTGCCACGGCATATCCGCCGTCTGATTTTCCTTTCGGAGTATCCAGAAAAGGCATAAGATGAAGACAATTTACATTACACTCTTTCAGATAAGCTAACTTTTTTTCTACACCTTTCAGATTACCGGCAAAGTTGTCAATGTACAACATCATGCCAAGCATTTCTTTTTCCTTAAACCAGTCAGGATTCTTTTCTTTCTTAATATCTCTTTTTTTCAACTCTGTGCTACGCTTCAAGTAGTAATCATGCATCTGCTCACAAAGTTCTGCATACATTGCATCATTTCCATACAACTCCATATAAAGCCAACGTAATTCATCCTGATGTTTTTCCATACGCTGTGCAAAGATTTTTTCTGTATTATTCACATTCCTCACCATTTTCTGTTCCATCGTCAACCAATTTATTTTACTCTTTCACAAAACAATACTGATATGCCTGATATTCGCCCGGCTCTATCGGAAGTGGCATTCCGCCATACATAAGTGCAGCTCCGGTGTATCTTTTTCCACTCTTTTCTTCTCGATATACAGCTGTTTCTTCAAGCCCTTGAAGTTTTACATAATTTACTGTCATATTTCCATGAATCACCTGCATAACTATATTTAAAAGAACTTTACTTTGTTCTTTCTCATCTGTATGCACAAACTCCCATGCGCAGATTTCTTCTGTTGTCGGATTTGAGAGACGATAGTACAATCCGTTCTGAATGATCGACGCATAGCTCTTATATTCTACGATTTGCTCTCTGATCTCCTGCTTTTCTTCTTCAGAAAGTTTCATAAGATTCAGCTCGTATCCAAAAGTTCCGGACATTGCAACAACACCTCTTGTATGAAGTGGGGTCTTTCTTCCCGTCTGATGATTCGGCACTGCTGACACGTGAGAACCTACTACCGATACCGGATAACCGAAAGATGTTCCATACTGGATCCGTAATCTGTCAATTGCATCCGTATTATCACTACACCAGATCTGCGGAGTGTAATACATCATACCAGCATCAAATCTTCCACCTCCACCGCTGCAGCCTTCGATCAGCAGATTCGGATATCTCTGCACAAGACGTTCCAGAAAATCATATAGTCCCAATACATAATCATGTAACACTCTTCCCTGATCTCTTGTTACAGAAGAATAAACATCCATCAAGCTTCGATTCATGTCCCATTTTACATATTCGATATTACCCTGATCCAACACCTTGCAAATCTGATCATAAATTTCATCTACAACTTCTTTTCTTGAAAAATCCAATACAAGCTGATTTCTGCTTCTGACCGGATTTCTGCCCGGAACCGTCAATGCCCAGTCTGGGTGTTTCCGATAAAGATCACTGTCTTCTGAAACCATTTCCGGCTCGATCCAGATACCAAACTTCACACCCAGATCATTAATTCTCTTGATCAGATTTCCAAGTGTGCCACCAAGTTTCTTCTCATTCACAAACCAGTCACCCAGTCCGCTGTTATCATCATCACGTTTTCCAAACCAGCCGTCATCCATAACAAGCATGTCAATATTGACTTCCTTCGCCGCTTTGGCAAGCTCATAGATTGTATCTCCGGTAAAATCGAAATAAGCTGCTTCCCAGCTATTGATCAAGATTGGACGAATTTCTTCTTTATATTTGCCTCTGCAGATATGTTGTCTGATACAATGATGCAGATTCTGAGACAAACGATTCATTCCTTCTGAGGAATAGGATAAAATCACTTCCGGAGCCTGGAACATTTCTCCTGTTTCCAACGGATAGCGAAAAGCTTCTTCCTGAAGTCCCAGCATCATTCTTGTCTGGTTTAACTGATCTTTCAACACTTCTCCCTGGAAACATCCACTGTATACAAAGGACATTGCATAACAATTTCCTTTGTCTTCTGTCGTTTCTTTTTCTGCAAGGATCATCATCGGATTGTACTGATGACTGGAGGTTCCTCTGACACTTCCGATTTTCTGTGTTCCATGCACAACCGGAACTCTCTGAACATTTCGCTCCATCGCATGTCTACCATAAAATGTTAGAAGCTCATAATCTCCGTAAAGGAAATCCAGACTTGCTGACTCAATTTTGTTTAAATAGATTTTGCCACTGCTTTCATTTTTCACACTTACACTTCTTGTAATAATATCCTGTGCGGGAAGCACTCCATAAAGAAGCACCACCTTAACTCCCGTCACCGGATCTTCCATTAAGATTTCCAGTGTCTGTGCTTCCTCCTCACTTGCATAAACTGCCGGAAGTCCTTCCAGATTATATTTTCCATCAAAGATTTTATGACTCTTGTAACGAAGGTCGCAGCTCATACTTCCATCTGCATTCTCTACTGCAAATGCTGTACTTCTGAAATCTCCGTTCCCGTAACAAGGAAATTCCTGTGGAAGTGTATCCATTGAATACGTACGATCTTCTCCTGCATCATATGGATTTCCCGAAAATCCCCTGTCATAGTATGTCAGAAGATAGTCCATACATGTATCTGTTTTCTTCCCGTAATATAGATGTAACAAAAATCCATAGCGATCCACCTGCATCTGATATGTTGTATTTTTTGTCTGTAAAGTAAATGTTCTGTCTTTCTCGCAATATATAATTCCCATATCTAAATACTCCTGTTTTCCATTTTAGCGAAGCAAGATCTGCATTACTGTCTGTTCTCGCTTCGCTATCTTTTACTTTTTATTATTTCACTGCTCCATTAACAACTCCGTTGAGGATATGCTTCTGACAGATCAGATAGAAGATCAGAATCGGAAGCAATGCCAACAGATAGGAGGCAAATGCCAGATTATAATTTGTTCCAAACTGTGTCTGGAAGTTTAACTGTGCCAGCGGAAGTGTATTTCCGCTTCCTGAACCGGACATGATGACGAGTGGTGTCATTACATCGTTCCATGTACCAAGTGCTGTCAGAACTGCAACTGTCGCATGCATTGGTTTCATGATTGGGAAAACAATCTTCCAATATGTTTTCCATGTACTCGCACCATCCACACAGGCTGCTTCTTCCAATGCCAACGGGATATTTGTAAGATATCCGGAATAAAGCAGTACATTCATTGGCATATAAAATACAACGTACAGAATAATAACTCCTGCTCTGTTTGCCAGTCCCATCTGCGCCGTCTGTTTTACAACAGGCATCATCAGAATTGCAAATGGCACAAACATTCCGCTGACAACATAGAAATAAATGAATTTGTAAAATTTACTCTTCTTATTTCTTCCGATTGCATACCCCAACAGTGAATGAATCAGAATTGAAAGGACAACTGTTACAAGTGTAATAAATACACTGTTTCCGAGAGAATGCCAGAAATCTGTCACTCTCATTGCCTCAGCAAAATTATCAAGGCTCAAATGACTTGGCAAGGAAAGGATTCCGCTGATACTATTCGTCATCTCAGAAGGCTTCTTCAGTGCAATTACGATTGTCATATACAGTGGAAAAGCAACCGTAATCAGACCAAGTAAAAGTAAAATCGTTACAGGCCAGTTTACTCGTTCTTTTATTTTCATTTTTTCCATTACAGCTGTTCCTCCTTTTTCCCTGTGATTGTCATCTGTAATACAGAAATTACAACAATAACGATAAAGAATATCACTGCGTTTGCACTCTGGAATCCAAACTGACCGCCACTCATACCATTGTTATAAATCAGATAAGAAATGGATTCTGTACTCTGTGCCGGACCTCCTTTGGTCAACGCCATGATCTGATCAAATACCATCAGGAAGTTTTTCACACAGAGTACCATATTTATGCTAAAGAATGGAATAATGAGAGGGAATGTCAGATGTCTGAACTTATTCCATCCTGTTGCACCGTCAATCGCTCCTGCTTCGTAAACATCCTCCGGAACAGTCTGCAATCCGGAAATGTAAATGATCGTATTCATCGCGATCGACTGCCATGCACATACGATTACAACTGCGATCCATGCCAGTTTTGTACTGGACAGCATACTGGAAGAAAGTGTCTTGCTTCCAAGCATTTCTCCAAACGCCGGAAGAATGTATGTAAAAAAGTAATTGAAAATGTATCCTACAACCAACGCTCCGAGAACATTTGGAATAAAGTAGGCACCACGAAACGCACTCTTGAATTTAATCTTACTATTCAGTCCAAGTGCAAGGATCAAACTGATTACATTTGTCACAATCGTAGCTACAATTGCAAGTTTAAATGTAAACAGATATGAACCTCCGACTCTGCTGTCTGTAAAAAGATCCTGATAATTTCTAAGTCCTACCCAGTCAAAGCTTCCATAACCTTTGAAATTCGTAAAACTGTAAATCACACCTTTGATCAGTGGCAATGTATTAAAACAGAAAAACAGTGCCACGATCGGAATTGTAATCAGAAGAAAGGTCATTTTTCTTCCACTCATTGATTTCTTTCCCATGCTTGAATTCCCCTTCCTTAATCTTCGTCCGCATGCTCTTTCTCGTAATCTTCCACTTTGCGGATGATATCACGGTTATATCTCTTCCAGTCTGTATCAAACTTTGTTAAGAATGCATCCACATCCCCTTTCATAAGAAATGTCTGGATCTGTGCATCAACTGACATCTCTGAAGGATAGTAATGATCCTGGTAATCTGCCATTCTTCCTTCTTCTATGAAAGATTTCACTCCATCAAGTGTTGAAGCAAGTTCAAAATCTCCTTCCTTACAAGGAACCGCTTTCTGTTCATCCAGATAACTCTGTACATTTTCATCTTTCAAAAGGAAATCAAGCACTTCATACGCTGCCTCTTTGTTCTCGCAATCTTTCATAACACTGAACTGAAGATCCACACCAGAGTTCAGCTTGTTCTCTGATGCATCATTATTAGCCGGCATTACAAAGGAATCGATATCCATATCCGGGTTCACTGTCTGAATCTGTGGGATTGCATAACTTCCGATCGTGTACATTGCAGATTCTCCGTTTGCAAATGCTGTACATGCTCCATTGTAATCATAAGCGAAAGGATCTTTCGGTCCATATGCAAGCAGAGCTTTAATCTTCTCTGCCACTTCTCTGTACTCATTTGAAAATGTTGTCTCTCCTTTGTTCACCTGGCTGCAGACATCTGCCGGTGCAAGATCAACGGCGATCGCATTCCAAGGTGCAAGGCAGGTCCATGTATCTTTAAAGCCAAAATACAATGGTTGGACTCCTTCACTCTGAATCTGATCGCAGAGGGCTACGAATTCATCCCAGGTTTCCGGAATTTCCCAGCCATGCTCCTTAAACATCTCTCTGTTATACAGAACTCCTGCTGCATTTGCCACATATGGAACGGCATACACACCGTCCTCAGGTACAAATTCCAACGCTTTATCTATATCCAGATAAGCCTGTTTAATAGAATCCAGTCCTTCATAATCTGAAATATCCATCAGCATATCAGAATCAATAAAGTTAGAGAAATTGACATCTCCACCGATTCCGATAATATCCGGAGCGTCTTCTCTGATAAAACGTGTTTTAAGTACTGTCATTGCATCATTTGGAGATTCGATCGTCAAATGAATATCATCATGAGTTGCATTGAATTCTTCTTCAATCTTTTCAAATGTTTTCACTGCCTCAGGTTTATACTGTACAAGCTCGATTTCTATCTTTCCGCTATTTTCACTCTTCTGTCCGCAACCTCCGAGTACCATTGCCGAAGTCATACAAAGCATCAATCCCATGCAAATGATTCGATTGCTCTTCTTATACATTTCCTTACTCCTTCCTTCTACCATACACCTTTCATTTTGACACATTCCGGAATATTTTTGTCTCTTTATTCGGGTTTTCTATTTGATAAATAAATTCTAACATATCTTTATGCGACTATAAATATCTGTATTTTTTATGTTTTATAGCAAAATGCAATTTTCCCTCTCATATATTGAAGTTATCTAGCATTTTGATATATAATGATATCAGAGGTGATTTAAATGAGCGATTTACTTTTTTCTGTATTTCCAAATGAAAATTTTGTTGATCTTGGATTATATCAATATGGATGGGAACAATGTGCACCAGCTCACTCGTTCGGTCCTGCAGCAAGAAATCATTACATTTTCCATTATGTGATTTCCGGAACAGGAACATTACTTGCAGATGATGAAAACGGAAACACCATCACTTGGCAGGTAAAAAGCGGACAGGGCTTCATGCTTTTCCCCGGACAGGTTACGACTTATATTGCTGATTCCACGCTTCCGTGGGAATACACCTGGGTAGAATTCGACGGTCTTCGGGCCCGCGAGATTGTCACAACCGCAGGTCTGAGCCTGAATCATCCCATTTATCATGCAAGTTCAAAGGAACTTCGCAACCAGATGATGGAAGAAATGCTTTATCTGAGCCGTCATCCCGAAGAATCTCCGTTTCATCTAATTGGACATCTCTATCTGTTTTTAGATTATTTCATGCGTTCTGCCTCAACAGTTCATGTGAAGCAAAACGGAAGTATCCGGGATTTTTATATTAAAGAAGCTCTTTCGTACATTGAACAGAATTTTCAGAATGATATTTCTATAGAAGATATTTCCGCATTCTGCGGATTGAATCGAAGTTATTTCGGAAAGATTTTTCACGATACGATTGGACGTTCTCCACAGGAATTCCTGATCAGTTATCGTATGACTAAGGCTGCAGAGCTTTTGAAGATCACTTCACTGTCAATTGCAGATATTGGGAATGCCGTAGGGTATCCAAATCAGCTGCATTTTTCACGTGCATTCAAAAATGTCTATGGGATATCCCCAAGAAATTGGAGAATTGAAAATAAGATTGAATAATAGGGACTGTGGTTTTCTCCACAGTCCCTTAATAAATCACATTATCCTATTAACATCTCCTGTTCAATTTCCATTTCACTTTCCAGGATACATTGCTTCAACGCTTCCAATTTACCGGCATTTAATACCTCTAACTTTTTCTGCTTTCCGCTGCTTAGCTTAATTCCTTTTCCATTTTCCAGCGCTGCCTTATAAGAGGGCTCGTCCATCTTCCATGGAATCAGATTTGGGAAAATATTATTCTCATTGTATAAAAAGATCTGTATTCCACCGTAATCCATATCTCCCCAGTGATAACACTGGATTTCTTCCGGTGCTGTCTTCATTAACATTTGCAAAAAGCGGACTTCTTTTGGCGAAAAGTAGCCATGACAAAAGAGATACAAAACTTTTGGATCATACTCCATACTTTCATAATTCGCTTTATTCTCAATCACAATGATTTTTTCAACACCTTTCTGTAAAGTTGGAATGGCATGCTCTAATGTCTGTGCATTAAGTACTGTTCCATAATGATTCGAAGAAGTATCAATTTTCTCCTCACTCGCTGTGCCATTTCGATCTGTCAGGCAATACTCCACGGCACCTTTCCATTCTAATGTCTGAGAATAACTCAATATTCCATGTGTTGCCAGTATCTCATCATCTGACATGCCTTCGTCATATTGCGGAGAGTACTTCAAAGCTTCAATAACTGCACCTTGATAAATGCGTTCAAAAACTTTAGATGGTGTGATATCATTTTTCTTTTCAAATACTTTAGAGCTGAACACACGCTTCCATTCCGGTTCTTTCAGATCAGCTAAAGCTTTCAGGCATTTAAGAAATTCTTCATCCTCCGCTTTGGATAACTCTTTCGTATTTCCTTTATTCAGCTGTTCTAACACATGATCACAATAAGCGCTTAGACAGCTTTCGGATACATCCACCTGCAATTTGCATATTCTTGAAAGTGCCTGTAACTGGCGTTCTCTTGGATCCATGATTCCGATCAGCTCACATAATCTTGGAACCACTTCTACCCGATAATCAATCCTCGTAATATCTGTATTCATTTCTCTCCAGTCAAAATGCAGATATTCTTCTCCGCCTAATGCTGGAATTCTTTCCAAAACTTTTGCCTGTCTGACCAGTTCATCTCTGCCTCCCACTGTTTTCAAAAGATTCCCATCCACCTTTGGATGTTTCATTCCTGAGAGATTTCCTATGCGATAGTCCTTTGTATTCGTCTTATCGATCAGCCATTTTGCCAACGGCAGATTCTTTTCATTCAATTCCATATTTTATCCTTCGATTTTCATCAGCACTAATCTGTGAGCAGTCTATCAAGCAACATCTGCCTATTATTTATGAACATTTCCGTTATTTGATAACTCTCTGTTTCTTCATATTCACATAAATGAATTCGCCCATTGTCAAAACAATAGATGTCTGCATCTGGTATACCTAATAGAATAGGCGAATGGGTAACTATAAAAAACTGTGCTCCTTCTTTTGCAAATCGATATATTTGCATTAACAATGTAAGCTGTCTTTGGGGTGATAATGCAGCTTCTGGTTCGTCAAAAAGATACAAGCCATTTGAATGCAAATTATTCTGTGCTAATGCAAGAAAACTTTCTCCATGTGACTTTTCATGATATTTAGCAGAAGGATGTTTTGAATCTGCATATTCTTCTTCCTGCGTTGCAACATTATAAAAACTTTCAGCCCTAAGAAAATATCCCCACTTTTCTTTACGATAACCTTTTGAAATTCTTATTGCATCACATAGTTCTGAATGTGTATCATGAGTAGAAAAAATATAATTCTTTGTTCCACCCTCCGGATTAAAACCATGTGCCACAGCAAGTGCCTCCAACAAAGTCGATTTACCACTGCCATTTTCTCCTACAAAAAAAGTTATCGCTTTATTAAAATCAAGTTTCTCAACACCTTTAAAAGCCTCAATTTTCTTTAAATAGCTGTCATTATCAATTCTATCCCAATCGAATATTACTCCGTGTATAAATTGATCATTCATTTTAAACCTCTATTCTTCTATTTTCATCATAACCTTACATTTCTTTTTATAGCATGCGATTCTATTCCTTATTTCCCTCAACCATATCCAGGTAATCACCTTTATCAATGTGCATCATAGATACCTGATTCTGATGTCTTCGGAAACCGTATACACAGTCTACATTTCGAATCAACGACTGCAGACGTTCATCCGGTACACATACGATCAGCTGAAGCTCCAGCTCTCTCGCATAATGAAGACACACTTCGCTTCGCTCCTTATCCATCTTGGAAAATGCTTCATCAAGAAGCACCAGACGAATCTTAGAATCACGGTTTGTCTGCTGCATATAGAGCATCGCAAAACCTGCAAGCAGTGCGACATATTTCGGGTTCTGTCCCTCTCCTCCGGAGTCACGGCCTGCCATATCATCGACTGCATTTTTGCGGATATTTCCATTCTCATCTTCCACCTTTTCATACATACTGAAAGTCAGATAATTACGGTAATCTACATACTGCTCCATCTGCTGACGATACTGGCTTAAGGATCTTGCATCTTCCTCTTTTGGAGGCATGAACTTCTCAGTCAGACGCTTGATATCTTCTTCATACTTCTGATAGAACTCATCCTCACCAAGACTTAACTGACCTTCAAATCCGTAGTCATCGAACACTTTGCTGTCTAGTTCAGGTGCTGTAAGCATCTCATAGAACTGTCCATTTTCATTCTGAGCCGGTATGATATCAATCTGGTAGATACTATCTGAGAACTTGATCTTCGCAAGCAGACGGTTGATCTCTTTTTTATGTCTGTAAGCTGCCTTGATTTCACCATGAATGGAAGCAATCACATTTTCACGCAATGTATAGTAAACCAGATTATACTGCTTATCGAATTCTTCCTTGTACTTCGGTTCGAAATCTTTCCTGCACTGATTCAGCACTTTGTCATACACATTATTTTCATGTTCTATTCCTGTAAAACCATAGGCCGGATAAGCATTATTGAACTTATTTCTACTTCTTTGCAGTTCTTCTTTCTCCGTCTCTTCCAACGTTTCCAAAGCATCCTTTTCTTTTGTCTTGTCTCTCTTATAAGCTGCTTCGCTCTGTACTTTTAACGCATCTGTTACTTCATTCTGAAGCTGTTCGTTGACAACAAATCCCTCTGTCAGGAAGTTTATCTTTTCTGAAAATGATTTGATATTACTCTCGATTTGTCCCTGTGTCTTCGCATACTGTACTACTTCACTTTGAATGCTATCAAGAATCTCCGCATTTTTCTTAAGCAACTCCAGTAATTCCTGCTTTTTCTTCTTCAGTTCGACTGTCCGGTCGCCTCGTTTCAATTCTTCTACTTCCAGACGCAATTTTTCCTGTTTCTCGTAATAATCCTGAAGCTGTTCCGCTGCTTTTGAAAGATGTAAGATCTGTTCTGTGCTCTGATTCAGACACTCGAATTTCTGTGCTGCACGCAGTGCCATCTCAACGCGGCAGTCCTCTTCCACTTCCTGTTTCAGCTTCGCTGCTTCTTCTTCCAACTCAAGAAGTTTCGCTTTTGACACTTTCGTTCCGATACAAGCATATTTCTCATAATCATTCTTTCTTAAATGTCTGAAAATGTAATTGCTGTAGGAATAACAGTCCTTTGTGACACCATCTCTCGTCTCATGAAGTTCTTCCACCGTCTCACATTTCTTAATGCGGCCTAAGTATCGCTTCAGACAAGTATCTATATAAGCTTCCTCTGCGCGCACACACTCGTACAGTGTATTCTCATCTACCTTCGGCTTGTCTCTCACGATTGCCGCAGTATCCATGAGTTCGACATCCTCGATCCCCTTCATCTGCTTCATTTTGCGAAATGCTTTCGCAGCATCTAACGTATATTCAGGTGCTGTCACCAGACTGTGTTTCACACGTCCCATACGTCCTTCGATTGCATTTTTCCACTCTTCATCCGTAATATCAAACAAGTCCGCAAAGATATTTACATGGATCGTTCTTCCATACTGAGTACTAAGTATATTCTGCAATTCCTGTCTTGCACGCTTCAATTCCGCACGATATGGTTTTCTGTCATTTTTGAGGTCTTCTACCATCTCCCGCTTCTCTTGAAGTTCTTTCTGATTCTCACGAATTCTTTCGCGAACATCGCCTAATTCTGTATTAATATTGTCAAGCGCATCACTTAAATATTGCTTTAGCTTTTCAATCGAATCTTCACTCACAACACCATCTCGGATATCATCAATTCTATGCAGCGCCTGATTGCTCACATAAGCACTGACTTCATCGTCTTCCTCCCAGGCTGAAAGACCTTTTACGATATCTCTCCATTGTTCTGAATTCGTTGCCAGGAGCTGGATCGTATTTTCAATCTCCTTTAGCTCCTTCTCTTTCTGTCCATAATCGCTGGCTTTGAGTTCTGCCTCGACTTCTACCTGTTCTTTCGTATAAGCATCTTTCTCTGCCAAATAAGATTTTCTCTTTTCTTCTTTTTCCTCAATCTTCTTGAGAATATCCTGCAGATCATCCTCTTTCGATTGCAAATGTGCCTTACAATTTTCTATTTCAATATATTTTAAGATCTGTTCCACATAGATCTTATCAGCTCTTGCTTTCTGCAAGGCTAGATTATGCTGACTGATCTCGTCAAGCATTTTAATTCTCTGTTCCAGATCTTCTACGCGTTCCTTGATCTCACGGTAAGCGCCAAGCTGATCACTGATTGTTGCAACTGTGTCTTCCTTGCTCTTTGGGAACATATAATCTTTGATAAACTGTCCCGTTCCGTTCGTCATACGAAGTGCAATCGCGCTTTTCTCCATTGTCATCATACGGCCCGGCTCTACATAACCAAAGATTGCATCATAAACCGTTTTCAAATACGCTTCTTTTGATGGATATACACGGTTCACATCTCCGCGACCTCTGTTGTCAGCAGATTCTATCCTTGCTTCTACCAATTTTTTAAGTTTCGCGATTGTATACGGGACACCTTCTTCTGTCAAATATTCATCCTCCGGTATCTTTCCGGAATGACTGAAGAAACAATATTTTCTAATATCTGTATCTGCCTTTCCAACCTCAAATGCCACACCGATACAAGTGTGTGTATTCTTCCCGGTGTCCTTGATCTCCAATACAATCTGTGAACAGAAATCCTGATTCTCTCTGTTGAATGAACCATCCTTCTGTGCTCCTCTAAGATAGCTGAGGACACTACGTCGGTTTTTCGCATCATCTGCAGCTTTATTTAAAAATGTGGAAGAGATACTTCCATATAAAACAACCTGGATTGCATCCATAACAGTAGACTTACCAGATCCACTTTTCCCACTGAAAAGATTCACATACTCATGGAACTCCATCACTTTGTGACTGATACCGCCCCAGTTATTCATTAACATTCTAGTAAATATTTTCTTCGATTGTTTCTCTTTCATCTTCCACACCTCCCTCTGCTTCTTCCTGGATTTCCTGTTCAAAAACTTCTTCTGTAATCTCTTCCTCCGCGTACTGATCTTCCTGATATTCTTTGATCAACGCAGTAATATCCATACTTCCACAATATAGATTGATCGTGCTGTAGATATAAATCGGAGTCTCATCCTCAACATTCTGGATTGCTCCCGGCACTTCAATGATCTGATGCTTACTCATCACATATAAAGCTTCTTTCCACTCACCCATCGTAAGCTTATAATTAATCAGATTCGTATTCTTTCCATATTCACGAATCTCCGCCAGATTCGTCACTGTAGCTTTCAAGCCTTCTCCTAAAATCTTATCTCTGTAAATTAATTTAACAAGTAAGATTACTTTTGTAACGGTGGCATTTATCTTTTCCAGCGCGATTCCATCTCCATGTAAACGGTAAATGTGTTCCTGTGGGTCATGCACTAATTCACAGCTTAAAACAGACAGATAGTCTTCAATAAACTTTCTGTGTCTTGTACAGATCTCATAATGCAGATTGTCTCTTGGGACAAGTGTTACAGGATCATATTTCATCTGTAAAATACATGTCTGTCTGAATAATGCAGCAATTGTTTTCTTCAGGTTATCAGCTTCTGTCACTGACAATTCTTCCATATAATTAACCATCTGATTCTACTCCCTCTATCGTAAGTTTTGAAAATCGGAAACCAGCCTCATTCTCCATCTCCTGCGCCACTTCAATCTGTGCCTTACTGTCCGCAGATTCTGTTGCATGCTGCCATACCATAAATAACTTCTCCAAATCTTCTATTGATTTTACAGTATCTTTTGTCACTGTGAATTTTCCATTCTGTTCATTTTTCTTTCGGAAATCTCTGATCTCTTTCTGCGTATACAGTGGTTCCAGGACAAATTCTGTCATATTCTCTTCCTGTGATTTCTCAGGTGTTACCGCCTGTGGAGTGAACTTTTCCTTCTGATTTTCACGTCTTTGATACAGACTCTTCTCTGTCATAATCTTATATGGCTCCGAAAACCTAAGTTTTGAAGACAACTTATCCAGAATCTCTTCCGACTTGACACTTTCATTGATCAGATTAATCAGTGCGACTGTCTGATCTTCTTCCATTACACCTTCCATCATAATGTACCGGATTCTTGCTGCGGCACGACTTGCAAATACTGTCTTTTGTTCAATCAGCTTATTATATCTTCGCTCAATCGCATCAAACTCTCTCGAAATCTTATAGAGCATATCTGTCGCCTCTTCACAGATCTCAATCATTCTTCGCAGACGATAAGATTTCCTCGTATTTTCCTCTTCGCTTAAGAGTTCTGTTTCAAATGAGTATTTTCTTGCTTCTGTCTTTTCCAGATTCTCTTCGATCAATTCCTTTACGGCTTCTTTGTATCGGTAAAAGCTGTCTGTTGTAGTCAATATCGCATATTTTTTGCTATCGCTGTTATTGATCTCTTTCACAAGTACTTCTTGGATTCCTCGGAAACTTCTCTGCTTTGACAGTTCATCGAAATATCCTCGCATTCCCTCCTGCATGTTCGCGAGCATCTGCAGAAGTGCTCTTGATGTATGAAGCGCACTTTTTAAAATCTCATTATTCTTCTCTTTGTCTAAGCTGTAGGTATAGAGATGACTGTATACCGTAAGCACACTCTCTCGTTCCTTACCGTCATTTTCACTGTATAATTTCTGAAATAATTCTACAAACAGCTGGCTGTATTCCGGAAATGAAACGACATAACTATTCAACGTTTCATCATAATCCCTTCTAAGCCATCCCCAGTCTTCAAAATGCTTCAGACTGACTGATGCCATGTTGGCTCTGGTGATCAGTTCTCCTTCCTCATCGACTCTTGCCTCACTCCAGTCCAGTGCCATCTTCGCCAGTCGTTCATTCATGATCATCTGACACTCTCGTTCCGTAAGCCCGAGAAGAGAATAAGACTGACTGCTCTCCTCATAAAGCGCTACCAGAAACTGCATATAGAATTCCATATATTTACTTCCAAATATTTTATATAGATCCTTTGGAACTTTTTCGACCAGTTTCATGTTTTTTCTTATGTCTCCTTTTAATATCTTATCAAGTTTTTTATATCTATTTTATTTCTTTCAACATTTTTTCAGCCTCAAAAAACTGAGAGAAATGTGTTATAACCGGACATCTTCCTTTCTCTGTCTGAAGCCAGCTGACTTCTTTTGTGTCCTCTTTTGGCCGATACAAGATCACTGGCATTCCTACATTCTGCGCTCCATTCACATCATGTGCAATGCTGTCTCCGATAAAAACACTTTCTTCCATTGCTACTCCAGCTTTTTCAACACAAAGATCAAAAATCTTTCGATGCGGCTTCTCCGCGCCCGCCTCTTCACTTGTCACGATTCCATCAATATACTTACCTAATCCAAGCTTTAATATCTTCCGATACTGGACATCAGAAGTCATATTAGATCCTATACCGATATAAATGCCTCGCTGCTTCAGTTCTTTCATCAACTCTTCAATCCCAGGAGATGGAATAATCTGATCGATCAATGTGTCCCAGTACAGATTATACATCTCATACGCATATGGGAAAACTGGCTTTCCAAGTGTCTCCAGCATACACTGAAATCTCACCAGGCGATTATGGTTCACCGCATAATCTCTTCCGGCTCTGTCATCTGCCTTCACTCTTGCCTCGGCAACATATTTCTCCAAGTCTTCTTTTGCTATGCCTAAGTTCTCATATGCCCATTCTTTCATCACCGGCATCGTATTATTATGCGCTCCAATATAATCATAAATGGTGTCATCTATATCAAAAAATACTGCTTTTGTCATCCCAATGTCTCCTGTTTTTTTGCTACTGTCTTGATTGATGTTTTGCATCTTCTGTGCCTTGCATTCAAGAATGCCTCGGCATTCTTGCTGCGAGGTGCGCGTCATGC
>UMHP01019143.1_pt1 | contig 38748 bp, 7 predicted proteins | sample 1965571 | NCBI WGS metagenome assembly UMHP01 (sample SAMEA4836103, study PRJEB28245) | human gut metagenome | biome: gut microbiome; material: fecal sample | place: Denmark | collected 2008
TGCCGTCTTTATCATAGGTACCGGCGGTGGTATACGTATCTTTCGATGCTACGGTATAGGTTGTCGAGCCATCGTTTTCCGTAGTCGGTGTAACCGTTACATTTGTACCTTCTGCCACCGTTACTTTGTTAGCCGTCAACTGCGATACGTTGACTGCGTCCGTAGGATTGACACCATTGGCCACATTGGTAATTACTTTGCTACCCGCATCGATACCCGCAGTGGTTACGGACGGGCCATTGGTAATCGTCAAGCCGGTTGTACCGAGTTTGACTGCATCGCCGACTGCAACACTATTCAAGCCGGTAAGGTCTTTAGCCAATTTAACTTTCAATGCATTGTCGCCGTCTTTTACAACACCGATGTTGTTATCAGTCAATAAGCTGTTGCCATCGGCATCAGTTGCTGTTGCACCACCGATAATGTTGAGTACCTGGTTATTGGTTCTGGAAATTTCAGCCGTTGTGTCATCACCAGTGAACTTCAAGGTTGTATTTCCTGCTTCATTTGCAGCCTCAGCAACTTTTTTCAACTGAGCAACGTTAACGGCATCCGTGTCCTGCATACCGGCAGCTACTCCCGTAATCTGGCGAGTAGCTGTTGCTGCACCACCATCAGTCGGAACACCAACGGAAACAGCGGCTAAAGTAGACTTCCAAGTTGCCGTGGTATTTGTAGATGCCTTTTCAGTCTCTACATCATAGCCGGCAACACCGGCGTCAACACTTGCTACGGAGCCGGAACCTAAAGCCACACCATTAGCTACGGTTACATTGGCATTATGGCCAATCGCCGTCGCATTAGATACTGATGTTGTCATAGCTTGATCTGCCGAGCCGAGGATGACACTGTCCGAAGCTTTTGTTAAGTTTCTGTTATCCCCGATTACAACAGTGCTATAAGCATCTTCAACGGTATTGCGACTACCAATCACAGTAACATTACTGATATTAGTACCGGTATTAGCAAAACCATCAATCATGTTAAGCTTACTTTCGTTACCTTCAGTACCGGTCAACGTATTACCTACACCGACTACCTTCGAAAGCATTGCATAATCAGCTGTATTGGCGCCACCAATAGCAAGTACGGCACCACCACTATCTTTTACCATGCTACTTAATGCCGTAACCATATCACCGTTATCTCCGGTAGCAATAGCTTTCTGCATAGCAGCTGCTAAAGGTCCAGCCGTAGTTAAATCTACCGGACGATAGGAGTTCGTAATCTTATTGCCGGCACCCATTATTAATGCGGCATTAGCATTTTCCGTCTTATTGGCTACGCCGATAACGCTGTTAGCTACACCGTCAAATACTACGCCATCTTTCGCCCCGACAACGTTGAAGGAACCGTATACATCAGAAGTGGCACCTTGGAAACCGACACTCATGCCATTGTCACCATTGCCTTCAATACGAGAGAAGGCACCGGTTACTGTTGATGCCGTACCATAAGCAGATGCAGCCGGTCCTGCGGCTATCGACATACCTGCCTTAGCGCCGGTATTGTCATAGTTAGCAACAGTATTGCCTCTATCATTGACACTATAGTAATGAGTTGCACTGCCAGACACGTCATCTTTAGTTGCAAGGTTTCCAATAGCCCATGTCTTTTCGTCATTGCGTTTAATAGTCAAGGTGTTATCTGCAAAGGTAACGTCGTCAACATATAAGTCTGTAAGGCCAGTTACTGTTACAGTACCTTTAGTACCATTAGCATCGGTATTCAATGTGATAGTACCTTTACCGTCAGTTCCATACGTAGCCGAACCGCCGGTTACCTGGGTATCCGTATCCGTTGAATTTACTGTGTAAGTAGTAGAACCGTCATTAGCGGTTGCTGTATCAACAGTCACATTAGCGCCTGCGGCTACAGTTACTTTATTCGCCTTCAGCTGTGCTACGTTTACAGCATCGGTGTCATTTGTACCGGCTGCTACGCCTGTAATCTGACGAGTGATATCATTTGCCACATCACCTACAGATACAGCTGCCGAAGTAGATGTCCATGCTGTACCGGATAATTCTTTACTGCTCGGATTATAGCCTGCAGCACCTTTGTCTACACTGGCTACAGATCCGGAACCTAAAGCTACCCCATTGGCCACGGTTACATTGGCATTATGACCAATCGCTGTTGCATTAGATACCGATGTTGTCATTTCACTGTCGGCCGATCCGAGGATTACGCTATCTGAAGCCTTCGTTAAATTTCGGTTATCCCCGATTACAACAGTGCTATAAGCATCTGCAACTGTATTGCGACTACCAATCACAGTAACATTACTGATATTGGTACCGGTATTAGCAAAACCATCGATCATGTTGAGCTTACTTTCATTGCCTTCAGTACCAGTCAACGTATTGCCTACACCAACTACTTTTGAAAGCATTGCATAGTCAGCCGTATTGGCGCCACCGATAGCAAGTACGGCACCACCACTATCTTTTACCATGCTGCTTAAAGCCGTAACCATATCACCATTATCTCCGGTGGCAATAGCTTTCTGCATAGCAGCGGCTAAAGGTCCTGCCGTAGTTAAATCTACCGGACGATAGGAGTTCGTAATCTTATTGCCAGCACCCATTATTAATGCGGCATTAGCATTTTCCGTCTTATTGGCTACGCCGATAACGCTGTTAGCTACACCGTCAAAGGCTACGCCATCTTTCGCCCCAACAACGTTGAAGGAACCGTATGCAGCAGCAGTTGCCCCTTGGAAGCCAACGCTCATACCATTTTCACCATTGCCTTCAATACGAGAGAAGGCACCGGTTACTGTTGAGGCTGATCCATAAGCCGATGCAGCCGGACCTGCAGCTATCGACATGCCAGCCTTAGCCCCAGTATTGTCATAGTTCGCAACAGTACTGCCTCTATCATTGACACTATAGTAATGAGTTGCACTACCTGCCACATCAGCTTTTGTAGCTAAGCCATTTACAGTAATAGGATCTTTGTCATTTCGAGTAAGTGTTAAAGTACCATCTTCACTCAATGAACCTGCTGTGACATAGGTATCTGTGGACGCAATCTTATAATCTGTCGAACCATCCGTAGCAGTCGTAGGCGTAATCGTTACATTATCGCCTGCTGTCAAAGTTACTTTATTAGCTTTCAACTGTGCTACGTTAACGGCATCCGTATCATTGGTACCTGCTGCTACATTAGTGATTTGACGTGTCAAGTTATTAGCACTATCACCTACAGAAACAGCCGCCAAGGTAGATGTCCAAGTAGCACTTGCTTTTTCAGCATCCGTCAATTCTTCAATACCCGGATTATAGCCTAATGCACCTTTATCAACACTTGCTACAGAGCTGGAACCTAAAGCCACGCCGCCGTCAACAGTTGTGTTGGCATTCCGGCCAATCGTAACGGCATCGCTGGCAGAGGATGTCATCACGGAGTCAGCAGAGCCGATGACGACGCTGTTCGCAGCATTGGATACGGTACGGTTAGTGCCGACGATAGTTACATCATCTACATTAGTCGCAGTGTTGTTGTAGCCGGTTACATAGTTTTGCTGACTAACATCACTGCTTGTACCGGTTACAGTATTATTGACACCAATGATGGCCGTCCGCAGTGTATAATCAGCCTTGTTGCCACCACCGATTGCAAGAGTCGAACCACCACTGGCAGAAGATTTAATGGAACTCATCAGAGTATCCTGTAATGCCTTAGCGGAGCTTCCTGCAGATGTAGGTGCGTTAATCGTCGTAACCGAGTTAGTGATTTCGTTACCTGCACCAAAGATCAAGGAACCATTGGAGTTAAATGTACGGTTTGCAGTACCAACGACACTATTAGCAATCCCGGAATAATTGCTCGACGCGGTTGCCGATTCCACACTGTTCAAGGAACCCATAATGGTAGCACCAAAGTTTTTGCTAGCAGATAAGGTATTACGTCCACCTGCATAGTTACCACTGGCAATAGAGTAGGCACCGGTAATGGTAGAGAATGCACCATTATTATAACTATTGGTACCTAACGTTGTTGCGTTTACATTGACACCGGTTCCCCGCGTATTAGCACTATCAACGGTTACGTCGCCTAAGGCACCACGGTAGTTATGAGTCCCTACCATTAAGCCGCCAGAACGAACGAAGGTGTTTTCACCAATGGCGATACCCGTCGCTACTTTAGACGGATCGGCTGGAATTCTAGCACTCGAGAAAATATCGCCACTAAATGTCGTTTGACCTAAGCTGAAGAGAGCTTCCTGCTGACCTGCCATATTGTCAATTTGTGCATTTTGGCCGAGAGCAATACTTGCACTCTGGTCGGCATAGTTGTTAATTCTTGCACCGTTACCGATAGCAATATCGCCACTGCCCTTGCCGCCGTTACTATCAAAAATCCGTGCATTATTACCGATAGCAACACTGTTATCCGGCATTGCAGTTGCGGTTCCGATAGCAATCGCATCGGTCCCGGTTGCACCGTTGTTATTATAGTTAGTGCCATTAGCTGCCGAATTTACATGGAAGTAGTGAATCTTATTCGCCGTAATATCAGCCGTTGTTGCAATACCAGTTACCTCAACAGGTATGCCATCATTTCTCATAAGTGTTAAGGTATGTGTATCAGTATCCAAAGCTGCACTCGTTACATAAGTGTTCTTAATACCGGTTACAGTAACAGGATTATTATCAGAATCCGTTAAAACTAAAGTACCATCAGCACCGTTAGTGCTATATGTAATTTCACCTTTTGCTAATACTGTATTAGTATCAGTCGATGCAATTGTATACGTTGTAGCTCCGTCATTAGCTACAGAAGAAGTAATAGTTACCTTGTCACCAGCTTTTAAATCCACTTTGTTAGCTTTCAACTGAGCTACGTTAACAGCATCAGTATCGTTAGTACCGGCTGCTACACCAGTAATCTGACGAGTCATATTATTCGAAACATCGCCTACAGATACAGAGCCTAAAGTAGACGTCCATGCACTACCGGTTAATGCTTTCGTACTAGGATTATAACCGTCTACACCTTTATTGACACTGGCTACAGAGTTGGAGCCCAAGGCCACGCCGTCATCGACAGTTGCATTGGCATTATAGCCCATAACGACTACGTTATCGGCCGTCGTCGTCAAGGTCGTATCGCCTGCTGCACGGAAGGTGGTCGTCGTTTCCTTATTCGCACGGCCTAAGATAATGCTGTTGTCGGAGCCGGTTACGGTACGGTTATCACCTAACAAGATAGTATTGTTAGATTCAGATACAGCATTTTCATTACCTAAGTTAACGATAGACGTAGAGCCGCTGACAGTGTTATTAACACCGGTCACAGTCACATTATCTACATTAGTTGCCGTGTTGTTATAACCAGTCAATGCATTGTATGTACTAAAATCTTCAAGGCTCGAACCGGTCAATGTATTGTTAACACCAATGATAGAGGAGCCTTGCGTATAATTAGCAATATTGCCACCACCAATAACCAATGTCGAACCACCGCTATTAGTAGCTCGAACAGCAGATTGAAGTTGATCCACCATAGAATCAACAGAATCAGCACCATCTGTTGGGGCAACAATAACTCCTACAGAATTCGAAACCTTATTGCCGGCACCAAATACCAAAGAGCCATTAGAATCCTCAGTAATATTCCCTACACCTACAATTGTATTGGCAACACCTGCAAACATATTGTACATCGTACTATCATCATTGGATCGAATGCTATTCAAGGAACCAACAACCGTAGCGCCAAAGTTTTGAGCACCATAAGACATTGTATTAAATCCGCCACTACCATCAAAGCCACCTGTAGCAATGGAGTAAGCGCCAACCATCGTAGAGAACAAGCCTTTATTGTAACTATTTGTACCTAAGGTAGTTTGATTTACATGGAAGCTGGAGTTATTATTTTCATCCGTGATTTCTATACCACCCATAGTACCTCTGTACACGCGGTCACCAATATCAATCGAGCCAGTACGACCAAATGCATTTGTACCGATAACAATAGATGTAGCTACACGAGTAGGATCAGTAGGGTTATCATATCCACCATTGCCCTTATTTGGCCAGTTTGTAGGATCAAAGCCTAATTTGGCTTCTTGTTCACCACCACCGGTGAAAGCTGTAGCATTTTTACCAATAACAATACTGCCTTCCAAAGCAATATTTTCTAATACTTTAGAATCACTACCGATGACAATACTGCCTTTACCGCCGGAATTAACATTGGTCCCTATAGCTAACCCATTTTCACGTTGAGCTACAGCATTCGGTCCAATAGCAATTGAGTTTGTACCTTGAGCCCCTTTACCATCTTGGTTAACAGTTAAATCTGAATTTACAGAATAGTACTTAATTTTATCAACCGCCGAATTAATGGTATAAGTAGTAGAGCCATCAGCAGCCACATCAGGCGTAATCGTTACATTGTTGCCTTCCTTCAAGATCACCTTATTCTTCGCAAGATCCGATGTAGAAGCAATACCGTCTACGGTAAGGTCATCACCAATATTTTGTTTAAGCGTGAGCGTATTATCGGCAAAAGTAAGCTTCTCTACTTTTGTATCAGTGGCATCTACAGTATACTTCGTATAGCCTTCAGAATTATCAGCAGTTACCGTTGTATTTTTACCATCTTCTAAGACAACTTTAGCGGCTTTGAGCTGTGCCACGTTGACAGCATCAGTATCATTTGTACCGGCTGCTACATTAGTAATCTGACGGCTTAAACCGGTTGCGCTGTCACCAACAGATACTGCTGCACCGGTTGACTGCCAAGCTGAAACCATATTATTCATTTCACTTTGATATGAATCGATTTCACCTTGAGCGGAGTCTATTTCAGCTTGCTTTGCATCAATAGTGGCTTGAATCGCCTTAATTCTAGCAGAATTCCAAAATGGATCTAATTTGCTTTGTTCTTCTTTTAACGTAGCAATATCTGTTATTTTACCGGATGGATCATAACCAATGACACCTTTATCCACATTAGCAATAGAATTTGCCCCAAGCGCTACACCATTAGCTATACTAGTTTGAGAATTGGCGCCAAGAGCCATACCATTAGAGGCACTTGAAATTGAATTCAATCCAATAGCTACTCCACCATCGCCGGTTACATTGGTATTTCTCCCAATAGCTACCGCATCACTAGCAGTTGTTTCAAGCGCTGAATCGGCTTTACCGATAACAATACTGCTATCAGCACCTGTCACTGTACGATTTCTGCCGATTACAGTTACATTATCTACATTCGATGCTGTATTGTTAAAGCCTGAAATGTAGTTATATGTACTGATATCATCACTTGTACCAGTCAATGTATTATTAACACCAAGGACAGAAGATAACTGGGTATAATCAGCCTTATTGCCACCACCCATAACCATCGTCGAGCCACCGCTATTCGATGATTTAATCGCCGTCTTCAAACGTGTTTGTAAATCTTTAGCCGATTTAATGCTCGATGACATCGGAACGCTAATATCCGTAATTGAATTTGTTACTTCGTTGCCTGCACCAAAAATCAATGTACCATTTGTATTATTAGCCACATTACCAAGACCTACGATACTATTGGCAACACCCGCATATGAACTATCTGATGTTGCCGATTCGACACTGTTTAAAGACCCCATTATAGTAGCACCAAAGTTTTGGGTTGCATCAGTGGCACTAGCAATTGAATATGTCCCTACTATAGAGCCCAGCGCTGCAGCATTAAAACTATTTGCCCCCACAGTAGTAGAAAGCACATTATTACTAGTGTTTATAGTATTTGCTGTATCTACGGTAGTATCACCAATTGCCCCCTTATAATTATGTGTACCAACCATAGTACCACCAGATCGAGCATAAGAGTTTTTACCAATAGCAATACCGGTTACCATATTTTCGGGATTATCCGGCGTACCAATACTAATCCAGCCCCCACCGCTATATGTTGTCTGGCCTAATCCTAAATAGTATTCTTGACGACCATTCATATTTTCACTTCGAGCATTTTGACCAATCGCGATGCCGCCGCCTTGGTTTACATAGTTATTAACTTGTACGCCCATACCGATAGCAATATCACCACTACCGTTGCCATACTTAGTAGCGTCTCCACTCTTACTAATTGCACCTTGGCCAATAATTATACTATTGTCGCCGGCTGTAGAAGCTTTACCAATAGCAATTGAATTTGTTCCTTTGGCACCATCATTGTTATAGTTAGTACCGCTTGTTCCTTGATTTATATGAACAAAATGAGTTTTATTATTATTTACCGTTGTTTCCAATGTGCTAATACTTGTTTTATTAGCATTAACCACGGTATTTACAGCATTAAGCTGTGCTACGTTAACAGCATCGGTAGCCTGTGTCCCGGCTGCTACGCCTGTGATCTGACGAGTTTCCGTTGCTGTACCATCACTACCAATAACCCCAACAGAAACAGCCCCTAATGTAGATGTCCAAGTAGGCGTAGTTGTATCAGAAACCGTTGTACCCGTTGGAACCGTACCTGCGACCCCTTTCGCTACGCTGGCAACAGAATTAGAGCCCAAAGCTACGCCATTAGCAACGGTTGCATTAGCATTATGACCGAGAATCGTCGCATCGGATACGGTAGTTTCCGTTTCATCATCAGCCGAACCGATAACAACATTACCTGTAGTGCTGGTTAATTTACGCTTATCGCCGATTACGACATTAGAAGTACCATCGGACACGGTATTGCTCGAACCGATTACATAGGTGCTGTCGGCATTGGTCAAAGTATTTTTTGCACCGGTAATAAAGTTATAATCACTGGTATTACCGTCTGCACCATTCAAAGTATTGCTGACACCGGTAACCGCCGAGAAACGAGCATAGTCAACCGAGTTGGCACCACCGATAACCAAAACCTGTCCACCACTGTCACCTACAGCTGCCCCTAATTTTCTTGCCGTACCTACCGGATCTGCAGGGTTAATACTGCCAGTATCAAGAGTTACATCTCCATAGGAGTTACTTACAGCATTACCTGCACCAAAAATCAAGGTTGCATTGGCATTCTGTGTCGCATTGGCAACCCCAACGACAGAGTTAGCAACACCATCAAAAGCCTTTTCATTTGATTCTACTGCGACTGTGTTCAAAGAACCTATAACGGTAGCCATAGCCCCTTGGAACATACTTTGACTCTGTACACTGGAACCTATACCGGCTGCCATAGAACCAATGCCTTGAGCCCCACTATTATCAGCATTACCCATAGAAGCTAGGCGCCCCTCATAGTCATCAACACTATAATACTTATCGGCCGCCATGACGCTGGTTGTCATTCCAGCACAAAGAGCCGCTACAGCCAAAACGGCCGCAACGGTTTTACCGGCGTTTAATTTTGTAGATACGGGCTTACTGTGACTCTTTGCTATTTCAGAAACTACGATATAGCAATTCTTTACTTTGCTCCAAATAACTTTGTAAATCCTATTCATATCGCTTACCTCCTATTAGATTGATAATAAACTTTCACTTAATTACATAAAAGCAGACACGATGCTGACACTTTGATTCAGCAGATTTCTTGTTATGTCCTCACTCGCAGAACTCTGATCAGACATATAATAGCAATATAAAAATCGTAAAGTCCCCTCGTTCATCCCTCCATAAAATCCGATTTATCGCATTCGTCAGCTAACTGAACTTATATAGTCCAATTGTTGCAGATAACGAATAACATATATCCTTATGTTATCATTCTATATATTGTTCATTTTTTTGTCAATGAAGTTACTTAGATATAACAGCATAAAAACGTTATACTTGAAATTTAGACTATTATTTTACCAATTATTTACGATTTAACCGCAACAAATCGAAGTGTTTCCATGGAAAACGAAAGGCCCTCTTTATGCAAGAGAGCCTTTCGTGTCTACGTCCATCCTTCGATAGACTTTGCTATTTTATTTTTTCAATTCAGCAATGGCCTGCATCAACTGTTCGATCTTCTTGTTTTGTTCTTCCAGTTGCTGGCTCTGTGCTTCAATCTTGCTGTTCTGAGCTTGGAGCTGACTGCTCTGATCGGATACGACCGATTTTAAGCTGCTGATTTCCTGGGCCATGGCTTGTTTCGACGAGTAGTTACCCGTTTCTCCTTCGCCAACTCTCCAGGTAACACCGGCGTTGACCATGTTTTCACCGCCGCCATAAGAAGTACCGAGGCTGACCAAGGTGTTGCCATTGGGCCGATAGAAGGCACCGACAGCTACGGCGTTGGCACCGCGATAATTACCGACACCGGCCGAAATTTCCCACTTTTCATCCGCGTTGTATTCCAAGGGATGGAGAGCTGCCAAGGCTGCGGCACCGGCACCGACGCGATCGACGCGAGTATCCAACTTGCTGATGCGATTACTCATCTGGTTCATGCCCGTACCGATGGCATTGACGGTTCTATCGAACTGTCCCTTATTGATGGCGTCCGTTGCTTCCACGCCATCGGCGACATTGTGAACGACGTTGCCGCCCATACTGACGTTGTTGTTTTGGACGGTGATGTTCTTCAACGAATCTTCATTTTTAACCGTAAGGCCGTCATTGTTGATCGTCGTGTTGCCCGTCGTGACTGAACCGGTCGTAACAGATTCATTGGTGATGACGGTCTTGCTGTCGCCGGTTCCGATGGTGACGTTGTCATTGCTGATGGAAACGTTGCCGATGTTGGCTTTTTCCGAAACCGTCAGTTCCTTTGTCGTCACCGTATTCGACGTAACCGAGTTGAGGCCCTTGAGGTCTTTTGCCAGTTTAACATCAAAACCAGTGGCGCCTGTATTATTGACAACGCCGATGTTGCCTTCAGACAATTCGCCTTTAGCACCACCTTTAATATCCAAGACGTCGTCTTTACCGCGTTCGATTTTTTCACCGGTATCACTGTTAAAACCACGTTTAGCATTGTTGATAGTTTCAATATCTTTATTGATGCCGTCGATTTTGGTATCAACCTGACCAACAACATCCTTCAACTGACCTTCTGTAGCGGCACGATTCGGAACGTAACCATTTTCTTCCGGCTTCCAAGTCGTGTTGTCGAGGCCGGTGATGTACTTGCCCGAATCTTTTACGGCATTACCATTTTCATCAGCCTTGTCCGTGCCGTCAGCATTCTTAACAGCCACGTCTTGGTTACCCATGACAAGGCCTTTACCGGCTTCACCAATAGTCACTTGGCCCTTGGTGCCGTCGATAGCTACTTGGTTTGCACCTTTGCCGGCCGTGATGCCTGCCTTTGTCCCGTCAACAGTGACTTGATTAGCACCAGTACCAGCGGTTACCGTTGAATTAGCTCCGTCAACGACAACTTGATTGTCTTTGCCATCGCCAGCACTGATGATGCCATCCTTGCCATTAATGGCGATGTTCTTACCGTTTTTGTCTCCAAAAGCTAAATTATCACTCAAGGAAACTTTTGTACCAGAACCATCTTCGAGCGGTGTTACGGTAATATTATCCCCGGCTACAATCTTGTTAGCTGTAATAGTTGTCGAAAGGCCATCATAAGCTGCTTTCAACTGATCTTCTGTAGCAGCTCGGCCACTTACGATACCATCCGTAGTCGGATTCCATTTTGTGTTGGCCAACCCGGTAATGTATAAACCGCTTTCGGTCTTCTTGGCACTGCCATTGTAAGTAACGGACTGGTTGGCAATGTAAATGCCACCGGTAGCTGCACCATCTGCAACCGTACCACCGATACGAGCAGAATCGATGCCGGATAAATCTTTAGCAAGCTTAATCTGTAAGCCGTCGTCGGTCTTTACAACACCCACGTTGTTAACGTCAGACAACAAGCTGTTGCCGTCAGCATCTGTTGCCGCTACACCACCATAAATAGTAAGTGTTTCAGCATTTTTCTTGGTGATTGTAGCACTTTCAGACGTATCATCGCCGGTGAATTTCAGGTTTACTTTACTGTTTTCACCTATGATATCAGCGGTAGTGGCAATGTTATCAACTTCAAATTTTTTATCGTCATTACGAGTAATGGTCAGCTTATTCCCATCAAGGCTGGCATCTTTAATGTATTTATCCTGCAAGCCACCAATCTCAAATTTACTGCCATCCTGCATGGTCAAAGTCATAGTACCCACACCGGCATCAGTGTATTTCAATTCGCTGGACTTAATCGTACTGCCCTTGAGTTGTTTCAAGTTTACAATGTCTGTATCTTCCGTACCGGCAGCTACGTTAGTAATCTTGTTACCACCATTATCGAGACCTGTATTAGTCAAAGTTACCGCTGAAACTACAGGATTCTCTACAGCACTTACAGTAGTACCGTCGGCTTTAGTGTAAACATTATTCGTTGCATCGTAGGTAGCATCAGTTAAATCGGAATACCATTTGCCGTCTTGACCTTGTACCAAGGCATTGCCTTCAGCATCTTTTGCATTAGGCGCAAAGGTAATACTGCCATCACCCATAGAAACATTCTTAGCCAATTTAACGTTGAGTGTACCCTTATCAGTATCAGCTACGACACCGATGTTATTGGCCGTCGTAAATTCAGTAGCACCGCCAAGGATGTTAAGTGTTTCACCATTTTTCTTGGTAAGTGTAGCTGCTTCCTCTGTATTATCACCGGTAAACTTCAGGCTAGCATCTGCCACAGCTTTATCCATGTCGCTCTTAGATGCAATGTCGCCCACTTCGAAGGATGTATTGTCGTTACGGGTAAATTTCAACGTATTGTTTTCAAGTTTCCCTTCTTTAACGTAGGTGTCTTTCAAGCCGTTGATCTCAACTTCATGTCCATCCTGCATAGTCAAGGTAATGGTGCCTGCACCGGCGTCGGTGTATTCTACCTTACTCGAGCCAATCGTGCTGCCCTTGAGCTGACCGAGGTTGACGATGTCTGTATCAACCGTGCCGGCGGCGACGTTGGTGATCTTATTGCCGCCATTGTTGAGACCGGTGTTGGACAACTTAACTTCCGAGACCGTCGGATTTTCTACGGCACTTACAGTAGTACCGTCTTTGGTGTAGACATTGTTGGTTGCATCATAGGTAGCACCCGTCAAATCAGAATACCACTTGCCGTCTTGACCTTGAACAAGAGCATTGCCTTCAGCATCTTTGGCACCGGTAGGAGCAAAGGTAACGCTGCCGTCGCCCATAGAAATATTTTTAGCCAATTTAACGTTGAGTGTCCCCTTATCAGTATCAGCTACGACACCGATGTTATTGGCGGCCGTAAATTCACTAGCACCGCCAAGGATGTTGAGGGTTGCACCATTTATCTTGGTGATTGTGCCAGCTTCAGACTTATCATCGCCGGTGAACTTCAAATTAACATCACCAACAGCTTTATCCATGTCGCTCTTAGAAGCGATATCGCCGACTTCAAAGGATGTATTGTCGTTACGGGTAAATTTCAACGTATTGTTTTCAAGTTTCCCTTCTTTAACGTAGGTGTCTTTCAAGCCGTTGATCTCAACTTCATGTCCATCCTGCATCGTCAAGGTAATGGTGCCTGCACCGGCGTCGGTGTATTCTACCTTGCTGGAGCCAATCGTGCTGCCTTTGAGCTGACCCAAGTTAACGATATCCGTGTCTACCGTACCGGCAGCAACGTTGGTAATCTTATTGCCACCATTGTCGAGACCGGTATTGGATAATTTAACCTGCGAGACCGTCGGATTTTCAACAGCACTTACGGTAGTGCCGTCACCTTTTGTATAGACATTATTCGTCGCATCATAGGTAGCATCGGTCAGATCCGAATACCACTTACCGTCCTGACCTTGAACCAAGGTGTTGCCTTCAGCGTCTTTAGCACCGGTAGGAGCAAAAGTAACGCTGCCGTCCCCCATGGAGATGTTCTTAGCCAATTTAACCTTGAGGGCATCGCCGTCTTTTACAACGCCGATGTTATCGGCTGTTGTAAATTCGCTAGCCCCGCCAAGGATGTTAAGTGTTTCACCATTTTTCTTGGTAAGTGTAGCTGCTTCCTCTGTATTATCACCGGTAAACTTCAGGCTAGCATCTGCCACAGCTTTATCCATGTCGCTCTTAGATGCAATGTCGCCCACTTCGAAGGATGTATTGTCGTTACGGGTAAATTTCAACGTATTGTTTTCAAGTTTCCCTTCTTTAACGTAGGTGTCTTTCAATTTGTCAATCGTAACTTTACTGCCGTCCTGCATGGTCAAGGTAATGGTACCCGAACCATCAGCACCATAGGTTACAGCACTGGATTCAATCGTACTGCCTTTGAGCTGACCTAAGTTGACGATGTCTGTATCAACCGTACCGGCGGCGACGTTGGTAATCTTATTGCCGCCATTGTCGAGACCGGTATTGGATAATTTAACCTGCGAGACCGTCGGATTTTCAACAGCACTTACGGTAGTGCCGTCACCTTTTGTATAGACATTATTCGTCGCATCATAGGTAGCATCGGTCAGATCCGAATACCACTTACCGTCCTGACCTTGAACCAAGGTGTTGCCTTCAGCGTCTTTAGCACCGGTAGGAGCAAAAGTAACGCTGCCGTCCCCCATGGAGATGTTCTTAGCCAATTTAACCTTGAGGGCATCGTTTTCTTTTACAACGCCGATGTTATCGGCTGTTGTAAATTCGCTAGCACCGCCAAGGATGTTGAGGGTTTCCCCGTTTTTCTTAGTGAGGGTAGCCGCTTCTGCGGTATTATCGCCGGTGAACTTCAGGTTGGCATTGCTTACGGCAGAATCCATGTCTGTCTTCGAGGCAATGTCGCCCACTTCGAAGGACGTATTGTCGTTACGGGTAAACGTCAACGTGTTGTTTTCAAGTTTCCCTTCTTTAACGTATATATCCTTCAGGCTGTCAATCGTAACTTTACTGTCGTCCTGCATGGTCAAGGTAATGGTGCCCGAACCGTTATCCGCATAGGTTACGTCGCTGGCTTTAATCTGGCTGCCTTTGAGCTGACCCAAGTTGACGATGTCTGTATCTACCGTACCGGCGGCTACGTTAGTAATCTTATTACCACCATTGTCGAGACCGGTATTGGTTAACTTAACGGACGAAACGACAGGATTTTCTACGGCACTTACGGTCGTACCGTCTGCTTTGGTGTAGACATTATTCGTCGCATCATAGGTTGCATCGGTCAGATCCGAATACCACTTACCGTCCTGACCTTGAACCAAGGTATTGCCGTCGGCGTCCTTCGCTCCCGTAGGCGCAAAGGTAATGCTGCCGTCGCCCAAGGCAAGATTTTTAGCTAATTTAACTGAGAGTGTGCCCGCATCAGAATCAGCTACAACACCAATATTACCTTCGGTCAAAGCAGTTGCATCGGTATTGCCACCGACAACATTCAGCGTTGCACCTAAATCACGATGAACAACGGTATCGCCATCACCTTTGAAGTTGAGACCAGCTGTACCGGCCGCTTTGAGCTGGGCGACATTAACGGCATCCGAATCTTCGCTGCCGGCTGCAACATTGGTAATTTGGCGAGTATTATCAGTCTTACCAACAGATACTGCTCCTAGCACAGATTTCCAAGTACCGGTAGCATCATTACTGTGATCTGTTCCGGTAACATCGTATCCTACTGTTCCTTTAGCTCTGTTCGCGACAGATTGAGAGCCTAAGGCAACAGCATCTTCCGCATTCTCGACTTTAGCATTCTTGCCTATAGCTGTGCCATTTCTCGAACCACTTACTGCAGCAGAAGCCCCTATAGCCGTGCCATTTACCGAGTCAGTCACCTTGGCTTTGCCACCAAGTGCAGTAGCACTACTTGAATTTGTTACTTGAGAACTACCGCCAAGTGCAACTGAACTTGCAGAATTTTCTCCTACAACAGCACTGGAACCGATAGCCACACTAAACCCACTATCGACCTTCTTATATCCGTCGGTATCATTACCTTTTCCTTTACCGATAGCAATGGATTCTTGAACGCTGGTTATCGCATTCGTACCGATAGCAATGGAATTACCGCCGCCGGCTATCGCGTTAGTACCACCGGCAAAAGAAGACTTTCCGGTCGCCTGAGCAGCATAGCCTACGGCCGTTCCCTGTTGCCCCGATGCCACACTATTCTGGCCAATAGCAAGGGCTCCTTCGCCGCTCGCTGCAGCATCATTATAAGTATCTCCTTTTGGTTCCACATCGAGGTACTTAAGCCCGATTTGTACAGCGGCTTCATCTTGTTTTAGTTTAATGCCTCTTCCAGCCTGCAACGTAACCGTATCGCCAACATTTATCTGTTTAGAATCGCCTTCGACAGTGGCATCATTTTCTGTTTTTGAATCTGAACCTCTAGCTACTGCAAGCGTCCACCCTTCATCTACCTTGTCGTTTAACGCACTAAGCTGTGCCACATTGACAGCATCCGTGTCTTCAGTCCCGGCCGCTACATTAGTAATCTGACGAGTTAAACCTGTTTCACTGTCACCGACAGAAACAGCGGCACCGGTTGCCTGCCAGGTGGATACGAGCTTATTGGCTGCTGATACTTTGTCTTGTAAATCGGCACGTGCTGCCAAAAATTGTTTATTAAGTGATTTTATTTCATTAACAATTTCAGCGCGGCGTGCATCGTCAGCTGTATCGTATTCAGTTTGTAAATCAAGAATTTGCTGAGCTAATGATGATACATTAGTCTGGGCAGTAGTGATTTCAGTCTGTAAATTATCATAGGTATCTTTATTATCGCCAAGTAAGATTTCTTGTGTTGTAATCTTATCGCTTGGATCGTAGCCCAATACACCGGAATTTACATTTGTCTTAGAATAGCTGCCGAGAGCTACACCGCCTGCAATATTGGCCGTAGCATTTTCACCCAATGCCGTTGACGAGTTAGCAGTTGCCTTGGCCCCATAACCGGCGGCCGTGGCAAAATCGCCATCCGTCGTCGCTGCACTACCAAATGCACTGCCAAACTGCCCCTTAGCACTAGAACCAAAGCCAGCCGCCAAGGAATCAATACCGGATGCTGCAGCTTCACTCCCCACAGCTGTCGCCTGATAGCCTGTACCTTTTGCTGTATGACCTATAGCAATCGATTCCAGTCCTGTTGCATTAGCATCACTGCCTACAGCTACGGTTGAATGACTTGAAGCTATAGCATAATCCCCCACAGCCGTAGAACCTATACCGGATGCATTGGCAAAATCACCCAAGGCAATGGAATTATAATTAGTCGCTTTAGCTTTTTGCCCCATAGCCGTGGCGTTAGGAGCCGTTGCCGAGGCAAAAACACCGATTGCTATAGCATCGTCACCGGTGGCACCGTCATTATCTTTATTGTCATTATCACCGCGGGATTTTTCATTTATCGACACAAAAGAAATCTTATTAGCATCAACAGTCGAGCCCAAGGCTTTTAACTGTGCTACGTTGACGGCATCCGTATCCTGAGTGCCGGCAGCTACACCGACAATTTGACGAGTTTGAGTAGCCGTTGTAACCGCACCGGTAGAATCCACTGCCGAAACACCGATGGCTAAGGCTCCCAAAGTAGCGCGCCAAGTCGGCGTTGTTTGTTCCTCTTCGGTTAACGATACCGATGTAGGGATATAACCACGCATACCGGACGTTACAATATTGTATGAGTCGGAGCCCAAGGCAATGCCGCCATCAACATAAGCCCCTGCCGACTTACCGATGGCTAACGACCTATTAAGGTTTGCTCTGGCACTCGGACCGATAGCCATAGAATCAGTGCCCAAAGCATTAGTATTGCCGTCATTATCTGTATCAGTAGTCGATACGGCAAAATAATGAACTCTGTGTTTTTCAACCTTCGTATCTAATTTCTTTAATTGTGCAACGTTTACTGCATCCGTATCCTGTGTACCCGCAGCGACACCGACGATTTGCCGAGTCACTGTAGCAGCGCTACCAGCAGATTGAACACCTACGGATACAGCCCCTAAAGATGACCGCCATGCAGGTGAAAAAATTTCATCTCGACCAAAATTCATAGCGTTTGGAAGATAACCTATTAAATTAGAATTAACATTGGCTACAGAACCGGCACCAAGAGCAACTCAGTTAGTAGTATTGACGGTAGCACCCGCCCCTATAGCAACACCGCTGGCATTGGAAGCCGAAGAGCCGGAGCCCACAGCGACGCCGCTACCAGTACCCTCCGTATTATTGGCCGCTCCGGCGATACCAGTCATCCCCAGTGAAAGGGCCAAGACTGTAAGTGTCACAGCCATTTTTTGACAGGACATAGATTTGACAGATTTTGTCTTTCCGCTGCGCTTTGCCAGCTCTGACACGACGACATAACAATGCCTTACTTTACTCCAAATAACTTTATACTGTTTATTCATGTTCAATCCTCCCGAATTTGCTATAAATATTACAGTTAGATTTAAATTAAAACTATTTGTTAGTGCATTCTTTCAATTTTTATTTTATATATCCGCATAATAATTGTCAATTAATTGTCGATATTATTATTGAATATAAGCATTCATCTATTCTTATCATGAAAGGAATATTTTTCAAAGCAATTCAGTCTTATAGATAAAACAAAAAAACACCGGGAACCCCATATTATACGAGATTCCCGGTGCTTCGGAGGCCATCTTTCGATGGACATGAACACTTATTTATTTTTGGTTAACTCAGCAACAGCTGCCATCAATTCTTCAATCTTCTGGTTCTGTGCTTCGAGTTTGTCATTCTGCTGAGATACGACAGATTTCAAGCTGTCAATTTCGTTAGCCATGGCTTTCTTGGACGAGTAGGTGTTGCTCGAGCCTTCACCGATTCTCCAGGTTACGCCGGCGTTGACCATGTTTTCACCGCCGCCGTAGGACGACCCGATGCTGAACATGGTATCGTTGTTGGGGCGATAGAAGGCACCGACTGCAACAGCGCTGGCACCGCGGTAGTTACCGACACCGGCTGCTACTTCCCAACGGGAATCGGGATCGAAATCCAAGGGGTGGAGGGCTGCCAAGGCGGCTGCACCGGCACCGACGCGGTCGACACGATCGTCGAGTCGATTAATGCGATTGCTCATTTCACCCATGCCGTTGCCGATATTGGTAACGACGTTGTTCAACTGGCTGACGTTTACGGCGTCCGTTGCGGCTGTACCGGCAGCTACGTTATGGATCTGGTTGCCGCCCATGCTGACGTTGTCCGACGTAACGGCAATGGATTTGGACGAATCGCTGCTGTTGGCAATGGTAAGGCCGCTGTTATTGATGGTCGTGTTGCCCGTTACGACAGAGGAAGTCGTTACTGTGTCACCGGTAATGGACGTCGTCGTATCGCCGGAACCAACGGTAATCTTATCGCTGGCGGTCAGAGACTTCGTTTCTACACTGTCAAGGCCGGAGAGCTTGGACGACAATTTAATGTCAAAACCGTTGCCGGCTTCGTTATTTACAACACCGATATTGCCGTCGGTCAAGGAGCTGGTATCAGCACCGCCCTTGAGGTTCAAGGTATCATCTTTACCGAGCGAAATTTGTTCACCCGTATCGCTGACGAAGGTACGTTTTGCATTGTTGATTTCACCGATGCTGGTGTTGATATCGCTGATATTTCCTGCAATCTGGGCCAACTGACCTTCCGTTGCAGCACGATCAGCTACGTAGTTGTTCGGGTCCCACGTCGTGTTATCGAGGCCGGTGATATACTGACCGCTTTCAGTGGAACCATTAGTTGTTGTAACACTCTGGTTGCCCATTACGATACCGCCGTTCGCTGCATCGCCAATGACGACCTGGCCATTAGAGCCGTCGACCGTTACCTGATTAGCACCAGTTCCGGCTGTAACCGTTGCGTTACCACCGTTTACCATTACTGCGTTGGCATCAGTACCTGCTGTGATGGTCGAAGTCGTGCCATCAACCTTTACCTGCTGCGTTGTATCTGTAGCGCTGCTTACCGTAAAGGTATCGTTTAAGTTAATCTTATTGTCGTCACCTACAGTAATGTTTTTACCGGAGGTCAACGTAATTGCCGTTACATCATCACTCAATTTAGTAGACAAGGCTTTAAGCTGTGCTACGTTGACAGCATCCGTATCCAAAGTACCGGCTGCGACGTTGGTAATCTGACGGGTAAGGCCCGTTTCGCTGTTACCGACGGATACAGCAGCTCCGGTGGACTGCCAAGTGGAAACAAGCTGGTTGGACTGAGTCTGAAGGCTGGCCAATTCAGTACGAGCCGTAGCAAGTTCTTCTTCTTTGGCCGTAATCTGAGAATTGATAGACGTAAGGTCATCACCGGTAGCAGTGTTCTTAGCCGTCTGCAAAGCAACGACGTCGCTGGACAAGGAGTCTACTTTAGACTGAGCCGTAGCGATATCGGACTGAAGCTGGGTATACGTTGCCTGGTTGCTGCCCAAGATATCGGCCTGAGACGTAATCGTGCCGCTCGGATCATAGCCGATGACACCGGAGTCTACGTTAGTTTTGGACTTGCTGCCGAGAGCTACACCGCCGGCAATGTTAGCCGTCGTCTGGTCGCCCAAAGCGCTGGCAGATTCAGCCGATGCATTAGAGTAGAAACCTAAGGCCGTGGCATATTTACCGTTAGTAGAAGCCTGGCTGCCGATGGCACTGGATAAATGACCTTTTGCACGAGCCGTAAAGCCTACTGCCAAGGTATTGGTATCATATGCTTCGGCACCGCCGCCAATGGCCGTATTCTGATAGCCATAGGCTTTGGCATCGGTACCCATAGCCATGGAGAAGCTATACTTATCAGATTCTAACGGATTAATTAAACGTTCTTCACTAACTGTGTTTTTACGTTCGTTCGGAACGGAAACGTCAGAGCTCGTGCCGTCACCGGAAGATTCTGCACCTACATAGGCACGGTCACCAAAGGCTAAGGAGTAAATACCATTTGTTTCGGCACGGTTACCGATAGCCGTGGAGCTGGTGTTATTCGCTTTGGCCAAATAACCCATAGCAATGGCGTTTCTGGCAGAGGCAGTAGCAAAATTACCAAGAGCCATAGAGAGATACTCAGTAGCAGAAGAGTTTTGACCTAATGCCATAGAGGAAGAAGCGGTTGCTTTAGAAGAAATACCGAGGGCTACACCACCATTGGCAGCCGTAGACGTCGAACCGATGGCAATAGAAGTCGCACCGGAAGAAGAAGAACGGTTGCCGATAGCAATCGAGCCCGAACCGGTAGAAGTCGCCTGATTACCAAGGGCTACCGCACGTTCACCACTGGCAGTCGTGTAAGCACCCAAAGCAGTAGCTAAATTACCGGCAGCTTTAGAAGCGCCACCAATCGCTACAGCATTAGTTCCCGTAGCACCGTCATTATTTTTATTACCAGTTAATGTAGAATTCACGGAAACATAAGAGATTTTATTAGCATCAACAGTATCGCTCAAAGTGCTAAGACTGGAGTTTAAAGTGCTAATATTAGAGTTTATAGTGCTAATGTTGGAATTTACATTGCTAATATCGGAGTTTACATTGCTTTCCAACGCTTTAAGCTGAGCCACGTTTACCGCATCGTAATCGTCAGCACCGGCTGCAACGTTTGTAATACGGCGGCGGTTTTCAGCTACCGTCTTACCGCTGGCATCAGTATAAGAAGCATTGCCTACGGATACGACACCATTGCTGGCCGAGAAGGCTTCGTTAGTCAAGTAGCCGGTCGTCGCTACGCCGGTCGTGTCTGCTAAGGAATTTTGACCTAAAGCAACGGAGTTGCCGGATGCAGCGGACGCACTTTTACCGATAGCGACGGAATTGGCAGCCGTGGAAGCAACGTTCGCAGCGTTACCGATAGCGATAGCAGAATTACCGGCTGCAGCGGAGTTATAACCCAAAGCTGCAGAGTACGCACCGGAAGCCGTAGCACCGTTACCATATGCAGAAGCACTGGAGCTGGTCGCTTTGGATTGGTAACCGACAGCTGTCGTATAGTAATTGGTTGCTTGCGCTTGATAACCGGAAGCAACGCCATAATTACCGGATGCGTTTGCCTGGTAGCCGGAAGCCAAGCTGTAATCAGCAGTTGCGGACGCAGATGCGCCAAGGGCGGTACTGTATCTCGATGATGCTTCAGCGCTCGGTCCAATAGCTACACTACTAGCCCCGGATGATTTAGATCTATTACCAATGCTTATCGCCGAAGTGTTAGATGCAGCGGCACTGCTACCGATAGCGACAGTATTGTTGCCGGACGCTGTAGTGTTGTAACCAAGTGCCGTGGAAGCTGAACCGGTTGCTTTCGCCGAGTTACCGATAGCTGCAGCCATATATGTAGTAGCTTCAGAAGAAGTACCAACAGCCACGCCGGCGCCGGTACCTTCCGTATTAGCCGCTGCACTGGCCAAACCGGTTACGCCCATGGAAAGAGCCAGAACCGTAAGAACGGCAGCTAACGTCTGGGCGGGCTGAGATTTTATCGATACAGCCTTGCCGCTTCTCTTCGCTAATTCCGAGACGACGACATAGCTGTTTTTTACTTTACTCCAAATGACCTTATATTGTTTGTTCATATTTAGTTTCCCCTTATAAAAATAATTTAAATTTATATATTTCTTAATTGTTTATCTAATCGAATTTTCTAAATAGTTAAGAACTTGTATCCCTTAGTTTTCTTGATTTTACACTAACTTGACAGAACTTGTCAATAATCCATTTCAGATAATTTATATCCAAAAACGAATTGTACATTGCAATACAGTTATAACTTGGGGATTTAGTCCATTAAGTTTTATTTATTTAACAAACAAAAAACGAGGCTCCCCATAAGAGAGGAGCCTCGCTCGGCATATTTACACCATTGAAGATTTTCAGACGACTTATTTCGTTAACGCTGCAACAGCCGCCATTAATTCTTCAATCTTTTTATTTTGCGCATTAAGTTGTTCACTTTGTGCTTCAAGTTTATCGTTCTGTTGGGATACAACCGATTCCAAATCCGTGATCTTTTGTGCCATAACTTTCTTGGACGGGTAGTTGATCGTTTCTCCATCGCCGATTCGGAAGGTTACGCCGGCGTTGATCATGTTTTCACCACCGCCGTAGGAGGAACCGATGCTGACCAAGGTGTTGACATTGGGACGATAGAAGGCCCCGATGGCAACGGCGTTAGCGCCGCGGTAGTTACCGACTCCGGCCGAGATGTCCCATTTCGCTTCCGGGCTGAATTCCAGCGGATGGAGAGCTGCCAGGGCGGCGGCACCGGCACCGACGCGATCGACACGACGGTCGAGGTTGCCGATACGGTTGTTCATTTCATTCATTCCCGTGCCGATGTTATTGAGGGCGCGGTCGAACTGGCCTTTGTTAATGGCGTCCGTCGATTCCGTAGCATCGCCGACATTTTGAATTCGATTGCCGCCCATGCTGACGTTGTTGTTCTGGACGGTGATGTTCTTCGACGAATCTTCGTTTACAATCTTGAGACCGTCATTGTTGATGGTCGTGTTGCCCGTCGTAACCGATCCGGTATTGACCGTGTTGCCCTCGATGATCGTCTGATTGTCTCCGGTGCCGACGGTAATCTTATTGTTTACTTCAACATTGTTCACCTCAATACTGTTGAGGCCCTTGATGTCTTTCGACAACTTGATGTCAAAACCGCTGCCGTCGCTGTTATTTACGACGCCGATGTTGTTATCGGAGAGGTTGTTGCTGTCAGCGCCGCCTTTGAGCTTCATGGCATCCGTATTTTTACGGGTTACCTGATTATCCGCACCGCTGTCGCTTTCAAAGACGCGGCTGGAGGATTTAACGGCCGTATCGATGTCACTGATCTGCTTGGAAATGCTGTCCGTTACATCTTTCAACTGACCTTCGGTTGCTGCACGGTTTTCAACGATACCCTGGTTTGCAGGATCCCATTTCGTGTTGTCGAGGCCGGTGAGGAACTGACCGTTCTGGGAATCCGTAGTGCCGTCAGCCTTCGTGCCGGTAACATTCGATTGGTTGCCCATGACAATGCCGCCATTGGCTGCATCGCCAATCGTGACCTGACCGTTCGTGCCGTCAACGACGACTTTATTAGCACCGTCACCGGCCGTAACCGTTGCAGCGTCACCGTTGATGTTGACCTGTTTTGCTGCATCCGTATCGGAGCCCAAGGTGATGTTATTTTCCAAGGATACCTTTGTACCGGTGCCATCTGCATTTACTTCAACGCTGATGTTCTTACCGGCAACTACCTTGTTGGCCGTCACATTGGAGTTAATGTTATCGTAAACGGATTTCAACTGATCTTCCGTCGCTGCCCGGCCGCTTACGTAACCGTTAGTAGCTGGGTCCCAAGTAAGGTTAGTTAAACCGGTAATGTAATTACCTGTTTCAGAGCCCTTATTTGTATTAGTTACAGTCTGGTTAGCGATGTAGATGCCTTCGCCTTCTTTAGCCCCACCTACACGTACGCTATTCAGGTCGTTCAAGTCTTTCGACAATTTAACCTGTAAGGTGTCATCAGCAGATTTTACAACGCCGATGTTGTCGTCGGTCAAGTTGTCGCTGGCAGCACCGCCGGTAATGTTGAGGGTGCCTTTATTTTTCGTCGTAACCTTAGCCGTAGCATCGTCACCGGCAAAGTTCAGAGCTACGTCACCGACTTGATTCGAAATATCGTCGGTTGTGGCAATTTTATCAACCGTGAAGTTTGTTCCGTCGTTACGGGTGATGGTTAAGGTATTATTTGCAAGGGAAGCACCGCTAATGTATTTATCCTGCAGGCCATTGACCGTGACCGTGTCGCCATTTTCCATGGTTAAGGTCATGGAGCCCGTACCGTTGTCAGCGTAGGTAGCAGCACCAGATTTAATCGTGCTGCCCTTGAGCTGCGATACATTGACAGCATCGGTATCAGCTTCACCGGCTGCGACGTTGGTGATCTTCTGACCGCCGTTGCTTAAGCCTGCGGAGGACAATTTAACATTGTTATCGAAGGCAATACTGCCGTCAGCCATGGTGAGGTCTTTGGCCAACTTCACTTTCAAGGCATTATCGCCGTCTTTTACGACGCCGATGTTGTCTGCCGTCGTAAACTCAGTGGCCCCACCGGTAATGTTCAGTGTCTGGCCATTGCCGCGTGCAATCGTAGCGGAAGTGTCGTCGCCGGTGAAGTTCAAGGTTGTCTTACCGGCATCTTCTGCAGCAGCTGCAACCTGTTTAAGCTGAGCTACGTTTACGGCATCGGTGTCATTCGTACCGGCTGCTACGTTAGTAATCTGACGGGTTAAGCCGGTTGCACTGTCACCTACGGATACAGCAGCGCCCGTTGCCTGCCAAGTGGAAACTAACTTATTCATTTCAGTTTGGTCAGCATTTAAGGAATTTTGAGCCGCAGTCAATTCAGTTTGTTTGGCATCAATCTGGTCTTGAAGGTCAAAATATTCATTAGACCATCTGCTATACTGACTTTGCTGCTGTTTCAAATCTGCAATGTCCGAAGTCAAGCTATTTACCGTATCGTTGCTCGTTGCGATAGAGGATTTAAGCGCATCATATTGTGTTTTGTTAAGTGCGCCAATGCTGTCCGTATCGGTAATTTCACCCAACGGATCATAACCGATAGCCCCTTTATCTACCGTAGCCAGCGAGTTCGCACCGAGGGCTACGCCGCCGTCATAGGATACATTCGTATTTCGACCGACAGCTACTGCATTATTAACCGTTGTCGTAGTACCTGCATCGGAAGAACCGATGATGACATTGTTATTAACGCCGGTCAAGGTACGGTTATCACCGATTACAACGGCCGTCTTAGTATCACTTACCGTATTGTTGATACCGGTGATGGTTACATTGTCTACGTTAGTAGCTGTATTGTTATAGCCCGTAATAGAGTTATACTGAGCAATATCGGAGCTTGTACCGGTAACCGTGTTATTCACACCGATAATCGCCGTATTCTGGGTATAGTCGGCCGTGTTGCCGCCGCCGACAGCCAAGGTGGATCCACCGCCACCGGAGCTTTGAATCCCCTTACGTAATGCATCAGCCATTTCATCAACCGTTAACGTGCTGGTCAAGGTATCGATACCGCTAATGGATTGTACAGAGTTCGTAATTTTATTGCCGGCACCGTAAATGAGTGCACCGTTAGCATTTTCAGCAATGTTGGCTACACCGACAATGCTGTTCGCAATACCGCTGGAACCACTGTAACCGGCAGAGCGAATGCTGTTCAAGGAACCGACTACGTTGGCACCGAAGTTTTGAGAACCATAAAGAAGGCTGTTAAAACCGCCGGCACCGGTGAAGTTACCGGTCATTACGGAATAAGCACCGAGCATGCTGCCCAAGGCACCTTTATTGTAGGAGTTGGAGCCGATGGTCGTCATGCCTACCAAGTTGGCCTGGGACTGGTCGTTGATTTCAGAACCGCCCATGGTGTAGCCCTTCATGGTGTGAGACCCAATCTGTACACTACCTGTACGAGCATACGCATTCGCACCGATAGCGATACCACCAGGAGATTTATCCGGATCAATTGGAAGATCGCTGCCGGATGCGTAGTTATCCGGTGTGAAGCTTAAGGCTTTATCCTGTTTACCGCTACCATTCAATACAGTAGCACCTTTACCCATAGCAATACTTGTTAAGTTAAGGCCATTAGTAGTAACGAGTGCGTTTTCACCGATAGCAATACTGCCGGTACCGGTGTCTCTGTTACCGCCATTCCCCAGAACACGAGCATTGGTACCAACAGCAACGGAATTGTTTGTCTGAGCACTGGCCGCTATACCGGCAGCCAACGCATTCGTCCCGGTTGCACCGTTATTGTTATAGTTCCCTGCGGTTGTATCCGTAGAATTAACGCTGTAGAAGTGCGTTTTATTGGCATTTACCGTATTCGTCAAAGAGGTAATATCTGCCGAAGATGCGATACCATCGACGGTAACCGTGCCGCCGTCATTACGGGTGAGGGTCAAAGTATTGCCGCTCAAGGCTGCACTGGTGACGTAAGTGTTTTTAAGGCCGCTTACAGTAACGTTATTACCTGCCGAATCGGTCAAAACCAAAGCTCCGTCACCATCGGTATAGGAAACGGTACCGCTGGCCAAGGTCGTATTGGTATCGGTAGATTTAATGGTATAAGTAGTCCCATCAGCGTTTGTTACGGAATCAATGGTAACATTTTCACCGGGTGTTAAAGTTACTTTAGATGCTCTGAGCTGGGCGACGTTTACAGCATCCGTATCCTGCATACCGGCAGCAACGCCCGTAATCTGGCGAGTTGCCGTAGCTGCGCCGCCATCGGTCGGAACGCCGACAGAAACAGCGGCTAAGGTAGATTTCCAAGTTGCGGAATCAGTCGTGGAAGCCTCTTTCGTGTTCGGGTCATAGCCGGCAACCCCAGAGGCTACGCTGGCTACAGAACCGGAACCTAAAGCGACACCTCCGTCAACGGTTGCGTTAGCATTGCTGCCGATGGCAACTGCGTTACTAACGGTCGTTTCCGTAGCGGAATCTGCGGTACCGATAACAACGGTATTGGCCAAGTCAGATACAGTTCTGTTCGTACCAACAACGATGGTGTTGTCTACATTGGTAGCCGTGTTGTTAAAGCCGGTTACGGAGTTGTACTGGCTGATGTTGCTGCTCGTACCTTTAACGGTATTGTTTACACCGATAATGGAAGTCTTCTGAGTGTAGTCAGCCGTATTGCCGCCGCCGATAGCGAGGGTTGCACCACCGCTTTGAGAGTTCTTAATGCTGGTCATCAAATTAGTCTGAAGCTCTTTTGCTGATGCACCACCGCTTGACGGTGCAGAGATAGACGTAATGGAGTTGGTAATTTCATTGCCGGCACCAAAAATTAAGGAGCCATTCGAATTGAATGTTCTGTTCGCTGTACCTACAACGCTATTAGCGATGCCAGAATATCGACTTGAAGAAGTAGCAGACTCAATACTATTTAAAGAACCATTTATAACAGCACCAAAGTTTTGTCCTGCATAACCTGAAGTTAAAAAACCACCGTTATATCTACCGGAAATAATAGAGAATGCTCCATTAACCGTAGAGAATGCCCCTTGATTATAGCTATTCGCACCAACGGTAGTAGAATAAATATTTACCCCTTTACTCTTTACATTATTATAGCTTGTACCTTCAACCGTTGTATCACCTAAAGCCCCTATGTATTTGTGATCACCAAGCATTACACTACCACTACGTGCATAGGCATTTTGACCGATGGCAATGCCGGCTGCCCACTGGCTCTGATCAGTCTGGCCGAAAGAAAACAGGTTTTCCTGCGTACCGGCCATATTTTCAACATAGGAATTATTACCAATGGCAATGCTGCCTACTTGGTTAGCATAGTTACTAGTCCCTGCATTATCACCTAATTTAACGTCTACAGCTTGAACCGAGGCAATATTCGCAACAGACAACACGGCAAAAGCAGCTAAGACGGCTGCTGCCGAAACGTATTGACGCGAGCCACTCGACACGGGCTTGCTGTGGCTCTTGGCGATTTCAGAAACTACGACGTAGCAGTTCTTTACTTTGCTCCAAACGACTTTGTAAATTTTGTTCATATTCATTTCCCCCAATAGAATGGATAATTAAACGACACAACGATAAGAAACAGACACAATATTACAACGGAAATCTGAAGACCTCTTTTAGTCTTTAACGGCATTTCTTTATTTTGACACATCATTCAACAAATAGGCCGCCCTATCGCATATCCCCTCCACAGCCTGTTTTTACCGCAGCATTACCTCAATTTGACAAATGTACTCCAGTTAAAACAAGTCATTATCAATCTAGACTTTTATGGTCATAATTTTATAGATTGCTTTAAATTTTGTCAATAAAACAAATACTAATTTTCTATTACAAATCGATATTGACTATTTCATATTTTTTATAATTTAAATTTTCTTTACACATGTCTCTATTCAACGCTAAAATTTGCCACACAAAAAGGCCCTCTGAAAAGAGGACCCTTTTGTTACCACGTCGATGTTACACGACATTCAATTATTCTATTTTTTTAATTCAGCAACAGCCTGCATCAATTGTGCAATCTGCCGGCTCTGTTCTTGCAACTGCTTGCCCTGGGATTCCAATTGCCGGCTCTGAGCTTCAATCTTGCTGTTTTGTACTTCAAGCTTATTGTTCTGAGCCGCCAGTTGTTCACTCTGCGACTCAATCTTGTTATTCTGTGCCGTAAGTTGTTTGCTCTGCGATTCCAGTTTACGATTCTGTTCATCGACAAGGGATCTCAAACTGTCAACTTCCCGTGCCAAGGTATCCTGCGATGAATATACCTTAGTCGTGCCTTCGCCGATGCGGAAGGTTACGCCGGCATTGATCATATTTTCACCGCCGCCATAAGACGAGCCGAGGCTGATCATGGTATCGTAGTTCGGGCGATAGAAGGCACCGACGGCTACGGCATTAGCACCACGATAGTTACCGACACCGGCTGAAACTTCCCAACGGGACGTCGGATCAAAGTCCAGTGGATGTAAGGCCGCCAAAGCTGCCGCACCGGCACCGACACGGTCGACACGGTTATCGAGGTTGCTGATGCGATTATTGACCTGACCCATACCGTTATTGATTTGGCTTATTTCGCGGTCAAATTGATTTTTGTTAATGGCATCCGTCGGGTTCGTGCCTTCGCCAATATTCGTAATGACATTGCCGCCCATGCTGACGTTGTTGTTCTGAATGGTGATGTTCTTCGACGAATCTTCATTTTTAATCGTAAGGCCGTTATTGTTCATCGTCGTGTTGCCCGTCGTGACTGAATTGAGGCCCTTAATATCTTTCGACAACTTGATATCAAAGCCGTCTTTATTGGAATTCGTTACGACGCCGATATTGCCGTCGGATAAGTTCGTAACATCAGCCCCACCCTTAAGGTTCATGGTTTCGCCAAGCTTGACACTTACTTGGTTACTTGCTCCATCATCGCCGGAAAAATCTCGTGTACCATCACTCTCTCCCGTAGATCCGTTGATATTATTTATCTTGTTAGTGATATCCTTGATACTGATATTAACATTCGATTCTAATTTCTTCAATTGTGCAATATTAACGGCATCATAATCATCAGCCCCACCAGCCACATTGGTAATACGACGATGATTTTCTGCAATAGTTTCATCGAAGCCGTCTACATATTCCGTATTTCCGACAGATACAATTCCATTTTCTTTTGAAAAAACTTCGTCAGTTAAATATGCTTTCGTTGATATATCATCCGAGACAACTGCAACAGACCGTGTCCCTAATGCCATAGAATTATCCGCTTTAGCAACAGCCAGTGTTCCTAAAGCTACAGAACCATAATTAGGAGCCTCAGACAAAGATCCCATTGCCATAGACCACTCACCACCTGAACTAGCCATATTCCCTTGAGCCACAGACAGATAACCATCGGAAACTGCCCCAGCACCTATGGTCGTACTAAATAAACCAGAAGAATTTGAACCGTATCCTATCGCTATGTTCAAATACTCTTTTGCATGTGAATCTTCACCAATGGAAATACTATACTGGCTTTCCGCGTTACTCTTATTTCCTATTGCCAACGAGCTCGATCCACTTGCATGAGCTACACCACCAATAGCAATCCCATAATTTCCAGCTCCTTTTACAGTACTGCCGATGCCAATAGCTATACTCGCAGGTTCCTCAGCAATAGCCCCTGTCCCAAAGCTGATTCCATAACCTTTTCCGGGAGTATTTTCAGCCTCAGGTAATTCTGGTTGGGTCGGTTCCTCCGTATCTGTAGAATCTACAGGAGTCGTTATTTCGACGTACCCCGTATCCTCCTCCGTTTCAGTTGCTTCTGCAAAAACCCCGCTCGTTATCCCCGAACAAAGGGCTAACGCCGAAAGTATCGTCACTACTTTTCGACTAGGCCATATTTTTTTCGACATCAAAGGACAGTTACCACTACGTTTCATTTTATTTTGATTATTCAGGACACTCATATACAGATTATTCATAAGACTAAGCTCCTTTACTTTATTAGACAAACACTAGCAAAGACAGAATTCAACATGATAAACCCACAACTAGTCATATCTATTTGTTTTTATTATATACATTATTTCACAACATTCTCGATAATTCAACCACAATTTATGTATATATGTAAATACAGAAATAACGTATTAGAGCTACTGATCCCCATTTGTTAGTTTCTTCAGATATGAAAACTTCAGTGCTGTAGAAAACACAAACAGAGGCCCCTCTCCAAAGAGAAGGACCCCAGTCTTATGTAGCACGTTGTCTATATTTTATTTTTTCAAATCTTCAATAGCCTGCATCAGTTGTTCAATCTTCTTATTCTGTTCTTCCAATTGTTGACGTTGAGCCTTAATCTCGTTACTTTGAGCAGATAACTGTTCGCTCTGCGACGCAATCTTGTTGTTCTGAGCTGCCAGTTCGTCGTTCTGTGCGGCCAGTTTATCATTTTGTTGATCGACGACGGATCTCAAGCTGTCAATTTCCTGGGCCATAGCATCTTTCGACGGGTAAGCCTTGGTCGTGCCTTCGCCAATCCGCCAGGTTACACCGGCATTAACCATGTTTTCACCGCCGCCATAAGATGAACCTATGCTAATCATCGTATCGTAGTTCGGACGGTAGAAGGCACCGACGGCTACGGCGTTTGCGCCGCGATAGTTACCGATGCCTGCCGAAACTTCCCAACGCGTAGCAGGATCGTATTCTAAGGGGTGGAGAGCTGCCAAGGCCGCCGCCCCGGCTCCGACACGATCGACGCGGTTGTCGAGTTTGTTGATCTGATTGCCGAGTTGGTTCATGCCGGAACCGATATTGTTCACCGTAGTGTCAAAGGTGCTCTTATTAATAGCATCCGTCGGATTCTTAGCTTCCCCAATATTGGAAATAGTTTTGCCGCCGGCATCAATGCCATCGGCAGTGACAGACGGGCCATCTTTAATCACTAATCCATCATTGCTGACGGTCGTGTTACCCGTCGTTACGGAACCGGTCGTAACCGTATTACCACTGATGACGGTCGTCGTATCACCAGAGCCGACGGTAATGCTGTCGCTGGCCGTTAAGGTCTTCGTGCTGACACTGTCGAGACCGGTAAGTTTAGACGATAACTTAACACTGAAACCTTTATCGCCATTATTTACAACACCGATGTTCTTTTCAGTTAATGCACTTGTATCGGCGCCGCCGGTAAGACTTAAAGCATCGTCTTTACCGAGTACGACTTTTGCGTCACCGTCACCGGTAATCGTTCTCGTAGCATTTTCAATACCTTCACTAATCTCGCCGATTGTACCTACGATGTCACTCAACTGCCCTTCGGTAGCGGCACGGTCTTTAACGATACCATTCTTTTCAGGATTCCAAGTCGTATTGTCGAGACCTGTGATGTAATCACCGATTTCACCTTTGCCATTGTCCTGGTTGCCAATGACAACCCCACCAGCATTTGCATCGCCGATTACAACTTGTCCATTAGAACCATCAACGACGACCTTGTTATCTCCTGTTCCTGCTGTAACAGTTGCAGCATTTCCATCAATGGTTACCTGCTTAGCCGCATCATTGGTATCGCCTAAGGTAATCTTATCTTTTAAATTGATGGTATTAGTTTTAACACCAGTCGTATCATCAGTTGTAGTTTTAATTTCAATATTCTTACCGGCTGTTAAGGCACTATCAGCTGCTGCCTTCGTCACCTTAGCATCTAAGGCTTTGAGCTGCGCCACGTTGACCGCATCCGTATCAGTCGATCCGGCTGCCACATTGGTAATCTGACGAGTAAGACCTTCTTCCTTATTACCAATAGATACTGCACTTGCGCCGGATACCCAAGGAGCCACCAGCAAACGATACTTTTTAAAGGCATCTTGATATGCTTGAAGATTTTCATCTGTCTGATTTTGATAATAATTGTCGAGTGCTGCATTTACTGCATTCAGTGCACTTTCCATTTCTGTTGTAAAAATAGCATCTCCACCGACAGTCGGATCATAGCCAAGATAATTTCCATCACGATCTGTAACGGAATACGAGCCTAAAGCGATTCCGTTTACCATTGTAGCGGAAGCATTTCGCCCAAGAGCAAGTCCATTTTCCGCCGAAACATTGGCACTGCGCCCAATAGCAACCCCATCATAGGCATCCTCTGACACTGTTGCAAAATAACCAATAGCAATGCTATTCTCTTCCAAAGCCTTAGCATACGGCCCCATCGCAATGGTTCGATAATTTTCTGCTTTAGCAGATCCGCCTATAGCAATAGCATAATTCTGAGTGGCTTTAGCCGCTGAACCGAGTGCTACGGCACTTGAAGCAGTTGCTTCAGAACGTTCCCCTATGGCGGTAGCCATATTCCCCGTCGATTTACTATCAGTACCCAAAGCGATAGCATCTCCGGCATCTGCCAAAGCTCCTTTACCAACTGCCGTGCTAAAAATCCCTGTAGCGGAAGCATCAATACCGATTGCCATGGCATGAGCCCCGGTAGCGCCTTTATTGTCTTCATTACTGTTTACAACAAAGCCTTCCGGATTTACGCTGAAGAAACTAATCTTATTAGCATCAACCTTAGTATTAACTGCTTTCAACTGAGCAACGTTAACAGCATCCGTATCCAAAGTACCGGCGGCTACATTCGTAATCTGACGCGTTACGCCCTTGGAACTATCCCCTACGGAAACAGCACCTAATTGAGATTCCCAGGCACCGACAAGGGTCCGATACGTTTTCGCCGCATCTTCAGCCGCTTTAAGTTTATCTGCATTATCCGGATCGGCTACAGATGCCTTTGAAGCTTCCTGCCATGCAGTAAGGGCAGACTGCATCTCAGGAGTCATTACAAACGTCGTCCCTGTCGACGGATCATAGCCAAAGATTCTTGCATTTTTATCAGCCACAGAGAATGCCCCTAATGCAACGCCACTATCGACACCCTCTACTTTAGAAGATACACCAAGGGCCACTGCATTGTTAGCATTAGTCACTGTCGCATGGCTACCAAATGCGCTGCCATATTCTGAATCGGTTACTTTTGCCAAGTAACCAAATGCATTAGCTTCCTTCGAATTAGCTATATTAGCTCGACTGCCGACTGCGGCTGAATTTACCGAATTAGTGATTGCCGTATCAAAACCGATAGCATTAGATTCATTAGAATCTTCACCTACATAGGAATAGGTACCTAGGGCCATGCCATAATCACTGTCAACCTTTTTGCGTGTTTTGGTTCCGCTTCCATCATCAAATTCTTTAGCTATACCGACAGCAACAGAATACTGTTTCTTAGCCTTTGCGTAGGCACCGAGAGCAACCGAGTACATATCTGCTTCAGCCTGATTCCCACCGGCAAAAGAATGCTGACCGGCATAAGTGTCAAAACCGACAGCTGTACTTTGATTACCATCAGCTATACTGTTTTGGCCCACTGCCAGCGCAGCGCCACCACTCGCTTTAGCATCGTTAATTGGATAACCGCCTGTATGCATATCGATAAATTTGAGCCCAATCGTTACATTGGTTCCATCTTGCTTTAACTTGATACCACTACCGGCCTGCAATCTCACCATTTGACCTGATTGAATAGCACGAGATAGCCCTTCAGCAGTAGCATCTGAAGCCTGCCTAACGTCCGGTGCCGTCGTTACGCCCAGCATCCAACCACCGGATAATTGTGAAATCTTTGTCGTATTATCAGTGGCCTTATCATACACTTTGCGAAGCTGTGCCACGTTGACCGCATCATAATCATCGGCACCACCGGCTACATTGGTAATACGACGACGGTTTTCCTCAAAGTCATAGTTACCTAGAGTGTAGGCTTTATTACCGACAGAAACAACGCCGTTATTTTTTGAAAACTTTTCATCAGTTAAGTATGCTTTGGTAGCCACATCATCTTCAATAATAGCCAATGAATGTGTACCTAGAGCAACGGAATAATTGGATGCAGTACGGGCATTATTACCAATAGCAACACTATATTCTACCGCAGCAGAATCATCCAACGTGTTAGTGATTGCTTCTTTACCGATAGCTACCGAGCCTACACCATAGGCACGAGCGCCAAAGCCCAAAGCAGTCGCACCTTTCCCATCTGCTGCAGCTTTATAACCGAGTACAGACGAGTAATCGCCACGCGCTTCTGCACTTCGCCCGATTGCCACTGTTTGATTATTAAAAGCATTCGCACCGGCACCCAAAGCGATATCCTGATAGCCGTAAGCTTTCGCCTCTGAACCGATGGCAATGGTGTCTTTAAGTCTAGTATAGTTCTGTGCCGTATCTTTTGATGTACCGCTTACAGCTACGCCATTATCATGAACGGCTGTACTCGGCGTAGTTTCATCACCGATGAACGCTTTGTAGCCCACAGCTAACGCACGGTCAGCATTTGTACCAATTTCAGATCCACGTCCCATACTAAGTGATTCTCGAGATGCCGTCGTAGACTTATAGCCTATCGCGGTTGCTTCACTATTAGTTGCCTTAGATTCATAACCAAAAACAGCTGAAGAACCACCGGTAGCTTCAGTCTTATACCCTATAGAAACAGCGGAGCTGCCGGACGCTATCGTTGACAGACCAATGGCGATGCTATTGGAATTGGAGGCATTCGCCTTACTTCCAATAGCTATGCTATTACTGGTCGAAGCCACGGCCTCCTTTCCGATGGCCATACTAGTATTCCCAGTTGCTTGTGCCAGATTTCCGACAGCTATACTAGAAACCACAGTTGCCTGAGCACTAACACCCACAGCTACAGCTGAACCGGCCGCCTGAGCTTTAGTACCAAGAGCTGTCCCGGAAGAACCGGTTACTTCCGCACTGCTGCCAATAGCTGTACCGCTCATACCGGATGCATTCGCCTTATTACCAACAGCAACTGCATCCAGCAAACCTGTAGCTTTAGCCCCTGATCCAACTGCCGTATTTGTAGCCTTCGTTGCCTCAGATCCCGTACCGTATGCAACACCGGATCCAGTCCCCGTTGCCGTATCGGCAGCTATAACACCCGACGTCATGCCGGCACAAAGGGCCATCACGGCAAGAGACGCTGCCATTTTTTTATTAACCCGCGAGCGAGTCGTTACCGATTTCCGATCCGTTCCTACCAATTCAGATACGACGACATAGCAATGCCGCACTTTGCTCCAAATAACTTTATAAATTCGATTCATGCCGATTCCTCCCATATTCCTTAATTGAAAAAAATATAAAAGAAATGATAAAATTTAGAAGTTATTTCCCCCAAACAGCTCCGTGCTGTCTATATCGATTACCAAGCCTCCTTAATTCTCGGCCTAATAAGCCCCACTTTACCAAAATTATAAAATTTTAATAACGTTTATTTGTTGTTTATTTTATATAGTATCTATATACTTGTCAACAAATTACACATATTATGTCTATATTAAATCAGCAATTCTCTGTTTATTTCAGTTTCAATATATTTTTTAGTAATATATAACATTTTCAGAAATAAAAAAACTGAGGCCCCTCTCCGATAAGAGGAACCCCAGCTATCGTTACTTATTGTCAGAATTGATACGACTGCCTTATCTCTTCAACTCGGCAATAGCCTGCATCAATTGTTCAATCTTCTTATTCTGTTCTTCGAGCTGCTGACTCTGAGCTTCAATCTTGCTGTTCTGAGCCTCGATCTTGTCGTTCTGTGACGCCAGTTTGCTGTTCTGTTCGTCTACAACCGACCGCAAGTTGTCAATTTCCTGAGCCATAGCGCCTTTCGACGGGTAATTTCCCGTTCCACCTTCCCCAAATCTCCAAGTTACGCCGGCATTTACCATGTTTTCACCGCCGCCGTAAGACGACCCGATGCTGACCATGGTGTTGTAGTTCGGGCGATAAAAGGCACCGACGGCAACGGCATTGGCACCGCGGTAATTACCGATACCGGCAGAGAATTCCCAGCGTGACGTCGGATCGAAATCTAAGGGATGTAAGGCTGCCAGAGCTGCTGCACCGGCACCGACACGATCGACGCGATTATCGAGCTTGTTAATCTGATTGCCCAGTTGATTCATACCCGACCCGATATTGTTAATCGTGGTGTCAAAAGTCCCCTTATTGATGGCATCGGTACCTTCTGTCGCTTCACCGATGTTGTGAATAGCTTTACCACCGGCGTCGATACCGTCTTTCGTGACGGACGGGCCGTCGGTAATCGTCAGGCCGTCACTACTGATCGTCGTATCGCCCGTCGTAACAGAACCGGTCGTAACCGTATTCCCGCTGATGACCGTAGTCGCATCACCAGAGCCTACGGTAATGCTGTCACTGGCTGTTAAGGTCTTAGTAGATACACTGTCGAGGTTGGAAAGTTTAGACGACAATTGAACTTTAAAGCCTTTGCCATTATTAACGATACCGATATTTTTATCCGTCAAGGCATTTGTATCGGCACCGCCGATAAGACTTAAGGTTTCCGTTGTCCCGATTTCAACCTTAGTTCCACTGTCACCGACAAAGGTCTGTTTCGTATTTTTAATGCTGTCATTGATTTTACCGATTTCAGTGCCGATAATATCTTTTAATTGTCCTTCCGTAGCGGCACGATCTTCGACGATATTATGGGGATCCCACTTAGTATTGCTTAACCCCGTAATATAATTACCGCTTTGTTTAACGACATCTCCGTTTTCATCAACCTTGTCGTTGCCGTCGGCATCCTTTACGGTAAATTCCTGATTTCCGATGACAAGGCCATTATCCGCCCCCAAAGTAATCGTATCTTTTAAACTAATTTTATTCGTATCTCCATCTTTAGCGATAGTAATATTATCACCGGCTGCCAAGGATGCTGCTTTTATATCGGCAGTCAATTTCGTATTTAACGCTCTGAGCTGGGCTACGTTAACGGCATCCATGTTGTACGTGCCGGCCGCTACCTGTGTAATCTGACGAGTCTTGCCCTTGTCACCGACAGATACAGCCCCAAGGCCTGACTTCCAAAAACCGTATGTATCTGAGCTTCTGTCCTTCCCTTCCGGATCATATCCGGGGGTTCCGGCTTTTGTTTTTGCTACGGAAAAGGCCCCTATAGCTACACCATCAGCAGCAGTAACATTAGCTTTATAACCGAGTGCAGTGCCATTTGCTGCGCTCTTAACATAAGCTGATGTCCCGAGTACAGTTGCATATCCCGACGCAGTTACATAAGCCTGATTCCCGATAACGTTGGAACCAGTAGAATCCTTCTCAACATAAGCTTTATCCCCAATGGCAACAGAGAAGGTACTATCGACCTTTTTATAGTCACTGTCTGATTTACTTGGATCGCTTCGTACACCGGTACCGATAGCAACGGAGCCTTCCAAAGCAGCTTTAGCATTATAGCCAATAGCAACGGAACTCAAACCAGCATCAGATTCACTGCCGCCGGCAAATCCAAACTCACCGGAATGAGATTTCCAGCCCACGGCCACCCCCTGTTGGGCATCTACCACACTATTTTGACCGATAGCCAGCGACGCTGAGCCGGTGGCATTAGCATCGTTATAAGGCCATCCACCCGGCTGCATATCAATAAACTTAAGCCCAATCTGTACAGCCTTTCCAGTTGAACTTTTAGTTAATTTAATACCTCGTCCAGCCTGTAGAACAACCGTATCACCGGGTTCAATTTCTGTAGTCGAACCCGTTGCAGTTCCTTCATGTTCGGTTTTTACATCAGGGCCTACACTTACACCAAATTTCCAAATTGTATCCGTATCGACAGCCATGACACCGGGCATCATCCCGGCACAAAGAGCCCATACAGCAAGTGATGTGACCCCAAAAAGTTAGACTTTTATTTCCGAGCAACCCGA
>UMHP01036047.1_pt1 | contig 36935 bp, 40 predicted proteins | sample 1965571 | NCBI WGS metagenome assembly UMHP01 (sample SAMEA4836103, study PRJEB28245) | human gut metagenome | biome: gut microbiome; material: fecal sample | place: Denmark | collected 2008
CCACCTTTTCTCTTTTCATAAAATGAATTTATCGTCAAAGTGGAACATACTATACCCCAAGCTACTCTAATTTGTCAAGCATTTTAAATCAAAGAATTTTGGCATAAACCATCATAAATTCTCATATCTTTATCTGAATTGGGTTATAAATTGGGTCATAAATATAACCAAATTAAACTAAATAAATTTACATAATTATACAATTCTATTCAACTCATTTAGTAATAAATCATTGTTAGTATGTTCATAAACACTTATTGTAAGATTAATATCAGAATGTCCCATGATCTTTTGTAGCACGCGAACATCCATTCCCTTTTCTGCCATTCTTGTACAAAAAGTATGTCTTAAAATATGTGGTGAAAAATTATCTAATAGAATAGGCTCTCTGTTCTCTGCTTTAGATTTTTTTAATTCTGCATTATTATAACATATTTTTATTTTTTTAAACGTTCTAGTTGTTGTTTGTGGTATTAATAAATTACCTCTTTTACTGTAGAAAACAAAATTAGCATAACCGTCAACAACATAATTACCCTTTTCTCTCACTTCAGCAGTGTCCCTATAATATTTCTGTAAAAACATAAGTAAAGCATCTGACATCGGAACAAAACGTTCAATTGAACTTTTAGTAGCTGTTGCACAATATCTTTTAGCATTAATTCCTCTATTTAATTTATTATCTACTTTATTTCTCCCATACAATAACTGGTGATTTACAGAAATCATATGATTATCAAAATCAATATCATCCCAGGTTAAACCAATTGCTTCACCTAGTCGGATACCTGTATTTAGTAAGAAATAAATAAAAGAGTAATAAAAATGAAATGACGTGGATGCATCTTTTAAGAATTCCAAAAGATGCTCTTGTTGTTGCAATGTTAATGCATTTCTTGGTGTTTTCGGTTTTTTATAACTTTTCAAACAATTATGACATGGATTGTATCTAATTAAATTATCCATAACTGCTAACTGAAAAGCAGGATGTAAAATACTGTGAATATTATAAATAGTTGAATATGCAAGATTTTTATCAGTACGTAAATTCTTATAAAAATCAAGAACATCCAAATATTTTACATCCACTATTTTCCTTTTACCCAATGTTGATGGTTTAATATGACATCTAAAAGCAACACTATATGCTTTATCTGTATTTATCGATAGTTCAGTTCTGGTATCTAAATAACGTTTAACTAACTCGTTAACAGTAATTTGTGCACCGTATGTATTAATTCCATCTGCTAGATCCTTTTGTAGATCAGATTCTTTTTCTCGAAGAGATTTACATTGTCGTTTTCCTGCTGGAAGTCTATCTGTTGTTGTTAACTTCCAAGAATAGATTGCATGCCGTTTACCATTAGTATCCGTATATCTATAACGGTAACGACCATCATTTAATTGATCTTCTCCTTCTTTTAATACTCTACCTTTTTTATCTTTTTTGTTTGCCAAATTTAACACTCCTCTCTAAAGAGGTGCGATAATACTATTAGTATAGCACACTCCTTTACACAAGAAAAGACTGGGCTAAAGTTCTGCCCAGTCTCATTGTTCTTAGCTAAAGCTCTTTAACTTTAACTCACTGCGATTCTAAACATAGCTAGCATTCTTAATAAACTCGTCAAACAGCTCTCTTTTGATTAAACGTTTTGCTCCAACGTGTAAAACAAAGGTACAACTTGGATCGCTAACCAAAAGATTTAAGCGATGTATTCCGATATTAGAATACTCGGTCGCTTCTTGGATTGTTAAATTTTGTTTGTGATAGATTGGTATTTTGTCAACCTGTTTCTTTTTGTTTTTGATTTCTTCAGAATTAATTTTGTTCATAATCTGAACCTCCTTCATTATTTTTAGAATGCTTGGCTAAATAGCCACAAACACCTCTAATTAATAATGCAACGTTTAATTCTGAAAAACCTCTTGTTTTTTAAAATTACTTACTAAAGCTCAAAGAAATTATCTTGGCTAGAGCTCATAACAAAGAACACCCTAACGATTAAATTAGGGTGTTCTGAAATTTAGAATTTATTGTTCTACATCATCACCTTTATCAGAGTTTTCTCGGTTAAACTCTTTTTGTAATTCTGTAATGGTTTCTATTGGGAGTTTGAGATACTTATGAATTTTGTTTACTGATACACCGTCAGATAACATTTCTTTGCTAAATGTTTGCCTGCTAACTCCTTCTCTTCTTTCATAGGATTTTAAAGCATCTAAATCAGCATTTATAAACTGTTCTGCCAATAACATTGCCTGCACCTCCTTCGTTTTAGAAAAATCACTAACTTCTTGATAAACCTCACCCATTCTAGTGTTGTACTTGGCTGAAGCCTTTACAGCACTTTCTAATTAGCACACGTTAAAGACATCTCCCTACACTATACCATGTCTATAAAACTCAGGGATTGCCTGGGCTAAAGCTTTTTTAATCATATTTTGATTATTAGCAAAATTGAATGAATACGGATATACCAGCTTTGGTAATCTATATCCCCTAATACAGTCAAACTTCTCTATCAATGGTAAATTCTCTAATCTACATAGATAATCTATCATAGCTAAAGATAACAAGCACATAAACGATTCTTATTATTCCAATAAATTTCAATGTACTCCTTACTAACAATTTCATTAATAAATTCTTTATTACCCATCTCTTTCACTGCATGGCACGTATTACTCTTAAAGATTTCAAAATCTTTTGGATTAAAGTCATAATGTTCTGCCATATCCCACAACTCTTGAACAGTTAATGTGTTTCGATTGTGAGACTCTTTGAGACTGTTTGGTCTTCTTTGTCTCTTTTGTGATGTGTTGTCAAAGAGTACCAGGCGATGAAACCTTGGTACTCTGCTTTTAATTCTGCCAACCAAACTCTTCGTTACTACCACCACTATCGTTATCATCGCTGTCGTCTACATTGCTTTCTGTAGTACTTCCACTGCTGTTATCACCTTCGGTGGACTCTGTGGTTGTGTTGCTTGTAGTTTGGTCTGTTGGCGTTTGTGTACTAGAGCCTCCTAAACTGCTCCTGTACTGATTAATCTTTTTCTGTACTTCTCCTTTTGCCTGCTTGTACACCTTACGGTAAAAATTCTTATTGTCTTTCGTCTTTAATTTAGTCAACAGGTCTTCGATTTCACTTTCAATAGAATCGATCTTAGCTAAATCAGAATCATTCTGGATCTCTGCATCCTCATAGTCATAGATTAAATCATTTAGCCTTGAGACTATATCGTCCTCTTCCTCTTCGCTATTGTCTGATTCTGTTGTAGCTGTTGTGGCTGCTTTTTTCTCAGTTGTTGCAGTACTACTATTTGCAGACTTGCCACTCTTCTCTAAAAGGTCAGACTGGGTTAAAGTGGTATCGAAAGGAACGACGGTCTTTCCACTACACAAAGCATTCATGCTGTCCTTCCAGATATTTCCTGGGTATGTTCCACCCCACAAATCTTTAACCTCATCGTTGTTGTCCGTTCCAACCCAAACTGCAATAGAGTAGTACGGGCTAAAGCCACAGAACCAGCCAGACCTCTGATTGTTAGTAGTACCTGTTTTACCAGCAGATGGCATACCACGTTCAAGGCTCAACCCTCTACCTGTTCCCTTTTTGATTACATCTTGCATGATTTCAGTTATCTCTTTTGTAGCGTACTGTTTGTAAACTCTTGAAGGCATTTCGCCAGCCTTTACTTCATTTCCTTCGCTATCTTCGATAGAATCAATGCATGTGGATTTTCTGTAGATTCCACCGTTTTTAATGGTAGCATAACCGCTTGCCATCTCCACTGTATTGACACCATAGGTTAAACCACCAAGAGCTGCTGCGTCGTAGTAATCACTTGGTACAATGTGGCTAAAGTTCATGTTTTGCACATACTTTAATCCCGTCTTTGGACTAATGTCATCCAAAATCTGCCAAGCAACGGTATTCCTCGATTCTATAACAGCCTGTGATACTTTAATTAGACCTTTGTAGAGACCATCACTATTTGAAGGACCTCCATCGAACTTTTGGTCATTTACTATTGTGTCTGGATTGTAGCCTTTCTCAAAAGCAGGTGTGTAAACCACCAAAGGCTTAATTGTACTACCAGGTTGGTTGTACGACTGGAATGCTCTATTTAGAGTTCTTCCATTTCCCTCTTCACTTTTTTGTGTTCTTCCACCAACAATGGCAACAACTTTACCAGTGATGTTATCGACTACTGTAGCTGCGCCTTGTACCAGAAACTCACCATCTTTTTGTTTTTTAGTGAACTGGGCTAAATTGGAATCAACCGCCTTTTGTAACTTCTCTTGAGCATTACAATCAATTGTGGTCTTTACTTTGTAACCGCCTGTGTAGAGTTCTTTCCTCATCAGGTCGTACTCTTCCAAGTACCGTTTCCTATAGTCCTTGTAGTCTTTCACTGAGCTAAAGCTGTAATGAAAATCAAATCCATCCTGCTTCATGAGAGCTTCAACAGCACAGTCAATAGCGTAGCTAACTTCGTAGTTGTAGAAATCTCTTTGATTCTGCACTACCGTTGTGTTAGACTTCTTAGCAGTCTTGTAAGCTTTCTTAGTAATGTAGCCTTGATCTCTCATTCTTCTAAGAACTAAATTACGACGTTCTTTGTTGTTACTGTAGTTACTAACTGGGTTGTAGTAGTACGGTGAATTTGGAATTGCACACAAGGTAGCCACCTCTGCTAAAGTCAACTGGTCTAAATCTTTGGAGAAGTAAGACTGTGCTGCGGAAGCAATACCATAGCAATTGTTGTAGAAGTAACAGTTGTTAATGTAGAACTCAAGAATTTCTTCTTTAGAGTATTTCTTTTCAACCTCTAAGGCTAGAAAGATCTCTTTGATTTTTCTGTCATAGCTTTTCTTATTTGTAAGAAAAACATTTTTAACCATCTGCTGTGTGATTGTACTTCCACCTCGTTCGACTTCTGTGCTTTCTCCAAGCTTACCTTTAACTAAAATCTCTACTGCTTTTGCGGTTGATTGTAAATCAACTCCATGGTGGTCATAGAATCGTTTATCCTCTGTCGCAATGAAAGCATTTATTACTTTTTCTGGGATTTCATCATACTTTACGTAATCTGTATCTCTGTTTTGTCTAAGCTTGGCTAAAGTATTGCCATCTTTGTCGTAGACAAAACTGTTGTCCTCTTTTTTAAAAGTGCTTTTATTACTGCTCTCAATCACAGCATGTGCCTTATTGTAGCACTTGGCTAAAGCTGGCATAGTGCTGAAAGACAAAACAAAAGCATAGCACAAAACTCCTGTACAAGTAACAGTAATCAAACCAGCAAGAACTCCGAGAACTACTTTTAGAAACTTTTTGGAATTGTAGAAAATCTGTTTAGCAGTTTCCACAATTCCTTTCCAGTTGATTGAAATGTTTATTCGTTTTCTATGTGTTTCTTCTTTACTGTGCTCTTCGTTTTCTTTTGCCACATAGTGATTTAAATCATCAGAAAGTAAATTACTATAGATTTCATTCAAATCTCTCTGCCCTTTAATGTTCTGCATTCTTTTTGAAGCAGTGGGTACAGCCTTTTCTGTAACTCTACGTTTACTTTGTATTTCTGTTGTACCTACGTTACTTCTAACATTAGAAGATTTCATTGCAGATTTAATAGCTTTTGAACTCCCTCTTGAACTCTCTTTTGAACTTCTCTTTGCTAAATCGCCACCTGTTTTTGCGAAACTAGTATCAACCTTTTTATTGACTTTATCGTTTGCTTCTGTTAAAGATTTTGACTTTGCTAAAGCGGAACGAAGAGCATCCCTAGCTTCACTGTTATTATGCTCCAGTATTTTATTGAGATTCTCTTGGGCTAGTGATGTAGTTTTAAGATTTTGTGTTTTCTTATCCACGTAACCACCACCTTACTTTTCAGCAGAAGTACCTACCTCTGTACTATTCACCTCTGTGCTATCAGCTCCTGTTGAGCTTCCTTCTGTAGTTGATGCATCTGAGGTCTCTGATGTAACTGTAGAATCCGAAGCATTCGTATTAATAGTCTGTTCTGTTGTTGCTTCTGTGTAATTAAAGTTTGTATTTTTGATTACAAATTTAGTTACCTCTCTGGCTGTAAGAACCTCTTTAATTCTATCGTCAGAGTAATTTCTTTCCATAGCAGTAAGAGTGTCATAGTCATACTCCTTGGCTAAAGCTGTAGCCTTTTCCTTGAAATCAGCATCACTAATTTCTAATCCTTCTTCTTTAGCAATAGCTTCGCACATCATGTAATACTTAATGGTGGATTTAGAATACTTTTCTAAATCCTCCTTGTATGCTTTCTCATCACTGTACCCCATCTGCTTGATAATTTCTTTGTAAGAAATACCCATTGATTTAGCATAGTTTTTGTAGTATTTGATGTTGTAATCAATCTCTTCCTGCAGACGTTTTTCTGGATACTTAGTTACTTCTGTATTCTTAAGCAAAGCATCGGTAATAGCACTTTCCTGCGCAGATTTAAAGGAATCTTTAGCATCCTTGGCTAAAGCTTTCTTAACATACTCCTTGTAATCTTTAACAGTTTTGTAAGTAGTGTACTTAGCGATAAAAGAATCAGTGAGCTTATCAGGAACACTAACCTCTTTCTTAATGTAATTGATTGTTGTTTCAAAAACAGCTTTCTTTCCAGCTAAAGTTTTTTCCTGATAGTCTTTTGGAAATGTTACATTAACACTAACTTTATCCCCAGCCTTGTGTCCGATTAACTGATCTTCAAAAGTGTCAATTAAAGACTTTGAACCGATCTCAACATCATAGCTATCAGTAGTACCATTTTCAAAAGCTTTTCCATCAATTCTACCAATGAAAGCAATGTTGACGGTATCACCTTTCTTGATTTCACTTGTTGTATCTTTTTCAAACAAATCGTTCTCGGCTAAATATTCTGGAACTGCATCCTCCACATCTTTGTCTGTAATAGTATTCTCTTTTTCACAGTTAACTTTCATTCCAATGTACTGTTTAATCTTAAGATTATCAGTTTCAATTGTTTTCTTTTGATTTTGTGAAATGTACTGCTTAGTGCCTGATGTGTTTCCAGGATTTAAACACCCTGTAGCCATCATAGCTGAAAAACAAATCATAGCTGCAACAATTACTGGTTTTCTAAACTTTACCATTCTTTTTCTCCTTTTAGTTCTTAGTTAAATTTTCTATTCTTTAAGCAAAGGGATACCTTTTACCGAATTAGTCCAGTATTGAAGTAATCCATAGCTAAAGCTACCCACAGCTAAAGTCATCCATGGCTAAAGCTACCTGTCAAAGCATCCCTTTGCTAAAGCACCTTTACTTAGAATGCTTAATTAGGTAATCTGCAACATAAAACTTTTTAATCATCAATCTAATTTCATTGCGTACCATTTTAGCATTTAGCTCTTCTACTGTGCTAAAGCCAAATTCTTGAGCAAGCTTCTCCTGCTCTTTTTGATTGTAATCTTCTGTGACTTCAAGATTATTTGCTTTTGCAATAGCGGCTACAGCTAATCTCTCTTTAAGTTGAGACTTGGCTAAAGTTTCTATGTGCTTTGCATACTCTTTGCCTGTTTTATATCCCATGTTAGTTCTGTACTCTTTTTCACTAACATTTGAATAAAAAGCATTTGAGTTGTCTTTTTCGATTAAAGCATTTTCTATTTCTTCAAGTTCTTCTTTCGGATACTTTTTTACTTTTGTATGCTGCAGTAAAACTTCAATAGCTTTTTCTCTGTTAGTTTTTTCTGCTTTAAGTTTTGCCTGCTGCTTTAAATCTTCTTTAATGTATTGTTTGTACTTTGCTAAGGTGGAATAGCCTGTATGCTGTTTAATAAAATCATCTGTAACAACATTAGGTATCTCTACACTTTTAACAATGTAATCAACCTGTACGCTAAACGTGACTTCCTTGCCAGCAACAAAGCTATCCTCGTAGTTGCCTGGCATTGTCATTTTTACACTAAAGATTTCTTCTGGTTTATGGCCAATTAATTGTTTCTCAAAGTTGTTATCAATACTACCATTTCCTAAAGTCAAAATTAAACCTTTTACATCACTGTTTCTAAAGGAACTACCATTGTATCTGCCAGCGTAGTTTAAGCAGATAGTATCGCCTTCTTTTATTGGACTTTGGGTGTCATGTTGCTTTAAGTTCTCATTTTGGAGGTACTGTACTAAAGAGAAATCAATCAAATCATCCGTGACCTTTTCAGGTTTTACTTTCGGAATTTCTAAATTGTCGTATTGTTTAATACTAATGTACTTTGTGTTGCAGGATTTATATTTCCATACTTTAACTATTTTATGAATGCCACAAATAGCGAGTACCACAAGCATTACCGCAAGTACTGTAATAACTATAGCTTTTTTCTTTTTAAAGTTCTGCATTTGTATCACCTCCTCCTGCAGAGTTGGTGTTTACAGTAGCATTGTTTTCTGTAGTGTTAGCGGCAGCATTGCTTTCTACACTGTTAGCTTGAGATTCTTGGCTAAAGCGCTTAGCCCTTTCACCTATCTTATTACTTAAGGTGGAATCTTTTTTCAAGAAAACAACATCAATTACACCGGCAATGAAAATTAACCATAGTAACGCAGTTGTCCATGAAGTTTTTTTACCACTGCTCTTCTCTTTGACAGGTTTTACATCTCTTTCATCAAAGCCGTTTTCCTCAGCTAAGGCTGTAACGGTTACCTTGGCTAAAGCTGGACTTCTAATTTTGTTGTTAGTAATTAGTAGTGTTCCTAGTATCGCTATTGCAATTAGTGTTGCACCAATTGTACATCTTTTCCGCATAGTTTAATTATCACCTCCAAATTCATAAAAAGAAAGGGGGCTTACTGCCCCCTGATTCTGTAAATTCAAGCTGTTAATTGACTGTCACTGTAGTGTAGCGACCAAGAAATTCAACTTCTTCATACTGCAAATCATAATAAAATAACTCATCCGTGAAAAGATCATTTTCGCTTACTGCACTCCTATTAGTATCCCAAATCATTTGTTTCAAAATTTGCTCATCACAGCTGCCATCACCAGTAAAAACAATTAACTCTTTGTTACTCGATGGCAAGATGTAAAATGAAGAATTTAAAGCTGTACCTATTCCAGTTAACAATTTCTTATTTAAGAGAATAGGTGTTGAATTGTTTATTTCTACAACTCTAATCATGTACAGTTCAATAAAGCCATTGCCACCTTTTTTAATGTAGTCTTTTAACTTTTTCTGCATCTCTGCTGTTTGCAAATCACTTACACTAAACCTTATGAAACATTCATCACTGTGACTACTATCGCAATTTTCAATCTCTCCTTTAAAGTATAAATCTTCTTTTTCCTGTAACAAACCACTAATTCCAAGTAACTCACTAACAGATGAAAACTCATAGGAGTATTCTTCAATGTTTTTCTTTGCTAAATACCATAGATCTTCCAAAGTTGTATTTCCTAAATACTCCTTAAAATTATGTAAATTTTCTTCATTTAGAATTAGTCTTTCAAAAAAACATTCATTAGCTTGACGCACTAATACGAGTGATTGAAGTAAATCACCAAAAGGTTTGGTAATTCCCTTGATTGCATCTGGTTGCATAGTGGTATCGAACAGATTAATACTTAAAGCATCGAAAAAATGTGTTTGAAAGTATTCAAATGTTTCTGAAGCTTTCTTATGCTCTTGCACTATAGTTTTAATACATGTACGAACTTCATTAATGTCATTATGTTTTTCATACAAATCATAACAACTATTTAATAAAAATATTGGCGAAGTATCATCTCCAGTTTTATCTAGTCTAAAGCCTTCTTGTGCCTTTCCATTAACTGTAACAGAAATAAGATTAGAGTCCCTGTCTGGAAACATCTCAACTAACATCTCCTGCAGCTCATTTTTAAATTCCTCTTTGTTATACATACGTATACCTCCTTAATAAATTATTACTCATTAAAGCTGAGTACACAGTATGCAAACCTTTGCTAAGGTTACGAGAAATAATGATACCCTTGTATGTAATCTTGGCTAAAGACAGCGACGAACAATAACGTTAATCACATACAAAATTAACAACGGAGCTAAAGCAACTGCAATTACAACATCCAACTCAGGTATCTTCATACCGATCAATTCAATACACTTAGTATTGTAGAAGCCATATGTAGTATCCCTGACAATAATGTAAATGTAATTTGCCAGTATTACAATAATAGAAAAGTAACTCAAAAAATTACTTTTAAAAGCGTGGCTGAACAGTGATAGTATTAAAAGAAATACTAAAGAAATACCGCAGAGAATTACTCCGGAGTTTTTCATTAATAATAGAATTACATCTAACATCTTGGCATACAACTTTGCATTGCTAAATAGCTTTGCTATAGAAACTGTGCTAAAGCTATGTCCGATTCCGCACTTAATCACTGCGAAATAAAAACACATCAAACAAAGAATCACAGTAATGTACACATTAATTATAGTAAGAAAAAGGTGCTTAAATTTCATAGCAACACCTCCTACTGACTGGTTTGTGTATTATTTAATTTCTTCTTTCTACACCCGTACCGATTTTGTGCTGCTTTCTTTCTCTTTGTTCCATTTTTTCTAACTTTACGTGTATTACGATCTTCAAAGCATAGATAATCAGCGTATGGATTTGTTTTTGTGATAGAACCTTTGACCATTGTTGAATTGCGTAAATAAGTATCAAAAGGTAAATCACTTTCAAAAGCGAAGTTAAGCAGTAAATTATCTGAAGCTGCATAGGTCTCTGGGAAAATTTCCCTAGCATCACTTAAATGTGATGATGGATATTGCAAACTAGGATTAAAATGTGTGAGCATTAATTTACTTACATGTGCGTGCTTGGCTAAAGTGGCCGCCTCAAGAAATGTCATGTGGTAATTTTTAATCTTATTAATGTTGTCTCGTTCTTCGGTTTCACCAGACCCAATGTACATCCCTTCACAAACAAATAAGTCACTGTATGCTGCATACTCTACAATACTCTCTGTTGGTCTTGTATCTGTAACATAAGTTACTTTAATACCTTTACGTTCAGGTCCAAGAATTTGATCATTTTTTACTTTAACCCCATTAAAATCCCTCGTAGCGAATCCTTTTGATAACTCTCCCCAGGATCTTTTAGGAACTGTTTTTGCCTTCTCAACATTAAATTTACCGAAGTGTCTAAAGTAAAAACTGTAGCCATAGCAGCTGACACTGTGATTTAATTTGAAAGCATCAATTTCTAATGTATTGGCTAAAATAAAATCAGAATCACCTGTAAGTTCTATAAAATAAATTGGATACTTTAAAGTAGGTAATACCAAGTATAAAGAATTTACATACCGTTTAACTCCTTTAGGTCCAGCAATTATTATTCTATCAGTTCTGCCAGAATTGTGTATTTGCAAAAGTACCCCGGCTAAACCAAGAACATGGTCTGCATGTAAATGTGTTATTAAAATTGTGCTGATTGATTTTGCAGACCAACCAGATTTACTAATACCAAGTTGTGTTCCTTCTCCTGCATCAATTAAAGTAATATCTCCCTCAGCACGTAGCATTGCTGATGTTAATCTTCTATGTAATTGAGGAACTTTACCACTTGTTCCAATAAAATAAAAATCAAGCATTGTTTTTCCCTTCTGTTTTTAATAACGATCATTGCCCCTTAATTTACCAAGAATTAAAACTATTAATGTAATTACAACAAGCAATGATATCGGTGAGCCTCCAGTTAGTAAACCTACAACCCACTCTGCTAAAGACATTACTAAATTAGTAATCATCTCGGCTAAAGCTGAAATGAAATCAGTAGCAGATAAAACCATGCAATGGTTTACTAACTGAATCACAGCTAACACCATCCTTTCTTCTTATAAAGAAGCGATGAATGCAATTTCATCATCGCTCCAAATCTGGTAATGACACATTTTTAAGTTTTCGTTTGTTGCTTTTAAAATACTGTAAAAAGCTTTTAAAATTTCTTCAAGACTGGAAAATTCTTGCACGTTTGAGGTTCCATTTTCTTTCACTTGGAAAGAGTTTCCAACATCACACATGCTAAAGTCATACCATAATAAAATTTTCTTAACTAAACTAAATTTTGTCATGCATTTTACACCTCTACCTCTGTGCAAGGTATTTAACGATTATCTGTGCTGCATCTCTCAAAGCATCGCAATCGCCCTTAACTCTCTTAAGTTCCTGACTCAAAGAATCACACTGTTTTGCCATTGCTTCGTTCTCAATTCTGAGATTATGATTCTCAATTCTTAATTCCTGGTTCACATTGGCTAAACTGCTATTGCTATCTCTTAAGTTTGCGATGATCCGTTTGAGTTCTACTACATCAGCTCTTGTCATTTCGAGCTGATTTTTTACCTCAATTAACTCTTTTTCTTCAGCTGTGTTGTCGTCATCGTTCTTGTCCTGTTCATCTGAGCTAAAGAAATTATTAATACTACTTTGAAGTTCCTCCATGTTTGAAGGCGTCGCATCTCTAATGAGCTTGCCTAAAAGTTCTGCATCATCTTCACCAATTCCGAAACGCAGTGTGGCTGTAAGAAACTCTGCATTACTTAATTTCTTACGTTCACTTGTCTCTTCTTTCTTAGGTGTCTCCTCTGTCTGCTCCTCTTTCTTATGTGTTTCGTCTGTCCGCTTTGCCTGTTTCTCTGCCTGATCCTCTAAAGCTACAATAACACTTCTTAAAAAATCATCTACTGTCATTTTATTATCTCCTTTTATTATTCTCTTTAATCATAATTCAATCATACTTGTACAAATTTTGCACTGACCGTTGATAGTACACAAACTGTTGTTTTCACTAAAAACAACTTTGTTCGGTGCAGTAAAGTATACTAAATTCTTTGTTTTAGCAGTAATAGAATCATTTGTCTGTTCTGTTTCTTGTAAGAAAGTTAAAGGGAATGGAAATGTCAAGATTACAAAACCACTTCCTTTTAAAACAATAAAATTCTTATGAAGTCTGTCTAATGTGTAAGAAGTACAGTGCTGTAGGAAACTTCCCAGTCCTACAATAGTCTCTGCACCTCCTGCCTTACCAACTTTTGTCACAGGAACAATTGCTTTAACTCCCTTAGCTAAACTGCTAAAACTACTTATACTTACATTGCCAACATATCCAAGAAAAAATCTAGGACTAACAAAGATTTCTGAATTATCGAGTTCCAACAAATAAATGTGCTGATTTGTACACAATGATTGAAAATTACCAATACCTTCTATCTTTGTTAATGTGGAACCCTCCAATACACTCAATCTTCCGCTACTTTTGCCAAAATACTTTTTTACGATTGCTGCTTTGCAATTGTTTAACTGCAGACTTACTTTACTGTAATGTGCTGGACTAAAGCAGACTTCGTCACTGTTGTCTTGGCTAAAGCCTGTTAAACTACAATAGCTACCTTTTACTTCAATCGTTTGTACCTCGACACTACACAAATTACGATAGCTTTTTATCACTTAATTCCTCCTATTTCAGTCCATCAAGGAATGTACTAATACAAACACACTTAGCACCTTCCATGTCTGTCAAACTTTTGTAGACTACAATGTCCTCTGAAACCGTTGCAACATTGTGATACATTTCACTAGAGTTGCTAAACAGAATTACAGATTCCTTTTTAATCTTATTGTCATTTGGTGTTATTGAAAGTGATTTAAACTTATTAGTACCAATGCACCCAATGTCTCTCATTTTAGAGAGCTGCTCAACCTTAGAGATACCAACAACTATGACATCATCCCCATTAAATTTGTAAATCTGTTTTAAATTAATTGTTACATCCATCATGTATCCTCCTATCGTTTTATTAAAATTTTATAACTCAATGTTAATCTATCTATGTTTTTAGACTAACGATCTCCTATTAATTATTGCAACATTTTACAACGATTGACCTGCTATTAATTTTTATTTGTTAAAAATCTAGGTTAGTTGTGACACTAACCTAGACTACTATTCTTAAAATGAGAAGAGACATGACCATCAGTCTCTTCTCCTGCCCTGCTCAGTTTGGGATCTTGGCTAAAGCCTAACGCTCTTTACGTCTGAAAAGTACTGTAACGACAGCTGTTCCTGCACACACTACCATGATAGCTAACAGTAAACCTATTGGACTATTGTCACCTGTTTTAGTTCCATTGCTAGTCTTTCCTTTACCGTTTGCTCCATTCTTGGAGGAGTCAGTACCCTTACCGTTCTTTCCATTCTTACCATTCTTGTTCTTTTTCTTTTCATTACCTGATGGTTTGACAGTTTTATCAATGCTAATAGCATCTTTATCAGACATTAAATCAGTTGTTGTCATTGCAACTTCTTGTCCATTTACAACGTAATTGCCTGAGATACTAACAGAATTGTTAAGATTTACTGCATTGGTTGCATCCTTCTTTAACTTAACATCGAACTCCAATTCAAGACTGTCTTTTGATGCTAATTTGTCAATTACCGCTGTAACACCATCTACAGTAACTTTGGCTGTTTTGCCATTTTTAGTCTTAACAGAACTTCCTTGGCTAAACTTGCCCCACTTACTGATTTCTTTAAGCTGTTCACTTGGTTCCTCAGTTACTAAGAGATTTGTGGCTGCGTTGCTTCCTAAATTAGTTACTGTGATTTTGTATTTTACAGTAGAATCTGGACCGTACTTTGCTGTTACTTTAGTACCGTCGTAACGACCATCTTTAAGTGTAACTCCTTTAGTCTTGTCTGCTAATTTTGCAATGCGTAAGGATGCAGAGCTTTCAACGGAGATCTTGTCTGAATCTTCCATTGTTTTATCACTCTTAAGTGCTTCAAGAGTTGTGTTTGCAGAGAGCTTAGAAGCTGTTACCTTTACTGTGTTTTCCAGACCCTTTGCTGTTGTTGCTTTTGAATTTAATTTAACCTTGAAGTGTAACTGAACTGAGTCGTTTGCTGGTAACTGGGCTAAAGTGAGAACCTGTCCGGACTCTCCATTGTCAGTACCACTTGAGACTATTTGAACACTAAAAGGTTCATCTGTGCTTGCTGTAGGGACTCCCTGAGCTAAAGTAGAATCAGTTCCTGTAGTTGTACCAGTACTGCCATTACCACTAGTTGTACCATTACCGCCATTACCGCCAGTTGTTCCATTACTGCTTCCAGTGTTATCAAGACTTGTAGTTGTTCCATTACCGTTGAAGGCTTTGTTTAACAAGTCTGAATCTGTTGTGAGTGTTGTGCTACCACCAGACTGTGTGCTTGCTTCTGCTGCGTTTACTATTAACGCTCCTCCGACTGTTGTTGACTCAGTAGTCTTTTCTGATTCGATAGCCTCTGTGGACTCTGTATTTTCAGTGGACTCAGTAGTCTTTTCTGATTCGGTCGTCTCTGTAGACTCCATGTTCTCAGTAGTCTGCGTAGACTTCTCCGTTGAAGTCTGTTCAGTAGTTGTTGATGTAGTAGCCTGTGTAGACTGCGTTGTGGTTGTACTTCCTGTAGAGTTTTCTTCCTGAGCTAAAATGGAATCGTTCTCATACTTAGCCTTGCAGTTCTCGTTGTAGGAAACCTCTGCATTACCAATTGTCACTATTTTACCATTTTTAGTAGTGATTTCCCCTGTTTCTGGAATTACAAAACCAGCGTCCTCTTCTACCATCTCTTTGAGCTTATCGGAAAGAACATCTTCAAGTCTAACATTGTAAAGATCAGACTTACCTGTGTTTGTTACTGTAACAGTATAGTCAATCTCATCGCCTGTCTGGTATGTACCTTCTGTGGCTGTGCCTTCGTAACGACCAGTCTTTTCGTTAAGTTTTTTACCTTTAGTTTTATTGGCTAAAATTCCAACAGAGACTGAACCGTCTCCAACAACATTGATCTCTGTTTCTGCAAAACTAGAGTCTGTGCTTGCAAGTGCATTTCCACCAATGCTGTAGTAAGGTAACATTACAACTTTGTTTGCTAGTCTAAACTGATTTCCACAATTTTTCTTTAATGTTACGGAGAAAGGAATTGAAACGCTATCTCCCACACCTAGGGTGTCGATCTGAGCTAAAGTGGTTCCTTTCTTTTCAAACTTAACTGCCTTACCGTTTGTACTTGTGAGTGTTTTGGCTTGGCTAAAGGTATTGCTTCCGCTTACTTTAGCATAGCGATTATCAAGGGTTCCTTTGAGAAGAACATTCTTAAGATCACACGTACCTGTATTTTTGATTGTGAGTGTGTATTTAACGGTGTCGCCTGGTTTGTATGCGATTCCAACCACATCTGCTGTAGCGTCGTTACTTGTATTACCAACCTTGTCCGCTGTGAGCGAGATTGTTCCTGACGGATTGCCTGGGACATTAATCTTATCACTATCAGAGTCTGCTGTCAGTGCTACCAAGTTCTGCGAAGGATACTTTGCTAAATCATCGTACTGTGCTTCTAGCTTAACACTACACTCTGCTCCAAAGAACATGGAGGCGTTTCTTTTAACAGTTCCTTTTATTGTTAAAGTAATACTATCTCCTGCATTTAACTTATCAAGCGAAACGATGTTGTTAGCAACACTAGTCACCTTGACTTCATTACCTGCCGTAGTTGTGGCAGTACCAACATTGGAGAAAGTAACATCGTTGTTCAATGCTTTCTGTAAGTCCACTGATGGTGTGCCTGTTAGTTTGAGATTGTACAATGTTGTACCACCTAAGTTGGAAACGGTTACCTTGTACTCAACACTATCACCAGCTACGTAGTTACCAGCAATTTTAGTACCTTCGTACTTACCGTTGTTAAAGGTCACACCAGTTGTTTTGTTAGCTAAAAGACCAACAGCCATCTTAGGTGTACCAACAACATTAATTACATCTTCTGCAGTGTGCTTGGCTAAATCGGATTCAACAACTTCGTACTGCGTTGTACCATTTTCAATGTTAGCCCATTTAGCTGTAAGTGATACTTTATTCACTAACTGTTTGGCTTCTTTAGCATCTGATTTAATCTTTGCTAAAAATGTAAGCTTTGCAGTCGCACCAGAATTTAGCTGACTTAGTACAGCTGTGTTCTGTCCACTTGTAGTAACATTGGCTGTACTTTCTTGTCCTGTTGAATCTGTAATGGTTGCTGTTTTGTCAAAGTAGTACCCATCTGTTCCTGTAAGCAAAACAGCTTTAAGAGCATCGCTAACAGCGTCGGACAATGTGACATCATGTAAAGCTACGTTGCCTTCGTTCTTAACCGTTATGGTGAACTTGGCTAAATCTCCTGCTTTGTAGATTCCTGCAGTTTTACCAATACCAATTACGCCATCCTTATTGGTTGTTCCTGTATTAGTTTTATCAGCTGTCATACTTACAGACATTTGTGGATAATGTACAGCATACTTACCAATACTAATAATTTCTGTATCATTGTGCATTGCTTCATCAACTGGAAGTGCAACAATCTTAGAGGTGTTATTAGCAGTGTTTCCTGCATTTGAGTTGCCGCCTTTAGTAGTGTTGTCTTCGGCAGAAGTTGCCTGAGCTAAAGCACCTTTAGCAGTATCTGTTGCGTTGGAAGTGTTCTCAGTGGTGGCGTCACTCTTTTCCTCTGTGGTATCATTCTTTTTCTCTGTAGAGGTGTCGTCTTTACCTTCTGTTGTGCCATCATTAGCATTTCCACTATTGTCATTTGCAGTTTCAATCACACTTGCAGTGACATTTACACTATTTTTTAAATTTAAAGCTCTCTTAATATCTTTTCTTGCTGTCATTGTAAGTTTTAAATTAACGCTTTTGCCTGCCTGGATTTTATCAATCGTGAGGGACTTGGCTAAAGCTCCTGCACTGTATGAAGTGTTAGAATCACTAGAAGTGTCTGAAGTGCTTGGAGTATTGTCACTGCTGCTGCCACTATCACCATCAACGGAAACAAATATTTGTTCACCGGTATCAGTGGTTACATAGTACCCTTTTTGTAAGTCAAACTTAATTGTTCCGACATTAACTGAATTCTTTAATTCTTCACTAATTGTGTCGGTTACTTTGACATAGTGTAAATCTGTATCACCATAATTTTTAACAATAATGTTGTATGTGATAACATCTGGATACTTGTAAATACCAGGAGTTCTCTCACCTTCGTACTTCATTGTTTCGGAGTTGTAAGTTCCACCGGTTGTTTTGTCGGCTTTAACGCTAACAGATAAATGTGCACCTGAGCTAACACCCTGTTCACCAACTCGCATTAAGCTTACTCCTTTATCGGTAAGGATAGCAATGTCTGCTGGATCTACAGTAGTAACATCTGTGTAATCGTTTAAATTATCTGTGTCAAAGTCTAATGATTTCTTTGTAGTTGTTTTACTCGTTGTGCTGGTGTCTGCCTTACTTGTAGTGTTGGACTTGGCTAAAGTGGAATCATCTTCCTCTTTAGGTTCTCCTACAGCAAAGCTTGCAGCTAATTTAACTTCCCAGTTTGGCATTGTGAATTCAATACTCTGTTCGGTTTTTGTAATTTTTAATTTACTTGTTACATCTTTACCAGTGTTGTCAGTGATTTGAAACTCTTCAAAATGATACCCTTCATTTGGAAGTGCTTTTACCATTACAGATTGTCCCTCTATAACATCGTATGTTATGTAATCTTTTCCCACACTTCGATTACTAACAGAATTACCAGTTACAGAAATACTACCATGATTAGCTGTTTTAATCCCTAATTTAGCAGTAGTACTTGCGTAAACCTGAGATGCTTGGCTAAAGCTCAAAGCACTTATCACAGCTAATGCTGTAATGCACAAAAAACCAACAAATCTTTGTAAAGAAAATTTCATTCGCATACCTATCACTCTCCTTTTAATTTTTCAAATTTAACTAGTATAACTTTATTAGCACAAGGAAACCACCTCCAATTAAGCTTAATTTATTTTTATTTGTATACTATTTGAAATGTAAAAAGCCCCAGCGTAATGCTGAGGCTTGGAGAAAGTATTGTAAATGTGCGGGGATACAAATACCTTCAAGATAGTTGCTGTGGCAAGACAGCACTGCTAAGCCCAACCGGGGAATTGGGCTAAAGAGATGGTAAGCTATGAAACTTATCATCTCTGAAAGCTAGTAAATACTAGCAGAATGACCGTAACGATGGTTACTCAGAGAAAAATACAGTATACCCTAACTGGGCTAAAGTTCTGAATGACTTTTACATCTTACAAAACTATTGTAAAATCTTCTCCATTCTTTACGACTGTAAGATTTTGTTGTTCAACCACATCGTCTATCAAATCCTTTAACGAGTAGTTTAGTTCCCTTTGTTTTGTCAAGATTTTAGAAACATTGTACTTAGTACTTTTACCTCTCCATGCAAAAATTCTATCACTAGTGCTTAACGTTCCTAAATCTACAAAACCAGAATCATTCATTAATCTCCACTCTATTAAGCTTTCAATGCTTTCTCCACCAAGTTCTGTTAATTTTTCTACTTTAAGAGTGCACTCACTAACTTGTCTAAAGCTATTTCTACCAGAATACAAATGTGCATTGAAATTAAATTTACCGCTGACCTTGGCTAAATCTAAATCAACCCACTCAGCACACCTAACACCACAATTGTCTTTAGAACTAAGAAGCTCTTCTCTCTCCTCTCCATGTCCTAGAATTGTGAGATGACCATCTTCTTTTGTAGTGATTAAGTCAATACTATTTACTACTGTGTCTTTCCACTGCAGTTTTACTCTAATCCACCTTGTGTCATCTGGAATTGTATTTGCTACTACCTCGTTCCAGTAAGAAAATTCTGGACTGTAGTTTTCCCAGTCAAACTTAGTTCGCTTTCCTCTAATTCCAAGATTAAGCTTTGCTAAATGTTCTTTTAGAATTTCATGCAATACTCTATTTTCCTCTTTTGTTAAGATTGAAACTAAGTCTGCTGTGCTAAATCTATCGCATAGCTCTTTTCCAATTCTAAGTAACTCCTCATCACTAAGGCTCTTTTCTAACAGTTCTAAATTACTACAAAACAATGATGGTAGCTTGTCTAAAACTTGTGCGATACCGGCACCACCCTCAACACTTAGCTTCTGTTTAATAATTTGTTTAACTGTTGTTAGACTGCCATTTCTTAAATCTTTAACAATCACACGATGTTCAATGCTTCTTGAAAATTTATTGTAATCTAAAAACTCTAATACTTTGATAGCTCTATTTGCAATTTTTCTTGACTCGGTTAAAGCTAGTCTAAAGCTTTCTGCATTACACTTTTCCAACGCTTTAACTAACCATTTCTTTTCGCTTGTGGTTAATTTGTATTTTCTTCTCACTAAGCAGTAATCAACACAAGTAAGCAAGACATCAGCACTAACTTCACTTTCGATTTCGATATGTTGGTCAAAAGCATTGTAAAAGTTAACTCTTGATTTTCTCGAAGAGTCCTCTAACAAATCACTTAAAAAAAATTCCATTCTCTTTTCCTTTCTTGTAAAGGGAGGTCTCAGACCTCCCCTGTCTAAGGCTAAACTATTTGTAACTTTCAATTTAACTGAGGACAAATTCCGACTATCTCTCACCGTTACGCAAATCAGTTAAATACGTTTAGCCAAAAACGTTAGTAATACTCCAATTCTGCTTTCCAATTTAAAGATTAGTAAAACTAGAATTTTTTCTCTTAACTTGTAATTTTTTATAATTAATATTACTTATAGAATGGTTTTTTAATTCATTTGGAAAGAAGTAATTACAAATGCTAAAGAAGTGAAATTGTGTAGCTATAAAAACATTATTTTAGTTATTTTCAAAGATCTTTGCTAAAGTACAAGCTAAAGCTATTTGTGTTTCGTTCATTTCATCAAAGTGATGTGAAACTTGGCTAAACCAGAGACTTTTATTTTCACTTAATCGTGAAGTTGTGCGTAAGAAATCATTTAGCACTTCCAAACACATTTTGTCAGATAGAAATAAAGCCAATTCTGGATTATCAAGATAGTTTGATAGCTTTTTAATCTTCTCCTGATTTTCTTTTAGCTTTTTATAACCTTTGAAAAAGTTTTCAACATTCGTACATTTCTTCAATTCCCTGTACAAGTTTCGATTTAGCGTATTAAGTATTAAAATCTCTTTTTCTGTCTTTTTGCATAACTGTCTTAAAGTGTACGATTGAGTGTTAACTTCTTTTTCAAAATTATTTAATTGTTTGGCTAAATCTTTGGATAATTCTAATTCATTTTTACTTTTAATCTTGGCTAAAGCGGAGTCTGAAACTCTGTCTGAAACTTTGTCTGAAACTCTGGAATTTATACATTGCAACAGATATTCTTGCCAGGCTTGTAATTCTTCTTCTGTGTAATTTAATGTAAAATTACGTTTCCCCATTGTACTTTCCTTTCACCATTGTACTTCATTTTCATCATTGCACTTTCTTTTCTGTTAAAGATTTACAATGTTTAATAAATATGTGTCCAAATACTTCTCTAGTAATTCATCATCATTAAATCCAGTCCCTTTGTAGAACCCTTCGGCTATACCTCCGCCTATTGCACCAATAGTATCTGTATCACAATCAAGTGAGAGTACATTTCTTAAAAAACCTTCATAGTTCTCACTTTCAATAAAACAACGGATTGCAACTGGCACACTGTCTTGGCACAGAGAATTCCATTTGTAATTATTTCGGTACTGGACTAAAGCTAGGTCAATGCCGTATTGGTATTGATCACTAGGATATTGTGAGACTGCGTATTGTAATATCTCATTTTTCGAAGCACCAGTTTTTGCCATGTAAATACACTTTGAGGTAACGACTGCACCTTTTATTCCTTCAGGATGACCGTGAGTGCATTCGGCTGATTTGATTGCGTATTTAATAACATCGCTTTCTTGGCTAAAGTGCTCTCCAATGAATGAACATCGCATTGCAGAACCATTGCCAAAGCTATTGGTGGGTTCTTTAAAACCTCTCTTTAGCCAATCTTTAAAAAGACCACCGTAGCTCTCATCTGGATATTTCTGTGCTAAAGTGGTATAAGCTTCTGAGAACGGAATATCTTTCAGAATAGCTAGTTTGCATGCTAAAGTTAAAACTGTATCGTCAGTGTAGAAATTTTGTTTAGTAAATAGTTCACAGTGTTTCCAATCTAAATCTTTTGGTCTGTAAAATTCATAGAGTGAGCCTGCAATGTCACCAAGAATAGCACCTATTACTGCCATTTTTAATTACCTCCTTTACTAAAATAAAAACGCATCAGACTTTTGAATCTAATGCGTTTTTAGAATTATTTATTTATAAATTTCTTTTATAATGTATACTCTTTGTCTTCAAAAACAATAACATCGTCTGGTATTTTATTATCGTTATTTCTTGTTGATTTCTCTAGCTCATCAATTATTGACAATGCACATTTTCTACACACTTCCAAGTTTTTAAAACAAAAATGCACTTCTTCCTTTGTAGCTACAAAAGTGTCTGTTGTTATCTCGTCTAAAGCGAAATAATAACTTGTAAGTGAAGTAGCTTTAGATAGCAGTGAAATAGAAATTGAAATCTCCATTTCATTTGAAATGTAATGAAGTAACGTGGCTAAATTGTTGCTTCGCAAAACTTCTGTACGCTTTTCTACACTCTCTTCGTTTATATCAAAAGTATCGATGATGTATTTAAAATAGAATACGGCAGATAACGCTGTTTGTATAACTGTGTAGTTTGACACACAATTATGTGAAATAGCGTGTCTTACGAAATTATAATTTTCTTTAGCCATTGCTAAATAAGTGCGATGTTTTGGTTTAGCATAATATGTAGAACTGTTATCTAATTTATTCACAGTAATAGTAATAACCTCCTTTTTACTTAGCTAAAGTTTATTAGGACATTAGCAGTGATAGCTTTTTTACTTAGCTAAAGTTTATTAGGATACCCACAGTAAAAGTCCTTTTCGCATAATGTTTTGATGTATGGTATTATTGACATTCCAAAAGTAGTCAACTGTGCTAAAGTGAATATCAATGCTGTCTGCTAAGAGAGCTTTAAACTTCCATAGATCACTTTGTTGCATTTTTTCTTTTACTAAAACAAAAACATCAACATCACTATCTTCTCTAGCTTTATTAACAGCATAGCTGCCATGAAGAATTACTCCAACTACTTTATCACCATAGTTATCATTAAGTACTATGATTGCCTTGGCTAAATCGTTTGCCTTTGATTTCGATATTGTCGTTATGATTCGATTATTTTTTACAATTGAAATGTCAGTGTTGTTATTCTCTTCAATAGCAGCTAAGAGTGAATTGTGTAAATGATTTCCTATTAAAAATTGAAACTCCTTTGAACGTTGCATAATAACCTCCAATAGAATAATTAGTGACTTAGAGTGAATTAATTAGCGACTTGAGTGAATTAATTCAACTCCAAGTATTTAACTGGAACTTCTTTAGTTAACCATACACCGTTGACTGATTGAAAGAAGTCATAGCCGTCTTTTTGCATCTGTTCCGCATTAACTTGGAAAATAACAGGTGTGCCATGACGCTTCCCAACATTAGTGGCTGTTTCGACATCTGTAGATAAATGTACATAAAGTCGTTCCATTGGAAGAAGTCCCTGCTCTTGGATTGCTTTTACTGATTTAACACCTGTTCCATGGTAAAGAACTTTTGGTGGTTCTTTCTTTTCTAACTCAACGTCTACAGGAATTGAATGCCCCTGATTTGCTCTAATTAGAGTTTTATCTTGGCTAAAGCTGTAACGCTGTTTCTTATCAGTCTTTACAATTTTCTCAAGAGTCGCTTTGCTAAAGGCCTCGTTTTTATTAATACCTTCTACCAATTCATCTACATTCGCCCATCCATGTTCGTCTAATGTAATTCCGATTACTTCTGGTTTGTGTCGTAAAATCATACTAATGAATTTACTAAGTCTTTCTAAACGTCTTTCTCCTGTCTCTGGTTTAAATTGTCTTTTTGTTTCTTGTTTGTATTGTTTTTTCTCTGTCATCTTATTTACCTCCGAGATTGTTACTGGGTTAAGTATAAAAGAAAACCACAACAATTACTTACTGCTGTGGTATTAATTAAATGTATAAACTTGCTTCTTTTCTTCTTCTGAGTATTCATTTTGTAATCTATAAATTTCTGTTACACTATATGGTAACATTTTTAATGCTTTTCTGTTAATAAATACAAAATAATTACCAGATTCTTTTACAAATTTAGTAAAGTCAGAACGTTGTATAAATCTATTGTTTTCTTCAATAAAAATAATAGTATCAGTTAAATTCCCTAATTCCTGTTTCCATGTTGCTGTTAATGATTTTCTTAAATATACCATAAACTTAGCATTTGTTTCTACAGTGATTCCTGAACCTCTACCACTTAATAAATAATCATACATCATATTTAATAATGTTGTTTTTCCAGTTGCGCTGTTTCCTTGTATAAAAGTAATATTTCTCTTGATATCGAATTCGAAAAGTAATTTTTTATTGTAAACTTTAAAATGATATTTTCCTTTCATTATAACCTCCATTGTGGTATTAGATTAATGCTGCTTCGTAGAATTCTGGTCTAAAGCCTTTTAAATCTTGGATAGCACCGTTAAGAATCCTTGGCTAAAGTACTGCTTCGCAAAGAGTACTGGGCTAAAGTGAAATATGCTAAGATGAAATACCAGTTAAATGAATTCAGCCTCTGGAACGATACCGTCTTCTACTAAGTATTCTGCTTTAATTACTTCATCAACGTAGTCCACTGTGTTTTTTACAATCTTATTTGAATTCATTATTTTAAAGTCTATACCTAAAGGTTGGCAAGTTCCAAAATCCATTATGTGTTCTAGAAAAACTGTTAAATCACTGTTCTGCTTTTTTTCATATATCTTCGCTATTTCAATAATCCATTTTGCACAGTTATCTCCACAATTTGAAATGTTGTAAATGAATGAGGTGTCTTTTAATAATAGTATTAAGACTTTTACTCCTCCTGAGATATCTTTTGGACCTATTGGGCCAAGTACTGGGCTTTCTATTAAATGTGGGCTAATTACCTCTGAGTTGTCTACATCTTTAATCATTTGTTTTACTAAAGGATCCTCTAACCATTCATCTTCCCATACATTATCGAAATAACGTGGGGCATCCGTTAGTACTTCTACGTTTCCTCCGCAATACCAAATATTTAACATATTATAATCTCCTCTCCATTTTTAAATCTCATTTAAATTTTTTTGCTATTCTTTTATTTTAGTCTTCTTTTATTTTTAATTTAGTAAAACCAAGGCAGGCTATGACACCTTGCTTGGCTGTAAATAATGTTGGAGTATTGGACGGCTTACGCCAGAAGTTCTTGGCTAAAGTGAACTGCCATACTCTCTTTTTACTTCTTTAATGAATTCTTCTTTCGTGCCCATAATTCTGTATGGGCTGTATTCACCGTATGCTTCTGGTCTGCTGATGGTGATTATCTCTATCTTACTCTTTTCAGTTATTTCTGAAACCTGGTGCTTTAACTGGGCTAAAGCTTCCCCCAATACCGTTTTGAAAGCAATAGAACCAATCTCTTTATCATTCCTTACGATTAAATATACCACCGTTTAAGACCTCCTTAAAATCTGTTTCTGATTTTATTTTACCATTTTCATAATATCTTCGCAATAAAGCACCAATAATGTTAGGTATGCTTTTCTTATAGACATACTTATGTAGCCATTGATTAAACTGTAAATCCCATGCTGTGTTAAATTGTATTTCAATAGGATAATGGAATTCATCCATTTGATAATGAAGATGTACCCCTCGGTATCCATCATCAATAGTCTTTCCATGGGACATATCACTAATTCTAAATTGTTCTGGCAGTTCCATGGCTAAAACGTCATCGTAATTAGTGTACACTGATCTAAAGCCTAGGATATCATTAAAGACTCTATTGGCTTCTTTTGTGTAATAATAACGTTCGTAGTTATGCAGCATTGAATTTAAATCTTTAATCCGGAATGGAATATCAATGGTTGTTAGTATAGCTTCGTTGTTATAATGATCTGTAACTGTTTGAAGTTCTTTGAAAAGTTCTTTTTTGCTAAAGCGTCCTAGATCTTCTACGAAACTAACACCTAGATTGGACTTAACGGAAAGCTTCTCTAACTTTTCTAGAGTAAGTCCGCACTGTGCTAAATTGGAAATGCAAGGATTGTTTTTGTCTAGCATGATTAAGTGTTCACCTCCTTTCAAATAATAAAAACGTAGAGCCTAATGCTCTCCTACAAATGTAAAAATGGAGGGATTAACTCCCTCCTATAAAAATAAAAATGGAGAGTCTAACAACTCTCCTACGAAAATAAAAGGGTAGCCGAAGCTACCCGTAAAAATAGTTATTAAATTAAAAAAGCTATTGTACTGTGCTAAAACCAAGATTCGTAATGCTCGCTTCGCTCTCGTGATCTAAAGATACTTAGCAGTACTGCCAACTTGATTCTTGGTTAAAGTGCTCTCCAAGGAGCTTCATCGCTAGAAGCCTTAAAATTGTAAACTGGTTTCATTATGTTAATAGGAATAACAGTTTCTTTAATAACATCTATAATGTCATCTAAGGATTTGTATGCCATTGGTGCTTCGTCTAAGGTATGTTCATTTACAGAAGTCGTGTATACACCTTTCATAGCTTCTTTGTATTCTTCAAGACTTATAGAACTTTTAGCTTTTGACCTTGACATAATTCTGCCAGCTCCGTGTGGAGCGGAATAATTCCATTCTGAATTACCTAGTCCTATAGCTAGGATAGAACCATCTCTCATATTAATTGGAATCAACACCATCTCATTTCTGTATGCTGCGATTGCACTTTTCCGTAAAATCATTTCTTTTGTATCGATATAATTATGTATTGTATGGAAAGAATCTAACTGGGTTAAACCACTTTTCTTCAGAATTATTTCTGCTATCTTCTCTCGATTTCTTTTTGCAAACTGCTGGCAAATTTCAACATCATGAAGATAGTCATTAAGATACTTTCCTTGTAACCAACACAAATCTTCTGGAACAGTTAAACCACGATTTTCAAATTCCTTGGCTAAAGCTTCCAGTGCCTTTTGTATTAACTGTTGTTTGCCATCAGCTCTATAAGAAGAAATTAGTTCCTTTCTTTTCGCATAGTACTCTTCTTTACCATGACATAAATCGATTGCAATGTTTTGATAAATCTCTGCAACCTGTTTCCCAAGATTACGACTTCCTGTATGAATTATTAAATAGAATGTGCCATCAGATGCTTGGTCTATTTCGATAAAATGATTTCCACCTCCCAATGTTCCCAATGAACACAGTAGTCGTTCTTTATTTCGTAATGACTTATAACAACGCAAATCTGTGAAAGAAAACTCTTCCTGTGCCATTTCCCATACCTGCATGCCTGAAGGAATGTAATGACAGATTTCATCTATCTTCTCAAAATCTAATACTTTTTCTGCTAATTTTACTGTGTACATTCCGCATCCAATATCTACACCAACAATGTTTGGACATACTTTATCTGTGACAGTCATCGTTGTTCCAATTGTACACCCTTTACCAACATGTACATCTGGCATAATACGAATGTGACTATTTTCTGTCAATTCATAATCGCACATCCTACGAATTTGTTCGACTGCTTCTTGCTCAAATACTTTTGCATAACAAATTGCTGTATTTACTTTTCCTTTTATTTCAAACATAAATCTCCTTTCTACTTTTTATCACACCTTGGCTAAATTACCGTAGACTTCCATGAATGAATAATGATTTCCTGTTGCACCAATAATGATGTGGTCAGTGAAGGTTAAACCTAACAGTTCTGCTGCTTTATTTAACTTTTGTGTTATATCAATATCTGGTTTGGATGGTGTGATACTACCACTTGGGTGATTGTGTACAATAACGAATGTAGAAGCGTTTGCTAATAGCAAAGAAATCATTAAACCACGAGTATCAAATAGTGAGTTGTTTACTGTACCACGATTTAACCTAAAGAAATGTAAAGGCTTGGAATTTGTGGTTAAAGCAATTACAAAAATCTCTTCACTAATCTTTTTATTAATTTCGAATACATCTGTCATTAATTTTACTACATTGTCCGGTGTATTTAAAATTTCCACTTTTTCATAATTAATCACTTCGATCTCTTTTAAATAAAGACTATTATCCTCACGTTGCATTACTTCTGAAACTTTAATTTCCATTTGTATACCTCCGATTAAATGTAAATGTTGTACTTGGCTAAAAACCAAGATTCGTAATGCTCACTTTGCTCTAATGATCTAAAGATACTTGACAGTACTGCCATCTTGGTTCTTAGTTGCTTAAAGTACAGTACTGGGCTAAAGCTGATTTAATATCTGATATATCTCAGGTCCGTTCTCTTTCAACTTTTCCCATGCTATTGTACATTGTTTACAATGAAAGTTTTTCATTTTATTAAGTATTACTTTCTCTTTGTCGTAGATTGAAGCAACTGGAGGACATAATGCTGATTCCCCCATCTTAATATCACCATTAGGAGCAATAGCTGGTGTACAGTTTTTACCTTTTAGGTATAACGTCATAGAAATTCCATTTAAATGAAAACCATGTTTAGCAAGTAATCTAGCATTAGTACATTTTGGCCCAATAGTATTCCAATTCTTTTCTGAGTAATTTTTTAATGCTCTACCTTGTGGATAAAGGCACCTATCTTTATCGTTAGGTAAGCCGGCTAAAGGGTCTATGGTGGATGCAATTTTATTAAGCCAATAAAGTTCTTTTTCTGTTAATTTATCAGGATAAAATCTTGGATCATTAGTGACCTGTATGTAAATAGATTTCTTTCCGTATTTTTTAACAAGAGCTTCAACGTGGCTAAAGATCTCTTTATTACGTACAAGTTCACGTCCGTTGGTAATAAATAGTAATGCAGAAAACTTACCTGCTTTTAACCACTCTTCCTCAATAATATCTAACATTGCTAAAATGTCAGGATGTTCAAAAATCTCTCCACCAGAAAAACACCATGTTGGGATGCCATACTTTGCTAAAAAGTTAAGTACGTCCCTTAAAGTATGAATTGACATATTTTCCCCATCAGGTCCACAATCAGATAAACAATGATTACATCCCATTTTGCAAGCATACGTTAAATTAATCAGCATTTTAAATTCTCCTTTGATTCTTTTATTATTCTTTTTCGATCTTTTTAAGTCTACAGTTATTTATGAACATGTATCCCCATGTGAGTGCGCTTCGCTGTACAGTGAAGGTGCAGATGTACTTACCATCTTCTACGTCTTTGTTGGTGTTCCACAGCAAACTATGGTTACCGTAGTAAATAGCGTATAGATGTTTGTAATGCCCTTTGAAGAAACCTCTTTTGTCTTTCTTTATTTTTTGTAGTTTTATCTTAGCGTTCTTATATGTCTGTCCTACCATTAGGCAATTATCTGATTTACTTTTAATTGCTGTTATTTCTTGGCTATTGTTTGACTCCCTTCGGCGCTTCGCGCCTTCGGTCAAACAGCTAGGTCGCTTCGCTCCCAGCTCGCCTGCGGCTCGCAATGGCTGCCGCTGCTCTTGGCTAAGGCTTGGCTGCGTAGTTATTTCAATTTTTTCCGATTGATCTAACTTGGCTAAAGCTAGCTTAACCTCCTGCAATTCTTCTTGGCTAAAGTTCTTGGAAAGAACTTTGTAGCAGATTTCTTTGTCACTTACTTGTTTTAGCAACTTCATTAGGAAATAGTAATTGTATAAAAACAAAAGTCGTGCATTGTTAAATGTCACATTGAATGGTCTGTTTTTATCGATATTGTGCAAGCTATACCGATCTTGTGTGTCCAAGTAATAAAACACTTCTTCGTTTCCACTAACATTTCTAACTCTGTATCCATAGTAGTTGTGTTCGGTATCCCAGCTGGAAAATATTTTATCAAGCATCTTAGCGTGGTTGTGCTTGGCTAAAAGTTTTGCAACGAATGAAATGTTAACGTCTGGGCTAAAGCTGAAATGTTTTCGCTGTAAACAATCAAAACAAATAGTTATTAAATCATCTTCTAATAGGTAAAGCATAGAACCTTGTACACTGTGTTTACAGCAAGTGCAAGTACACTTTTTATCTTTGTAAGATATTAGTGAATAATTTTTAGTTTTGTCGCTCATGTAATCGAATGAGAATAAATAATACCTATTTCCTTTACTCTTAATAACCTTGAGAATACGTAATATGTAATTAACATTTGCATTGCTAAGATAAGTCATTGTAAGATACTTTATGTCACTCTCCTGCACTAATGAAATCATACGCACTTTCCTTTCTTTTTAAGAGTTATAGTGCATATTGTGTCGAAAGAAGTGTTTAGAAGAGTTGTTTGTGAATGTGTTTTGAAGAGTTATTGATAGTGTTTGGATAGACATTGAGAGTGTTTGAAGAGTTATTTGCTGAGATGTTTTAAGATCCTGCTAATGTGTGTTAGAGTTTGTGATTTATTTATGTTATTTTAATTTCTTGTTGATCTCTTTATGTATTTCTCTTCGTACTCTCTTTTTAATTACTTTATCTACATTACCTTTTGATAGGTTTTCTATGTCGTTTAACATAGAGGCTGTTTTACCAAATTGTCGTGATAATTTGTAGATGTTACTAACTAATTTACTCATGTGTCATCTCCTTTTTTAAATTTGTTATTATTGCTGCTATTGTATGAAGTTATCATAACTTTTCACTAATTATCATTTCTTTTCACTGATTATCATTACTTTACAGTAGTTATCGGAATTTGTCGGAAGTTATCACTAATTTTCATTTCTTTACAATAGTTATCACTGATTATCATTAATTTTCATTTCTTTACAGTAGTTATCACAGATTAAGAGGTGAAGCTTCCAGTAATAACAATGTTTTGGTATCCTAGGTTTTGGCCCTTAATAATACTTCTATGTAAAGAACTGTGCTAATGCGGTGAAAGGCATGTTAATCCAGTTGCATTTTCTTTAAAGTCTTCTTCCTCCCAAATTCTGTATAAGGTCTTAACTCTTTTTAATGCAAATGGGTTTTTTGAATAAGGATTATTTGCAGTAGTATTATAGCAAGTGTTATAAGCTATACATCCGGTATCAGATAAATTTTTGATTATGAATAATCGATCATAGTCATTCTTTCCAAATTTGACTATGTAAGTACATAAACTTAGATTAAAAAATAAAATAGAATAATCTGTAATTCCACTGAAATCTATGATTAATGGGTATTCAGATTTATCTAAATATTTATCAATCACAGAATTTAAAATTTCTGCATCTTTATATCCAAAAGCTGTATTTAAAAATTCATTCACTTTAATTGTTGTCATAATTAAAACCTCCTTTAATTTTCTAGGTTAAATGCCTATGGTTTTAATCTGTAAAATATATTTTAACTTAAATGTACTTGTACATTTAAAAAAGAATCATAGTTCCACATGCACTAGAATTATCTGTAGAAGATTCTCTATTTTCTGTATCTGCGCTTACATTAGATATATTTGTATTAAGTGTATTTGTAACTATATTAGGTGTAGTTGGATTTTCATGATCTCTGTTTTCACTATGTAGATTTTCATGATTTGGATCTTCATATGTGGTGTAAAGATTAATCCCATCTATTGTACAAAAGTCTTTATCATCACTAATGTAATTTGTAATTCCTATAGATTTTAAATGTTCAATTACAGCATAATCGAAAGTATCGCAAGTCATAGTAGGTATAACTTGGCTAAAGATGGAATCATAATTAGCCGGAATTACTACAACTTCTACATGAGAGATATAAGTTTCATGTAAAACTTTTAAAGTCAAATCCAATTTTCTCTTATAGCGTCTTCTTTCTCTTGCTATTTTCCTGTACTTCTTTTTCTTGTAGAATCTTTGTCTAGTTCTATATTTATAAATCTCGAATTCATTTCTTTCTATTAAAGAACATAGTTCTGTAACATTTAAATTTGTTGTATATAAAATATTTCCGTTTTTTATTAAACTTTTAATAAATTTTGGATAAAATTGTATTTGATATTCTGAAATAAATCCATTTAAAGCATTATGTGATATATTATTATAGCAAGTCCACAGTAATACATTTGTGTCTACAGCAAAAATTTCATTTGGAGGAATAGAACTAATATCAGCAGTTCTTATATCAATAATATTTGCCATTTAATTATCCTCCTCATCAATATTTAATAATTTATACCCTAACTCTCGTAATTCGTACTTATTTAACCCATCAAAAGGATTATCTATAGTTTCTTCATAGCAATCTTCATACGAATCTTTTGCATAATCTGGTAGATTAAATACTGTAATTAAATTATCGTACTTTTCTTTGCCAATATCAAAAAGAATAGAACATAAACTTGTGTTAAAAAATAAAGGAGTGAAATGTTCTACCCCCTTGAAATCTAAAAGTACATGTTCATCAGATTCTATATAAGGTATTATTTTTTCCTTTAAAATTTCTGCGTCTTCCATATCAAAAGCTGTTTCTAAAAATTCATTCACTTTAATTATTGCCATAATTAAAACCTCCTTTGGTTGTTTAATTAAATTGTTATTAAAAATCTTCTACTAGGCTAAAGACCTTAACTTCCTAATCTATATTCAATTACTGATGACAGGAGTACTGGGCTAAAGCCCTTCTTGATTTAAAATAGATTTAACTTAAACAATCCTGTATTGTTCTGGGCTAAAGCTTTGAACTCATTTGTTGTTATGATTGAGAGATGTAACGGGGCTAAACCTTCTAATACTTTTATGGTGGCGTTTTCCTTCTCGTTGTCTAATCCTGCTACTGCATCTGTAATATAGTACACGTATTTGCCGACGTCGATCAAACTGGATACTGTGGCTAAGACGCAGCATTCTACAACAACACCTGTGATAACTACGCTTGAAGCGTTATGAACTGCTTCTTGGATTTCTTTAACACTGTAGGAGGAAAAGGTCGATTTGTCGTAGCATTTATAGTTTTTACAACGCTGTTGTAGTTCCTGGTCTAAATCGTTATACCACTGGTTTGCGTTGATTTCTGCGTACTCTTTGTTGTAGTTCTTCCATACTCCTGTTGGATGTGCTGAGGCTATGTAACGTGTTAGTATTGTGTTGTCTTGGCTAAAGTGACCATCATCCAACAAGTCAAGAATGTTAGAGAGGGCATTGTCATAGTTCTTGCATTCCCAAGGTTGTCCTTCTTTGTAGACGTTTTGCATGTCAATAATAAGTAAAAGTGGATTGTTTAAATAATTATTCATTGTTGAGTCTCCTTTGCTGTTTTGTAGTGTATTGGGTATGCTGGGCTAAAGCCTTAGTACTTGGCTAAAGCTAGAATAACTGCATTCCCTGCACTGCTTTGGAATTGTTATTATCGTTGGAACTGTCTGTGTTTGCATTGTTCCTATCTGTATTGTCTGTAGTTAGGTCGTCTTTATTTAACTCCTCTTCACACAACTCCTCTTCTATCTGTGTTATTAATACATGCGCAGTGTCTCTAATTCTTTTTAATGAGTGTCTTAACAGACTTTCATCGTTCTCTTCCCAACCGACAATGTATGGGAATGAGTAATCACTTGTATCCAATCCTAAGAAAGTACTTACAACGAATGCGACGCTTTCAGCTTCGACTTCAGCTTGATTACGTGAATTATATTCATCTTCATGTAAAATTGAATGTGCAATTTCGTGAATTAAGGTCGATAGATTTTCGGACTCACTCATACCTTCTCTAATTGTAATTGTATGTGTTGTAAAATTACATGTTCCTTTACAGGTGTCTTTGGCTAAAGCTGCAAACTCTATTTTGTAATCAGTAAGCTTGGCTAAAGCTGTGAAGAGTTTTTGATACCCATTCACATCTTTCACAACAGATACTGGGCTAAAGCTTGGAAGTTCTTCTCCTTCTGTCTGACTGATATCGAATACTGTGACTGGTCTATAAAGAATAAAGCTTTCGCTTTCATCATCGTCTGGATCCTTTTTGTATTTCATTGGTGCGAGAATTGTAATGCCTTGTTCTCCTTGTTTTACATGGCGTTTGAATTTAGTTTCCCATGCTTTGTATCCAGCAACTAAGGTAGCGTCTGGATTTTGTAGATAAATTAATATTGTGTTGTTAATGCTGTACTTGGTGAACTTAGAAAACGTAGTTAGGTAATTCTTGTATTTTTCGCTATTGAATAGTTCTTTTGTTCCGAGTTCTAGCTGTGTTAGAAGTTTATTTACCTTTTCGCTTCTCTTGATACACTTCTCGCTCTTATCACTCGTTTCGCTTCTTTTGATGCACTTTTCATTTCTCTTATCACTCGTTTCACTTCTTTTGATACACTTTTCACTTTTAGTTGAATTGTTCTTCATGTTTGGCCTCCTTTTGGATGTGTGGGGATGTGTAGGGATGCACTTGGTTAAAGTTGATTTGACTTAAGCTGTGGTTGCCTTGGCTAAAGCGGCGACCAATGTGCTGATCAACACAGCACTGTAGCATTATTTTTCTATGCTTAATATTTGGATATCATAGTCAGCACCATTAACATCATTTATCCAAGCTATTTCTCCGTTACTGTTTATGCCGTACCAATCTGTACACTTACCTTTCATTCTATTGAACTCTTCTTTGCTTAAAGTTTTATCTGTTTTAGCACTGTAGGAAAGTGCAAAATCTTTGTAAAGTTTTTCCTTGGCTAAAGCTAAATCGGTAAAATACTTTTTCTTAGAAATGTGATCTGTGAGAATTCTAGTACTACGTTCTCTAATAGAAATAACAATGTAAATCATGATAGGCCTTCTTTCTGTTTCTGATTTATTTTAATTAGAATATTAAATTTAAAAACCCAGATGAGCTATGAAACTCAACTGGGCTAAAGCTGTTAGGCTGTTAGGCTGTTAAGCAATCTTCTTGTCTTCTTGTCTGCTTGATTGTCTTCTTGTATATGTTCAGTTGTACTTTTGTTATCTTTTATTTTTAAATTCCTGCAGCATTACAATACATGCAGCGGCCGATGGCAACATAGTAAAATCTTTACCGTCATGTACAAACTTATTTGGAAATACATCACATTTTAAAAGATCTTCTAATGCTATCCAATAAATAAAGTTTCCATCTGTAATCATACTTTCTGTAGCAGCAAGTGGTTTTTCATTACAATTAATTTTAGTATTTTTACTATTAAATGCATAAGTTATTTGTTCTGAAGTCATTTCTGTTTTTGCATAGAATAATAGTTGTGGTTTTCCGCCCTCAAGCACATCTCGATAGGCTGCAATTAACTGTATTGGTTCGTTATTCTTGGTTATTAGTGTTTTAAATGGAATTCCGAGTTCATCATTGATTTCTTCAATAATGGCATTCATTAAACCATCTTTTGTAAATAGATAAGACTCGTCTAAGGCGTATTTAATTTTTAGGCTTGCTGTAACACTGTTCGAATAGGTCTCTTCACCAATTGACATTCCCTTTTTTCGAAATATCAATGCTATCTTTCCGTCAGCACTTTCCACAAAACCATTAAACCCTAAATGATTTGAGAGTGAAGAAGTTTTTAATGAATGAATAAAAGGACCGCACTCTAATAGTTCTCTTACACTTATTCCCTCGGCTAAAGCGTAATCAATAGCACGATTTGTTACTAAAGATTTGTAATAATTAGTTCTTCCCGTAGTAATTGTGAAAGTGTTGGAATCATCACTCATGTACCAATCATCAACACGTATATTTATACTGTTGTATATTTTGGCTGAGCTAAAGCTTTTGAATAATTCATTAAAGTTATTGACAACAATGCCTGGAAGTTTGTACTCACTTCCTGGGCAATCGACTATTTCAACGTTTTTATCAAATAACCACGCATCCTGTATAACAGGGAATGTAGTCACGCCTGTAGAATTTCTTTTCTGAATGAAATTCTTTTCCATTGAATAACGTTTTAAAAGCCCTTCGTAATCTGTTGTCAATCTTTGTAAATTTTTACCCATAAGACTACTCCTTTTTTTTAATAATTTATTTTTGGTAAAATAAAACCCAGATGAGCTGTGAAACTCAACTGGGCTAAATATCTTACTTCGGTACTCTCGTACCTGCCAGTAAGAATTTAATGCTTGCATAGTCCTGTGCTAAAGCAGAACTAATGTGTGGTTGTTGTTCCACAACTTAAAATACTTTTAAATGTAGATTTCGGTGATTTGTGATTATTCCATAATCTTCTTTTGAGGTAATATCTCTTATCTATTGTTCTATTGTCCATCCATGTGACATCTATCCAATACCATTTTCCACTGACCTTAACTCTGTTCCAACCATGGAACCCATTTGCATAACCTGTGTAGTATTTACATGGAATATTACAAATCTTGCACATTGACCAGAATGCATCGGAATAGTCCCTACAGACTCCTGTTCCTTTTTTAAAGAGGGTGCCTGCTTCAGAGTTGTCGTAATTACCTTCTTTGTATTTTGTATGCTTACAAATCCACATTGCAATTTTATGAACTGCTACTTTGTCTGTATCGCCATTGTGTACACCAACCTTACGGACAGCTTTCTTGGCTAAAGCCCAGTATCTGCTGCGGCTTTTGACTGTGTCTCCTTTTGTACTGGAAAGGGTAAGATAGCAGAGTGTATTACCTATTCGTCGTTTTTGCATATCTTTACAGCTGTTATCTGGATTGCCTGGTATATTTAGGAATTGCTTATAGTAGCTTTGTGCGCGATTAATCTCGATGAATCTTATAGTTGTAAGTTTTGTTCCTGCCATTTGATTGATTTGATTTATCATTGGTTTTATTTCTTCGTATTTACCTACGTAACCGATTTTTCCTTGTAGTACTCGGTTGAGGACTGTATTGAGAGGTGTGCCATGGGTGTTGTAGGTGTTGCGATGTAATTTAGTGTTTAACTCTTTTTGGTAAATCTTTGTTTGTATTTTGACTCTGTTTTTGTATTTTTTATTCTTATGTTTGTTCTTTTTATTCTTATGTTTGTTCTTT